>Ga0210400_10002733_pt1 | contig 16011 bp, 11 predicted proteins | sample IncBWH26MmetaG_FD_155456 | JGI IMG/M metagenome (GOLD analysis project Ga0210400, IMG submission 155456) | Forest soil microbial communities from Barre Woods Harvard Forest LTER site, Petersham, Massachusetts, United States - Inc-BW-H-26-M | ecosystem: Environmental > Terrestrial > Soil >... | reverse complement strand
GTCCTCGACCGGATGAAGGTGGGGGACGGCTGGAAGATCTCGCTGAAGAAGTTGTTCTGGAGCTCATCGCGGGTCGCCACGATGGAAAGCCCCGCGATGCGGGAGGAGAGGGACGCTTCGAGCGCGCTTCCGCCACCCTTCTGGACCGTGCCCGTGAAGCGGCCCGTCAGGTAATCCCAGTTCGTTTGGATGCCCGCGACTCCGTAACGCTCGAAGGACCCCGGAAGGTCAATGGATGAGAGGGCGGCGAAACCGGATGTGCTGCGGGTGAAGCCGTAGGCGCCCATGAGCTGGCCGCGCCCGCCGTTGAGACTGTACGGTCGGTCTGTGGACAGGAGGTAGCGGAACTCGCCTTGAGGCGCCAAGGGCTGCTCGGCGTCCACATGCATGCTCTCCTGGCGCCGCTGGCCTTGAGGCCCGTAGAACTCCAAGCGGAAATCGTTCCAGCCGAACTGGAGCGGCACATCGCGGAACTCGTAGGTTCCGTCCGCCTGGGAGGTTTGCAGGCCCATCAAGGCGCCGTTCTGGTAGAGCTCCACCTGCCAGCCTTGAGGCAGGTCCCCTCGAAAGGTCCGTTTTTGGGATTGGACCCACTGGTTCTCGGGGTAGTTCGTGACATAGGCCCCGGTGCCCGCAGAAGGGCTGCTCACCAGGGCAAGGCCGGGGTCCAAGACATCGCCGAAGGCGAACTGCCGCGCTTGGAGCGGGCCGAGCAGGACCGGATCCGGGTTCGTGCGTCCGAGGCTCCCGCGGAAGACGGTCTGGCCATCCTGGCCGATGTTGAAATAGGCCTTGCCGGTCATCGCGAGCAGATCGCCTGCGGCGAAGGTGGAGCTCTGCGCCTGGAACTTCGGAGTGCTGCTCTGGGCGTAAACGAAGCGCAGCGTCTCGTCCACCATGGGCACTTCAATCCATTGGTAGGGGTCCGGCACCTCGTTGTAGACCCGCCGGTCGGCCGGGCGGCGGGAGGCGCTCCCGAAATGGCGGAACCGGTCCTGGGCCTGCTCGATGGGCAGCGGCTCCCGGGGCGTCACGGTCATCAGCGCCCGGAGCCTGTCGACCTGGATGTCGACGGGCAGCCACTGGGCCACCAGCCGGGCGTCCACGTAGATGTCATCCGGATGGATCTCGATCTGGGACGGGATGAAGGGGAGGGCCTTCCCGTTCAACTCCACCCGCTGGGCCCGCACATCCAGGAGGAACTTGCGCGACTCGGAAATGATGAAGCCTTCGGCGCGCGCCTGGATGGGGTCCACACGCACGCCCAGGTCCAACTCATGGCACAGCGCGCCGAGTGGGATGAAAGTGCCGTCCGCGATGGGGTAGACGGGAAAGCTCTGGGAGAGCGTCTGGTAGCGGAGGCGCAACTCGACCAAGAGGACTTCGTCTTCGGAACGCCCGGAGTAAGGCACTGCTGGGGCCACGCGCGCGCCGGATCCCGAACCCGCTGCAGGAGCATCGGCGGGAACGGCTCCACCTGCCCAGAGGCCCGTCGCGAGGAGCGCGGAAAGGCTGCCGAGGGAGAGGTGCCGGGGCATGCGGCGGGTCGGCTTCACGGCACCGCGAGCGTGGCGGTGGCCAGTGTGGCGTGGGTTTTCTCATCCACGAAACTCACGGCGAGAGTCCCGTGGCGCAGCGACATGCCGGCAGGAGGATCCAGGCGGAACGACACGGAGCGGCTGGCCAGGGGCGTGTAGACCGCGACACCGTTCAGCTCCCCGACAGGCTGCGTCGGGCCACCTGTGGCTGTGAAGACGGCCTTCAGATCGCCATAGACTGAGGCGTTGCCCTCGCGGTCCAGATTCATTTTCAGCAGGCTGTGGCCCTGGGCATCCGCTTGGATAGCCAGGCCCGACAGATTCGCCGTCGCGCTCAGGTTGCCCTGGCGCAGGATCAGCGGGATCGAGACGCCGAAGACGGGCTTGATGACCACGGAGAGGCCCTTCTGGGGCTGGTCGGATTTCGGCTTGGGGGCCTCGACGGGAGGCAGCCCCAGGAACTGGAGGTGCACACGGTATTCGCCATCGGGCAGCTGCGCGGGCTTGCGGAGCGCGATGCGGATGATCTGTGTCTCCCCCGGCTGCAGCGTCACCTGATGCGGGGAGTAGCGGAAGAGCGAAACAGGATCGACGGAACCATCGGCTGGCGCCGGTCCTTCGGTGATGGAGCCGTCGGAGGACATCTGAGTCCTGAGCAGCGAGATGCGGTAGGTCCCTGGGGTGGAGCCCTGGTTGAAGAGGGCCACTTCGGCCACGTGCTGGCCGTTCTCGATCACGAGGCGCGTGGGCGCCACCAGGAGATCCCCGGCGCCGCCCTGGTCCTGAGTGGCTGCTGGGGAAGCGGCAGGGGCAGGCGCCTGGGCGGAACCGGACGCGGCCATGAGCGTCGCGAGCAGGACGGGAATCCATTCACGCATGTCTGCCTCCTGATGGAGAAAGGGGGGTCAAGAAAAAAGGGGCGCTGTCGTAGCGCCCCTTTTTGTCGCCCGGCGCTTTGGCGCCTGTCGCTCAGATCAATTGTAGGTGACCGTCACGGTCATGGGCGTGCCGGCGCCAGTGCCAGTGCTGTAGGCGCTCTCAGTCGCGGTGACGGGCACATTGAGGGTGCCGAACACATAGAGGGTGTCCTGGCCGCTCACGGAGACGCCGTTCACGGTGCCGGAGGTGGCGTTCAGGGTTCCCTGGCCGCCAGTGGCCTGGGCCGCGGTGGCCGTGGTGCTCTCGACGAACTTCAGGCCCGTCACCGTCAGGGTCGTGGCGTCCGCAGCCGCCAGGGTGAGCGTGGCGGGGGCCAAGGCGACCGTGAATGTCTTGTTCTTGGTGCCGCCCACCTGGAAGGTGGCCGCGGTCTGGGTGCCATAGGAAGCGGTCACATTCGCGCCGTCCGGCGTCAGCGTGAGCGCGCCCGAAGAGGGAGCCGCCGTCATGGCGAGGGTGCCGGCCGCGGCGCCGCCCCACAGGACATTGCCGAACTGCATGTCGGTGGTCTTGGAGATGGCGATGGGCTTGAGAATGGTGGCCGTGGCATTCGCGGTCGTGTTGGCGGTATTGCCAGCGGCGGCGAAGGCGGCGGTGGAGGCGAGCGTGAGGGCGGTGGCGACGAGGGCGCGGTTCATGGTGGCTCCTGGAGGGTTTGGGTGCGCGGGGGCGGGTGGGGCTTGGGCCCAACCCTCCATTATGGGGGGCTGGTCGGAAATTGATCCAGGCATTTCCTAGGAAATCCTGGGGGGCGATCAGCTTCCTGTCCTAGTTATCGAGCAGGGTCTGGACGCTCTTGAATTTTATTTTGAGAAGGCTTGCGCCCCTCGAAGCGGACTACCATGAGGGCCGGATCCCAGGCCCATCTGAATGGCGGACTTTTCCAACTCTCTTCCCGATCCGGTCGAAGCCGCGCGGCGCCGGTATGGATTCTCGACTCCGGAGGACTTGGGCGCCTTGGACCGGCTCGTGGCGCTGGCGGCCGGGGAAGGGGGCGGCGCCACACTCAGCCTGGGGGACCGGGGTGGCCTGTGGTACGAGGTGGCTCGCGGGGTGATGGCTGAGCCGGTGATTGAAACGCGCCTGTCCATGGAAGGCGTCGAGGTGGAGGGGCTGCTCCGGGTGGCGGGCTCCGCTCCGGAAACCGTTGCCGAGCCGATCGCCGCCCTCATCCTCGAATTGGTGAAGCTCCGGCGCTTGAGCGCCGAACGGCGGCGGCAACCCCGGGGGCCGGAAGGCGCCTCCTTCGTGCCCGGTCTGGTCCACGAGTTGCGGAATTTCCTCTTCGCCATGGGGGCGGGGCTGGATGCCTTCGCGGCCCGTTTCGGCGGGGAAGGCGAAGAGGCCCGGCACGCGGAGGCGCTCCGCCGGAACCTGACACGCCTCCAGGCCTTCCTGGAGGAGTTGCATGAGTACGGCAACCCCGCCGGACTCACCTTCGCATTGGTGCCCGTGATGCCGGTGCTGGCCCAGGGCCTCCGTCTGGCTCAGCCACTGGCCGAAGGCCGCGGGGTCCGGCTGACGCTTCACGCGCCGGACATCGCTCCGATGGAGCGCATGGACCGTTCGGCCATGGAGGGCATCCTGCGGCGCCTCATCGAACTGGCGGCGCTGGAGACGGATCGTGGCGAGGTGCGCGTGGCGGCGCAGGTGATCGAAGGGCCGGGCCGACCCTGGCTGGAGGTGGCCATCTCCGGCCGTCCCAGCCGGGGGCGGGAGCTGGATCCGAATCGTCTTTTCGAACCCTTCTATTACCGCGACAAGGAAATGTCCCGGCTGGGCCCCGCCGTCGCCCGGCGGATCATCGAGGCCCACGGGGGCCAGTTGGCCGCCATCGCGGACGGGGCTGGCCTCATGCTGAGGGTCCTGCTTCCTGTGTGGATGCCAGGAATGATGTCGGAGACCCGGTCATGAGCGCCCGCGTCCGCGTGATGGTGGTGGATGACGAGGAGGGCATCCGTTTCGCCCTCAAGAGCTTCCTGGAATCGAAGGGCTACGCCGTCACCCTGGCGGACAGTTGCGGCGAGGCGGAGAAGCTCTTCCGCACCACGCCGGTGGATCTGGTGGTGCTGGACTACGGGCTTCCCGATGGTGACGGTGTGGAGCTGCTCACGCGCCTGCGCGCGGTGGACGGTTTCGTCCCCGTGGTGATGCTCACGGCCCACGGCAGCATCGAGCTGGCGGTGAGGGCCATCCAGAAGGGCATGGACCAGTTCCTCGTGAAGCCCGTGGACCTGGCGAGCCTGGGCGCGGTGCTGGAGAAGGTGCTGGAGGACCACCGGGCCCGGCGCCGCCAGATGGCGCGGGAAGGCGGCAAGCTCCGCGAGCTGAACCCCTTCCTGGGCGTGAGCTCCGCCATCCACGCTTTGGAGGTCGAGTGCCGCCGTGCGGCGGAGGCCGAAGGCGGTGTGCTGCTCCTGGGCGAGACCGGCACGGGCAAGAGCGAACTGGCCCGGTGGATCCACCGCCATGGCCCGCGGGCTGCCGAACCGCTGGTGGAGTTGAACTGCGCGGGCTTCCGCCCTGAGTTCCTGGAAAGCGAGCTCTTCGGCTATGAGAAGGGCGCTTTCACCGGAGCTGTTGGAAGCAAGCCGGGCCTGCTGGAGGTGGCGAACCGCGGATCGGTCTTCCTGGACGAACTGGGGGACATGGATGCCGCCATTCAGCCCAAGCTGTTGAAGGCGCTTGAAGAGCGCCGCTTCCGCCGACTGGGAGGTTTGGAGGACCGCACGGTGGATGTGCGGCTCATCGCCGCCACCCATCAGGATCTCGAAGGGCTCGTGCGGGAGAAGCGGTTCCGGGCGGATCTCTACTACCGGGTGAGCACGCTGCCCATCCGCGTGCCCGCGCTGCGGGAGCGGGCGGATGACATCCCCCTGCTGGCGCTGCATCTCCTGGAGTCGCTCGCGGAGGATCTCCGGAAGCCCGTGCGCGAGATTTCGGAAGCGGCCCTGGAGCGGCTGCGCGGGCATAGCTGGCCTGGCAACATCCGCGAGCTGCGGAATGTGCTGGAGCGGGGTCTTCTGGCCTGCACGGGGACCCGGATGGAAGCTGCGGATCTCGCCTTCGGCTGGCAAAGCGCGAGCGGCCCGGATTCTACCCTCGGCATGAGTCTGGAAGCGCTGGAGCGCTTCCAGATCGAGCGGGTGCTCCAAGCCGAGGGCGGCAAGGTGGACGCCGCTGCCAAGCGGCTGGGCATCCCCCGCAGTACGCTCTATCAGAAGCTCAAAGCCTACGGCGTTTCGTCCCGATTCTAGAAAGCGCGTCCAGGATCTGGACGGAGAGGCGGACACAGGTCGATCGCCTCCGATCTAATTGGTCATAACAGGGTGCTTCTAGATTTCGCAGGTTTGGCACCTGCCATGCGCTTCCTCTTTCGAGGAGGAAGCCATGGCCAAGACCACGCTGATGATCGCAAGTCTGCTGCTCGCGGCTCCGCTCCTCGCCCAGAGTCGTCAGGCTTCGTCGTTCGCCCAAGCGAGCGCGCGGATCTTGCTCCGGGACAGCTATGTGCGGATGGGAGGCTACGACCCGGCGACGGAAGTGCAGCTCAGCGGGAGGGTGGAGCAGGCCGGGGGCGGCTTGCTTCGCATGAGGATGGCGTTCGGCATGGTGACAGTGGAACTGGGGGAAGCGGGCCGGAACCTTGTCCTCCGCCCCGGCGAGCTCGTCCAGGTGATCGTGTCGAAGGTGATGCAGGGCTCCAGCCAGCGTCTGCTGACGCGGGAGCTGCGGATGGAATCAAAGGTGGTGGAGCTGCGGGATGTCGAGGGCCTGCCCTTGAGGGAGGCGGCTCAGGGGTGAAGCCTTCGGAAGCAGGGGAAGCGAAATGGCGGGAGGCACGGGGGTGCCTCCCGCCATTTCATGTCTGGAGCAGCCCCGCTCAGTTGTAGGTGACTGTGGCGGTGAAGGTGCCGGTGTAGGTGCCCTCGGCCTGAGCCGCGCCCACATTCAGGGTTCCACCGACCAGGAAGGTCTGGGTGCCGGCCGCCGCGCTGAGGGTGCCCTGGGCTGTGGCCACGCTGTTCACATAGCTCTGGAGGCTGGCCGTCATCGTGTTGGCCCCGGATGTGAGCGTCACGGTGCCCTGTCCGGGGGTTCCGCCGCCGAGGGTGATCTGGTAGTTGGATCCCTTGCCGCCCGTGGCGGTAAAGGAAGCGATGGTGCCGGAGACGGGCCCCTGGCCCGCGCCGCCCGCGTAGGTGGTGCCCGTCGGGGTGACGGCCACGGTGCCCGCCGAACCCAGCGCGATCACCTCCCCGAAGGCGAGGTCCTGCACTTTGGCGATGGCGATGGCGGTCTGGATGCGGATGGTGATCGTGAAGACGAAGGCGGCGGATGTGGCGCCGCTGGTGTCATCCACGATCTGGAGGGAGGGGAAGCTGCCTACATAGGTGTCGCTCGGCAAGGTGGTTGTGAGGGGACTGATGATCCCCCCCTCGTGAGCGATGGTTCCGCCTGTGGCGAAGGTCGGATTGACACCCGACTCCTTGGCACTCGACTGGATATTGCTCGTGTTCACAGTGATGATCTGCCCTGTGGTCTGCCCGGTGAGGGTGAAGGTCGTGGGCTGGGTGCCGCTGTATTGGAAATGGAAGGTGTGCCCAACGGTGCCCTTGCACAGGAGTGAGCAGAAGATGACCGGATACACGCCAGTGCTGACGGCGTTGGTGAGCGTCACGACCCCGGTGATGGAGTCCTGAGTCACGCTGGCTCCATTCGCCTGGATCAGATACTGGCCCACATCCATGTTGCTCTGGATGGTGACGGTGGGTGTCTGAGCAGAGGCCCAGGAGCTGCAAAGCATGAGTGCCGAGGCGAGCGCCTGCCTGAACAACTTCATGTGGCACTCCCTTCTAGCCTGCTGAACGGCGGCATCCGGCCCGAACTTAAGTATTGAGCCAATCCCGTGCCAACGGGTCACCAGGCCAGCAGACCCTCGATTCCATCGCGAATCCTGGCCTTCGACGGCAGGAACGCCGCTTCCAGGGGCGGGCTGGCGGGGGTGAAGGTGTCCTCGGCGCCGAGGCGCATCACGGGCGCGTCCAGCCAGGGGAAGCAGGCATCCTGAATGCGTGCGGTCAGTTCGGCGGACGGTCCGGAGGACAGGCTGGCCTCGGTGAGCACCATCACGCGGTGGGTGCGCTTGGCCAAAGCCGTGATGGCGTCGAGATCCAACGGGTGGAGTGTCCGCAGATCGAGGATGGCCACATCGAGATCCGCCGTGGCCTCCAGGGCTAGATGTTGAGCGGCGCCGTAGGTGAGGATCGCAGCTTTGGTTCCATCGCGGCGAAGCGCGGCTTGGCCCAGCCGCGCGATGGGCGGGCTGTCCCAACGGTCCTTCAAGCGCCGGTAGAGGGCTTTATGCTCCAGGAAGAGGACGGGGTCGGGGTCGTCGATGCTGGCGCGCAGGAGGGCGTAGGCGTCCGCCACCGTGCCGGGCGCCACGATCTTGAGGCCGGGGCGGCCCAGGAATGCGCCTTCAGGATTCTGGCTATGGAAGGGTCCACCGTGGACGCCCGCGCCCGCGGGTCCGCGGAAGACGACGGGGCAGGGCGCGCCCCAGCGCCAGCGGGTGCCGGCGGCGAAATTGCAGATGAGGTCCGAGGCCAGGAGCGCGAAATCCATGAACTGGAATTCCGCCACGGGCCGCCGTCCCATCAAGGCCGCGCCGATGGCCGCGCCCGCGATGGCCTGCTCGGCGATAGGCGTGTCCAGCACGCGCTCCGCGCCGAACGCTTCAAACAGGCCCGCTGTGGCGCCGAAGGCCCCGCCATAGACGCCAATGTCCTCGCCCAGGCAGAAGACGGTGCTGTCCGCCGCCATGGCGTCGTGGAGCGCTTGGCGGATGGCATCGAGGTAGGTTCCGTCGAAGGCGGTCATCGGGGTCAGCTTCGCATTCCGGGCGATACCGAGTCCATCGCGCTCCGCTACCCTGGACGGAATGCTTGCATCGCTTCGCATCCAGAACCTGGCGCTCGTGGAGGACCTGTCCCTCGAACTGGGGCAGGGCTTCACCGTGCTCACGGGCGAGACCGGCGCGGGCAAGAGCCTGCTGGTGGACGCGCTCAGCCTGCTGGTGGGCGCGCGGGCGGATGGCGAACTCGTGCGCCGCGGCGCGGACCGTGCGGTGGCGGAAGGCGTGGTCGAAGGCGATGGCGCCGCGTGGCTCGCCTTCCTCCAGGCGCGGGGCCTGCCGGAGGAACATCCTGTCGTGCTGCGCCGCGAGATCGGCGGCCGCGCCCGGGCCTGGATCAACGGCGCGCCCTGCGCCGTGGGCGATCTCAAAGAAGCGGGCCGCCTCTGGATGCGGCTCGCCAGCCAGCACGATCACCAGAGCCTGCTGGCGGAAGAGCGGCATCTCGTGCTGCTGGATGAAGTCCTCGGCATCGCGGCGGACCTGTCGGCGGAAGCCGAGGCCGTGCGCGGCGCGGCCGCGTCCCTCAAGGCCCGCAGGCGCAGCGAGGAGGAACGGGAATCGCGCCTTTCGCAATTGGCGGAGCATCTCGCGGAGATGGAGAAGCTGGGGCCGAAACCGGCTGAGTGGGACCAGCTCCGTGCCGAACGCGAGCCGCTGCGCCATGCGGCCGTGCTGGAACACGCCTACGCCGAAGGCGCGGGCGCGCTGGACCGTGCGTTGCCGGAACTGGAAGCCGCCCAACGCGCCCTCGCGAAAGCCGCGGCCGTGTGGCCCGAAGCCGGCACGGAACAGGACCGGCTGCGATCGGCATTGCTGGAGATCGAGGATCTCGTGGCGCTGGCGCAGGACCATGCGCGCCATTGGGCCGAGGGCGGCGAGGCGCGGTTGGAGAAGGTGGAATCGCGGTTGGCCGCCTTCGAGAAGCTGGCCCGTCGTCACCGTTGCGAGCCCGGCGATCTCGCGGAAACCTGGACGACGCTCAAGTTGGAGCAGAAGGATCTGCTGGGCGGCAGCGCCTCGCTGGAAGAGCTGGAGCGCGCGCTGGCCAAAGCGGCGGAAGTCTACCGGGCCGCAGCAGAAATCATCCATCGCAAGCGCGAGGCTTCTCTCGTGGCATTGGAGACGGAGGCCCATCGCAGGCTTGCGGGCCTCGGCATGAAGGGCGCGCGCTTGCAGGTGCGGCTTGGACTTGCGGAAGAAGCTTCCAGCCCCGTCCTCCAGAACGGCAAGGCCGTGCGCGTGGCGCCGGAGGGCTTCTCCGCCGCCGCGCTCTGGATCGAATCGAACCCCGGCGAGGGTTTCCGCCCGCTCGCGAAGATCGCCTCCGGCGGCGAGCTGAGCCGCGTGATGCTCTCGCTCATGGGCGCGGGGCTGTCCATGCAGAAGGGCGCGGAGGCCTCCTCCCTCACGCTCGTGCTGGACGAGGTGGACGCCGGCATCGGCGGCGAGACCGCGCTGGCTGTGGGCCGGGCCATCGCCGAACTGGCCGCGCGGCACCAGGTGCTCTGCGTGACGCACCTCGCGCAGGTGGCCGCCCGCGCGGGCTCGCACCTCTATCTCGCCAAGGAAGTCAAAGCCGGCCGCACACGCAGCGGCGCCGCCTGGGTCGCGGGTGACGCGCGCGTGCGCGAACTGGCGCGCCTGCTGTCGGGCCATCCCGACCGCCCCGAAGCGCTGGAACACGCCAAGCTGCTGCTGGCCTGATTCAGCTCTCGTCCGGGAAGCGCAAACTCACGGTGGTGCCTTCGCCCAGGGCGCTCTCCACGTGGAAAGTCCCTCCGTGGAGCGTGATGATGCCTTTGACGATGGCAAGGCCCAGCCCCGCGCCGCCGCTGGCGCGGTCGCGGCCCTCCTCGTCGAGTCGGAGGAAGCGGTCGCCAAGGCGTGGCAGCAACGCGGCCGGGATGCCATCGCCGGTATCGGTGACGGCGATTTCAGTCGCGCCCTCAATGGCCCGGGCGGAAAGCTGGACGTGGCCCCCCGCAGGCGTATGTCGGAGCGCGTTGGCGAGAAGGTTCTGGAGCGCGCGGTGGGCCAGGCGGGCATCCGCGTAGACGAGCAGGTCCGGCGGTGCCTCGGTCTTGATCGAGACCCCGGTTTCCTCCGCCGCCGCGGCGAAGAAGGCGGCAGTCGCCCTCATGAGCGCGCCCGCCGCCAGGGACTGGCGGTCCAGCGCGGCGCCTGGGACGGAATGCCGGGCGAGGAAGAGCATCTGCTCCACCATGCCGTCCAGCCTGTTCAGCTCCTCCAGCAGGCTGCCCAGAGTCTCGGGGATGTCCGCGGCGGCGCGGGGGCGGAGGATGCAACCCTCCAATTCGGCCCGCAGGTTCTGGATGGGCGTGCGCAGCTCGTGGGCGAGATCAGAGCTGAAGGCTTCCAGCCGGGCGAAAGCCCCCTCCAAGCGGGCCAGGGCGCCGTTCAATGCGGCCACGAGGCTCGCGAGCTCTTCGGGGAAACGGGAAGCGTTCAGGCGCCGGTGAAGGTCCTGGGCCTCGATGCGGGAGGTCTCTTCCCGGATCATCTCCAGGGGTCTCAGGCCCCGCCGGGCGATGATGTGGCCCACGACGGCCGACAACGCCACCAGCAGCAGCAATACTGCCGCGAGGTCCCGCCGGAAATGGAAGAGGACTTCGATCTCGTTGCTCCGGTCCATGGCGACCTGGAGCGTGCCTCCCATGGAGGCGGGGAGGAGGACCGCGGAATAGAGGTGGTCTCCATCCACCCTGAACTCGACAGGCTCGGTGCCGACTCCTTCCCAATCGAGCGTCCCCAGAAACCTTGACCCGGCGCTCCCCATCAGGAGTTTCCCGTCGAGGGCCAGGAGCCGCCAATCAACCAGGGTGGATTCCGGCTCCGGGCCGGGCGGCGGGGCTTTCGCGCGGGCTTCCAGCTGCCGGAGGATGATCCGGCCTTCGGAGATCGCGACGAGGCCGTCTTCCGTGGCCATGGAATGGCGTAGCGCCACATCCGCGAAGGCCCCCATGGCGAGCCCGAGGATCAGGGCCCCGGCCGAGAAGCCCAGGCGGAGGTCTGAGAGGAGGCTTCTAGCCACGGTCCTCGAGGGTCACGCCGATGCCGCGCACAGTGTGGATCAGCTTCCGCTCGTAGGGATCATCCAGCTTCCCGCGGAGGCGGCGCACCTGCACATCCAGCGCGTTGCCATCCGCGGGGATGTCGAGGCCCCACACACGCTCCATGATCTGGCGGCGGCTCACCACCTGGCCGCGATTCTCCAGCAGCAGCGCGGCCAGCTGGTACTCCTTGGGGCTCAGCTCCACGCGCTGCCCGCCTCGCAGGACGCGGTAGGCCTCCGGCTCCCACACGAGATCGGCGATCTCGACCCTGGAAGCGGGCATCTCCATGGAGGCGCGGCGCAGCAGGGCCTGGATGCGGGCCAGGACCTCCGGGAAGGAATAGGGCTTGGGCAGGTAATCGTCGCCGCCCTCCTCCAGCCCGCGCACGCGGTCCACGGGTTCGCCCTTGGCGGAGAGGAAGAGCACCGGCGTGGGGAAGCCTTCCGCCCGGACCTTCCGCACCAGATCGAGCCCCGACAGCCCCGGCAGCATCACATCCACCAGCAGCGCGTGGAAGCGGCCCGTGAGGGCGCGTTCCAGGCCGCGTGGCCCCGTGTCCGCCCACTCGGCCTCGAAGCCGGAGGCGCGCATGCCGTCGAGCAGCTGCCAGGCGGTCTTGGCTTCGTCTTCGATGATCAGGACACGCATGGATCCATATTACAGAGAAGAAGGACCGCCTCGCGGCGGCCCTTCTTCTGCGTCGTCGTCGGGACCTTACTGGACTTTGACGCTCACATCGTCGAGCACGAAGGAGGTCTGGAGGCTGCTGTCCTCCACGCCGTTGAACTTCAGGCGGATGGTCTGGCCCTTGTAGGCGCTCAGATCATAGGTGCGGAGCGTGTAGCCCGCGGCCTTGTTCAGATTGGAGAAGGTGGCCAGAGTGGCCAGCGTCGTGCCGCTGGTGTTCTGGACGAGGACCGTGAGCTTGTCGTAAGCGGTGGTCGTGGAGGTCTCGGCCGAGTCAATGTGCAGGTAGAAGCTCAGCGTAGCCGAAGAGGCGGTGCTGGGGATGGCGACCTGCTGGTAGACATAGTCGGTGTGGGCGGAGCCGTAGCCGTTCATCCAGGCGTCGTAGGTGCCGCCATGGGCTGGCTGGCTGGGGCCGTTCTGACCGATGACGCCGGAGGTCTGGGTCCAGGAAGCGGTGCCGGACTCGAAGCCGCCATTGAGGATTTTCTCCGTGGAACCGCCGGTGGAGGCTGGATTGACGGTGATGGTGCGGGAGGCGGTGCCTTGCGCGCCGGTGGTGTCCGTGGCGGTGAGGGTGGCGGTGTAGATGACGGCCGACGAACCGCTGTTCGTGTAGGTGTGGCTCGTGGAAGCGCCGGAGCCGGTGGAACCGTCGCCGAAGTTCCAGGAGTAGGTCAGGGTCTGACCCGTGGCGGAGTCCGTGCCGGTTCCGGCGAAAGGCTGGCTGGCGCCGGACGCGACCGTCACATTGCTGGAAGGCGTCGTGATGGAAGCCGTCACCGTGTTGGTGCCCGTCGAGGCGGGATTCACCGTGATGGTGCGAGTGGCCGTGCTGCTGACGCCCGTATTGTCCGTCGCCTTGAAGGTCGCGGTGTAGGTGACGGCCGTGGAGCCCGTGTTGGTGTAGGTATGGCTGGCGGAAGCAGTCGAGGCCGTGCCGCCATCACCGAAAGTCCAGCTGTAGGTTAGCGTGGCGGACGAGGAGCTGTCCGTGGCCGAGCCCACGAAGGACTGGGCCGTGCCGGAGGCGATGGTCACATTGCCGGAAGGCGTCGTGATCGAAGCCGTCACCGTGTTCGCGGTTCCGGACCAGGCGCTGCCGACATTGATGGCGGCATAGGCGTTCCACACCGCCGCTTCCTCCGCGCCGCCGGCGCCGTAGAGATCCTTGGCGGCGCTGATGCAGGCGGCGCGGGCGTTGGTGTACTTGGAGCTGGAGGTCAGGTACACGGTGAGGGCGCGGTACCAGATCTGGGCGGCCTTGGCGGGACCGATGCCGGTGAAGCCGGAAGGCGTGTAGGAGCTGTAGTAGTTGCTGGAACTGGTGCTGGAAGCGCCTTGGCTCAGGAAGAAGTACATGCGGTTGTTGGGGCCGGAGCTGTAGTGCACATCCAGGCTGCCGAGGGTCGAAGACCAGGCGTCCTTCGAACCGCCGTCCAGGCTGGGCTTGTACATGTAGCGCAGGGGCGAGGATGCGAGCTGCTCGCCGACCTTCCAGCAGTTGTCGGTGTTCGCGACGGAGCTGGGGAGGGTGAAGCCGCTGCGGGAGTAGAGCTCCACCATGTTGCCGAGGATGTCGGAGTCGGATTCGTTCAGGCCGCCGGATTCGCCTGAGTAGGTGAGGTTCGCGGAATTGGCGCAGACGCCGTGGCTCATCTCGTGGCCGGCCACATCCAGGGACTCCAGGCTCTTGAAGGAGGAGCCGTCGCCGTAGGTCATGCAGAAGCAGGTGTCGTCCCAGAAAGCGTTGTCGTAAGCGGTGCTGTAGTGCACCCGGCTGTAGGTGGCGCGGTTGGCGTTGTCGATGCCGTTGCGGCCGAAGGTGTTCTTGTAGAAGTCGTAGGTCATCTCGATGCCGTAGTGGGCATCCACGGCGGCGGTCTGGCCGTTCGCGCTTGTCGTGCTGCCGCCGGAGATGTAGTTGGCTCCGTCGCCCCAGGCGTTCGCGGTGCTCGTGTAGAGCGTGCCGGTGCCGCTGGTCCCGTGGTTCATGTTGTAGGTGCTGATGTTCATGGCCCGGTAGACGTCCTTCAGCTCGTAGCTGGAGCCGTTCAGGTTCGTGTGGACGCTCACCGTGCCGCTGTACTGCGTGTTGGCGGTGCCCGTGGCGTCCGCCGTGCGCAGGGCGTTCCACCTGGAGAGGATCGCCCCGGTGTGGGCGTCCACCATGTAGTCCATCTGCTTCGTCTCGCCCACGCCGTTCTGCAGGTCTGTGTGGATGTGGTAGGCCAGCGCGTAGCGCAGGACCGGCTCATCCTCGCCGCCGCCGTTCTTGGCGTCGCGGAGGTTGAGGGTGCGGCTTGACTCGATGGGGAGCACGACCAGCTCGGCCGTGGGCTGGCTGGCGAAAGCGCCCTTGGGGGCCAAGTCGCGCGTGGCCGTGGCCAGGGCCTCTTCCTGAGAGAGGCTCGGCGTGGTGTTGAGGAGGATGTCGCGCTTGAGGACCGTCGTGGGGGATAGGGCCTGGCCGTCCGCGCCGATGTGGGCGATGGCTTCAGCGCCCCAGACCTTCACGCCGCGGTAGGTCTGGCTGAAGCGGGCGTGGGTCTGGCCGAACTTGTCCGTGAGGACGCGGGAGGGGGCGAAGCCGCCGTCAGCATCCATGCCGAACTGTCCGCGGAGACCCATGAGATGGGACTGGCCCAGCATGGCGCGGAGGGGCTCCTGGGTCTGGATCTGCGAAAGGGAGGCGGGCGCCAAGGTGTTGAGGCCGTCGGCAGCGGCGAGGGGCGCAGCCACGATGGCTGTCGCGAGCAGGGAAAGGTGAAGGCGGCGGTTCGCCACGGTTAGCTCCTGTGAAGGCGGGTGGAGCCCAGCCGCGGTTCGGTCCACGGAGGGCTTGGTGGGTGGGTTGTGTTAAGGATCGGAAAGACTTGAGCATCCTTTCCCACCGGAGCTCATGGACGAAGTTAAGTATTGTTAAACAAGACTTAATATGAATTAACACAAACGAACTGCTCTCATCAGGACGGTTGAGTGGGGATCCATGGGTAATGGATATGAAGATTCCGTCACAATGAATCGTCCCAAATGCAAAGGGGCCGCCTCACGGCGGCCCCTTCGGTGAAGCGGGAAGTGCTTAGAGGACTACTTGGCGCTCACATCGTCGATGACGAAGGAGGTCTGCAGGCTGCTGTCTTCCACGCCCAGGAACTTGATTGTAACCGTCTGGCCGGCGTAGGCGCCCAGGCTGAAACTGTGCTGGGTGTAGCCGGAAGCGGCGTTCAGGTTGCTGTAGGTGGCCAGGGTGGCGAGCACCGTGCCGGCGCTGTTGAGCACCTGCACCTTGAGGGTGTCGTACGCCGTGGTGGTGGTGGTCTCCGCGGTGTCGATGTGGAGGTAGAAGCTCAGGGTCGCGCCGCCCGAGGGGACGGTGATGGCCTGGGTGATGTAGTCGGTGTGGCTGGAGCCGTAGCCGTCGAGCCAGGCGTCCTGCGTGCCGGCGTGAGCGGGCTCGGAGGGGCCATTAGCGCCGATGACGCCGGCGGTCGTACCCCAGTTGGCGGTGCCGGACTCGAAGCCGCCGTTCTTGATCTGCTCCGTGCCGCCGGTGGAAGCGGGATTGACGGTGACGGTGCGGGTGGCGGAGTTGGAGACGCCCGTGTTGTCCGTGGCGGTGAAGGTCACGGTGCGGGTGACGGCCGAGGTGCCGGTGTTGGTGAACACATGGCTGGCGGAAGCGCCGGTGGCGGTGGAGCCGTCCCCGAAGTTCCAGCCGTAGGTCAGCGTGGCCGTGGAGCTGGAGTCCGTGGCGGAACCGGCGAAGGGCTGGTTCGTGCCGCTGGCGATGGTCACGTTGCTGGAGGGCGTCGTGATCGAGGCCGTCACCGTGTTGCCGCTGACCACGGCG
>Ga0210400_10002732_pt1 | contig 16024 bp, 20 predicted proteins | sample IncBWH26MmetaG_FD_155456 | JGI IMG/M metagenome (GOLD analysis project Ga0210400, IMG submission 155456) | Forest soil microbial communities from Barre Woods Harvard Forest LTER site, Petersham, Massachusetts, United States - Inc-BW-H-26-M | ecosystem: Environmental > Terrestrial > Soil >... | reverse complement strand
GGGGCGGCGGCTCCCAAAGGGCCCCTTCGGAAAGAGCAATGGAACCTGAGTGGAATGACAGTCAGCCGATCTACCGCCAGATCCGGGAACGGGTCGTGGCGATGATCCTCGACGGCCTCCTAAAGGAGGGCGATCCCCTGCCGTCGGTCCGCAACGTGGCGACCGAGACCCGGGTCAATCCGCTCACCGTGCTCAAGGCCTACCAGATGCTCGAGGCCGAGCGGCTGGTGGAGAAGCGCCGCGGCCTCGGCATGTTCATCAACGCCGGCGCCCGCGGCCTGCTGCTGGCGGCCGAACGCCAGAAGTTCCTGACCGAACAGTGGCCCGAGATCCACGCCACCATCGAACGGCTCGGCCTGATCGACGAGCTCCTGGGCGCATCCGCGCCGAAGCCGCGCAGGGGGAGCTGACGCCATGGCCAGCATAGACGCTCGCGGCCTGCGCAAGGCCTACGGCAAGACCCTCGCCCTCGCCGGCGTCGACCTCAAGGTCGAGGAAGGCCGCATCCTGGGCCTGATCGGCCCCAACGGCGCCGGCAAGAGCACCGCCCTGCAGGCGATCCTCGGCCTCATCCCCTACGAGGGCGAGCTCAGGGTCCTGGGGCGCGACCCCTGGGCCGAGCGCGACAAGCTGATGGCCGAGGTCTCGTTCATCGCCGACGTGGCCGTGCTGCCGCGCTGGATGAAGGTCTGCGACGCCGTGGACTATGTGGCCGGCGTCCATCCCCGCTTCGACCGCGCCAAGGCCGAGGCCTTCCTGGCCAAAACCACCATCAAGCGCGGCAGCAAGGTGCGGGAGCTTTCCAAGGGCATGGTCGCCCAGTTGCACCTGGCGCTGGTCATGGCCATCGACGCCAGGCTCCTGGTCCTGGACGAGCCCACGCTCGGCCTCGACATCCTCTATCGCAAGTCGTTCTACGACAGCCTGCTCAACGACTACTTCGACCACACCCGCACCATCGTGGTCTCCACCCACCAGGTGGAGGAGATCCAGCACATCCTCACCGACGTGGTGTTCCTCGACCGCGGGCGCATCGTCCTCGACGCCAGCATGGAGGACTTCGAGGCCCGCTATTGCGAGGTCCTTGTCGGGCCCGACCGCATCGAGGCGGGCCGCGCGCTGAAGCCGATCCAGGAACGGCAGATCTTCGGGCGCCACATCCTGCTGTTCGACGGCGCGGACCGCGCCGCCCTCGCCGCCCTCGGCGAAGTCCGCTCGCCCAGCCTCGCCGACCTCTTCGTCGCCATGATGGGCGACGCGCCCCCTTCCCGCGACAATACGGGAGCCGCCGCATGACCGACGCAGCCTCGCAACCCCTGTCCAGGCCCCGGCCGCTCTACTGGTCCGTGCGCCGCGAACTGTGGGAGCACCGCTCCATCTTCGTCACACCCCTCGTGGCCTCGGTGCTGGTCGTCTGCGGCGACCTGCTGAGCTCGATCGGGATGCCGGCCCGCCGGCTGCAGACGCTCCGGCTCGACCCGGCCCACCAGTCGATCGTCATGGGCGAGCCCTACGTCTTCGCCCACGCGGCGCTGACCCTGATCCTGATGATCCTGGCGGCCTTCTACTGCCTGGGCGCGCTGTCCAACGAGCGCCAGGACCGCAGCATCCTGTTCTGGAAGTCGCTGCCGGTCTCCGATCTCACCGCCGTGCTGTCCAAGGCGACGATCCCGATGGTCGTGTTGCCGGCCGTCGGCCTCGTGGCGACCGTCGCCGTCCAGGCGGTGATCCTGCTGCAGACGACCCTGATCCTGCTCGCCGCGGGCGTCAGCCCGGCGACGCCCTGGACCCTCGGCTACGTCGTCGGCGAAGGCGTCGCGCTGGTCTATAGCTGGATCACGCTCACTCTGTGGCTGGCGCCGGTCTACGGCTGGCTGCTGCTGGTCTCCACCTGGGCCCGGCGCGCGCCCTTCCTCTGGGCGGTGCTGCCGCCGCTCGGGCTCTGCCTGCTGGAGAAGCTCGCCCTCAACTCCACCCATGTGACCAGCCTGATCATCGACCGGCTGACCGGCAGCTATGAGCACGCCTTCGTCACCGCCGCGCCGGGCCAGCCCAAGCCTTCCGGCATGCCGCGGCTCGGCCTGGAGCAGATCGACCTGGGCAAGTTCCTGACTTCGCCCGGCCTCTGGATCGGCCTCCTGGCCTTCGCCGCCTGCCTCGCCGGCTGCGTCTGGCTGCGCCGCCGCCGCGAGCCGAACTGACCCCGCCCCGAACCGCAACCCGACCTGGGAGGCCACGACATGATCGTCCATCTCGACCCCAGCGTCCCCTGGGCCATCCGCGCCCTGGCCGCCGTAGCGGCGGGCCTGCACATCGGCGGCGCCAGCACCGGCCTGGGGTCCGGCACGGTGGCCCTGCTCGCGCGCAAGGGCGGGCGCGTGCACCAGGTGGCCGGCACGGTCTTCTTCGTGTCGATGCTGACCATGTCCGCAGTCGCCGCGATCACCGCCCCGCTGATCCCCGACCGCGTCTCGACCATGATGGGGTTGCTGGTCTTCTACCTGACGGCCACCGCCTGGCTGACGGTGCAGCGCGCGCCGGGACAGGTCGGGCGCTTCGAGGCAGGCGCTTGCGTCTTCGCCGTGGCGGTCGTGCTCGGCGACCTGGCTGTCGGCGTGGTCGGCGGGCGTATGCCCAAGGGCATGATCGACGGCGAACCCTCGCAGATCGGCTATGTGTTCGGCGCCATAGCCGCCATCGCCGTCCTGTCCGACATCCGGATGATCCGCCGGGGCGGCCTCGTCGGCCCCGCGCGCACCGCGCGGCACCTGTGGCGCATGTGCGCGGCCCTGGCCATCGCCTGGGGCTCCTTCGCCGGCCAGCCGAAGGCCCAGCCCGAAGCCCTGCGCGGCTCGCCCTGGCTTATCCTGCCGGCCCTGATGGTGCTCGCGGCGATGATCTTCTGGCTGGCCCGCCTGCGGTGGCGGAGCCTGCGCAGGTCCCCGAAAGCCCGGACGGCGATCCCCGCCGCCCCGATCAACGGAGTCCTCTCATGAGAATCTCTGTCCTGCTTTGCGCCGCCGTCGCCACGGCCTCCGCCCTCGACGCCCAGGCCACGCCGGCGGCCGCCGTCTACAGCGCCCCGCGCACCGCCTCGGGAGATCCTGACCTGCAGGGCCTGTGGACCAACACCGCCCTGACCTTCCTCCAGCGTCCGCCGATCTTCAAAGGCCTCATCGCAACCGACAAGGAGGCCGCGATGATGATCGCCGGCTTCAACAGCCTCGTGGGCGACTTGGTCAGCACCAAGCCCATCGACCCGAAGCTCGGTCCCCCGCCGGTGGTCAAGGAGGCGCCCCAGTCCGACTACCTGGAGATGGACCTGCACCTGGCGCGCATCGGCGGCCAGATGCGCTCGTCCTGGATCGTGGAGCCGGCCGACGGCCGCATCCCCTTCTCCGACGCCGGCAAGAAGGCCAACAAGGCCGCCAACGCCGAGACCCTGGACGACCCCGAAAGCCGGCCGGCCTCCGAGCGCTGCCTGACCGCGATCGGCTCGCCCGAAGGCCCGCCGATGATGAACACCGGCTTCAACGGCAACTACCAGATCGTCCAGTCGCCGGGCTTCGTGGCCATCCACATCGAGATGAACCACGACGTGCGGATCATCCGCATGGCCGACCGCGGTCACCTGCCGGACGCCATCCACCCCTGGCTGGGCGACTCGGTCGGCTGGTGGGAGGGCGAGACCCTGGTCGTCGAAACCACGAACCTCAGCCCCAAGGCGCCGGTCATGAGCCTGGGCGGCGGCTTCGTCTTTTCGCCCAAGGCCCGGCTCACGGAGCGCTTCACCCGCACCGCCAAGGACCAGATCCTCTACGAGTTCGCGATCGACGACCCGGTCAACTTCACCAAGGTCTGGCGCGCCGAGATGCCGATGCGCCCCGCCAAGGGCCCGATCTACGAATACGCCTGCCACGAGGGCAACTATTCCCTCGCCAACGCCCTCCTCGGCGCGCGCGCCGAGGAGCGGCTGAAGGCGGCTGCGCCCTGATCAGTCCGGGGACAGCATGCCGAGCAGCTTGATGCGGAAGACCAGCACGCTGTTGGGCGGGATCGGGCCTGCGCCCTCCGCGCCGTAGCCGAGCTCGGGCGGCACATAGAGGGTCCACTCGTCGCCGACATGCATCAGCGGCAAGGCCTCCATCCAGGCCGGCACGAGGTTTTCCAGCGGCATCAGGGCCGGCTTGCCCCGCGCGAACGAGGAATCGAAGACGGCCCCGGAGGTCAGCGCCCCTTCGTAGTGCACCTTGATGACATCGCCCGGCTTGGGCGAAGGCCCGGCCGGGCCGGACTGCACGACCTTGTACTGCAGGCCCGACGCCAGCGTCTTCACGCCCGGCGCATGCGCATTGTTCGCCATGAAAGCGGCCGCGCTGGGCTGGGCGCCCGCGGCGGGCGGCGGCGATGGCTGGGCCAAGGCGACGCCGGCGGAGCAGGCAAGAGCGGCGGCGGCGATCAGAAGATGTCTCATGAAGTGTCCCGGCAAGAGGTGGGCGCCACCCATACACGCTGCGAGCCGCGTCCCGCCACCCGGCCCGCAGCCGGTCGCGAGACGCGCCGTGCAGCCACCGGAAGCGCGAACACAGCTTCGAGCTGCATTGCTGACCCTATCAACCTTACCTACAGTCGAGTTGGCGACTCGCCGCCTCTCATTCCGTCTGCGCGCCGATGTCGAGGGCGGGTTTGTCTGCATGAAAGGGCCCAAGGCCAAGCCCTCCGCCGAGACCGCGGGATTCCTGTCCAGCGGCGGGGAGACGGCGCCGCTCAGCGGCCTGCGGCTGCTGGTCGTGGAGGACGAGGCGATCATCGCCTTCCTGATCGAGGATATGCTGGAAGGCCTCGGCGCGACCGTCGTGGGCGTCGTCGGAGACATCTCCGAGGCCCTGGCCTCGACCGGAGCCGAGGGCCTCCAGATCGACGCGGCGGTCCTCGACGTCAACCTCGGCGGGAAGAAGGTCGATCCGGTGGCCGACGCCCTGGCCGCCACGGGCGTGCCGTTCATCTTCGCCACGGGCTATGGCCGCGACGGCGTCGCCCCGCGGTTCGCCAACTTCCCGGTGCTCGCAAAGCCGTTCCTGGCGGAGGCGCTGGCGGTCGCCCTGCTCTCCGTCCTGGGAGGTCCCCCGCCGCGCATCGCCCCGGATTGACGAGACGGCGAAGCCTGCCCGCAAACCCTTCATGCCGCGGCGGACCTCACAGTTCGGCTGCCTTGCAAGGGTTGGTGCGGGCGGCCGGGATCGAACCGGCACTCCAGAAGGAAGCAGATTTTAAGTCTGCTGCGTCTACCAGTTTCGCCACGCCCGCAGTGTCGCCGCAGGAACGCCTGCGCGGCGCGGTGGCCGCCAAGCCCCTGGGGTGACCGCCGACTCTTACAGCGAACCGCCAGCGGCGCGTACAGGCATGGGCGACTTTTAAGTCGGCGGGCGATCGATGGGGCGCCCTTCAGGCCGCCGCCGCGACACGCAGCCGGCGGCGCGAGCGCAGCGCAGCGCCTGCCCCGCCGAAGCCCAGCAGCATCAGCGCCCAGGCCTGCGGCTCCGGCACGCCGGGCGCCAGGGTGAAGCTCAGCGGATCTCCGTCGATGCTGACCGAGAAGCTCATGATGGGGTCCACGCCAAGCGCGAAGTTGAAGGCCCCGGCCAGGACGTCGCCGGGCGGATCCGGCTGCGGATTGAAGCTCGCCCAGCTCCCCGGGTTCACGTCGCCGGGCCCGAAGTCGAGCAGGATGTCGACGCTGTGGCCGTCGATCACGCCGCGAAAACCGGTGTGGTGGCCGTCGCCGGGCGCGTCCGGCAAGGGGATCACCGAGCCGTCGCCCAGGCCTTCGAGCGCAAGCTGGAAGGTGAAGGCGCCGCCGACCGACGGACTGAACAACTGCGGGTCGGACGGGTTGAGCAGGGCGATCAGCGCCCCGTTGTCGCCGTCGCCCGGCGGATCCGGCTGTGGGTTGAAGCCCACCACGACGCCGGGATTGATCGGCCCGCCGTGGCTGTCCAGGGCAAAGCCCAGGTAGCCGTTCGGGAACATGTAGTTCGGCGGCGCCGTGGTGTTGGTCTGGGCGGCGCCGGCCGCACCGGCCGCCGCCAGGCTGGCCCCCGCCATGACAACCAGGGCCAGGCGTGCGTGTGCGCTTAGGCTGAACATCTCGAAGACTCCCCCAAGGAACGGCGTTGGGGCATGATGGTCGCCCTGGCGGCGGGGGCAATCGACCTCGCATTTCAGGGGTTTAGCTCGCATCCGGCGCGAAAATTTCGCCTCGGATGCAAGCCTGGTCCGAGACCCTGTTCAAGGTGCGCGGGAACGCCCCGGGGCGCTAGGCGGCCAGGGCTTCCGCCTCGCCGCCGAGCGCCGCCTCGAAGTCCTGCAGGATGTCCAGGAGCTCGCCGACGTTGGCTTCCAGCGGCTTGCCCTTGGGGAAGCGGAATCGCCAGAACGAGGCGATGTGGCTGACCACGCCCGTGCCCTCGCCCAGCGCCACCAGCATCTCCGGCGAGCGCAGCAGGAAGTCGCGGAAGGCCGTGGCGTTGCCGTCCTGGGTGAGTTCCTGGAATACCCCGTCGTAGACCCGCAGATAGTCGGCCACCGACTTCACCTGACGCTCGATGTTGCCGTGCAGGCGCACCTTCATGGTCCGCACCAGGGACTCGTGCTCGGCGTCCCGCGGGCCGACGGTTTTGACCTTCATCAGCTCGACCAGCACTTCGCGCAGCTTGGGCCAGAGGCTGTTCAGCACCCACTTGTAGTAGAGGAAGCCCTTCCAGGCGAAGATGCCCTCGCGATAGCTCTCGCCCTCCAGGCGCAGCGTCAGGCGCAGCGGTTCCAGCCGCTCGTCGTTGCGAGTGGAGAGCAGCGCTTCCACCAGGCGGCCGGTGTTGGCCTCGCTCGAGGCGCGTCCCTTGTAGGCCAGGGTGATCAGGCGGCCGATTTCGGCGCCCACGAACTGGGTCATGGTCGCCAGGTCGCCCGGCGAGATCTCGAAATGGGTCTCCGCCACCTCGAACCCACGTCGCTTGACGTGCTCCCGCAGCAGGAAGGGGTCGAGCGACGGAAGCTCGTCCAGCGCCTCGAGCACGCCGGCATCGCGGCCCAGGTCGAAGCTGTCACCCGCCAGGTCCTGCAGGCTTTCCATCCAGCCGCGGTCGCCCACGAACAGCGAACGGCCGCCCAGGCTGAGGTCCGAGCGCTCGAACGGCACGATCAGCTTGGTGGCGGTGCGGTGGCGGGTGGAGACCGTGGCGATCTCGTTGGTCCGCAGGCGATGCTTCAGGATCACCGCGGCGTTCAGCGCCGGCGCCATGAACAGCGGATGGGCGGTGTGTTCCGGATTGTCGGCGTGCTTCACGGCCAGGGCGGCAAGGTTCAGCACGCGGCTGGTCGACGCCGTTCGCTCCAGCGCCCGCATGCTGCGATAGGTCTCGGCCACGTCAGTTGATCCCGCCGAAGTCCAGAGAGGGGTAGATCGCCGTTCACCGGCATAGTGGCGCCGAAAGACGAAAAGGCCCTTAATCTGGAACTCAACGTTCGCCGAACTCGACTTCAGTCTCCGCTCAGGCCTTTCGCAGGCTCAGCGGCCCCCAGCCGGGCGGACGGGCGGCGCCGCGAGCGTCAGGTTGACCGCGACCGTGGTCTTTCCGGCCCCGCCCTTGCGGGACGTCGCCGCCAGTGTCTTCACCCGAGGCCCCCACGGCTACGCCATCACGGCAACGGGCGCCCGCCCCCGAACGCTCTCGCGAACGGAATTCACGCACAGGCTTATCCACAGGGCAAAGTGAGTTTTCCACAGGCCACGCACAGGGCCGCGACGCGCCTGTGCGAGCCGCCGGTGGCGACGCGATCAGTGGTTCGACAGGGTCTGGATCCGTTCGAGGTTCTGGCGCTCTTCCTGCTGACGCTGGGCGAGGTCGTCGCTGCTGTAGCAGGTCTTCTTCGGCATCATGCTGCCGGTGACGCTCTCGGTCTTGCAGATCAGCTTCGGCTTCTCGGTCTTCTTGGCCGCAGGAGCCGGGGCCTCGGCCGTCTTGGCCGTCGTCGACGCGGCGGCGGCGGGCGTGGTGTCGGCCATCAGGACGGTGGCGGCAAGCATCGCACTCAGGAACAAGGGGGACTCTCCCAAAAAGAACGTGTGATCCGAAGCCATAGCCGAACGCCGGTCCGCCGACAATTCAAGTTGCAACCGCGGCCGGTTCAACCTCGTGGACATTGGCCACACCCTCGGCCTTCAGCGCGGCGATAAGTTCGGCGACGGTGGCCGCCAGCTCGTCCGGATCGCGGCCCCGCAGAACCAGGTTCGAGCCATAACCCTCGGCATTGAAGAACGGATAGCTGCCCAGCGACATGGCCGGGTGCGCCCTGGCCACCGCCTCCAGCGGGGCGGCGATCACACCCTCGCCGGAGCCCTCGACACGCACCGTGCGCGAGACCGTCACCGCCCCGCCCCGAAGGCGCGGCCCCACGTCCTCAAGCATGCCCCGCATGATCTGCGGCACGCCGGCCAGGACGAAGACATTGCCGATGGTGAAACCGGGCGGTCCCTGGACCGGATTCTTCACCAGCTCACCGCCCACCGGCACGCGCGCCATGCGACGACGCGCCGCGTTCAACTCGCCGCCCCAGCGGGCGCTCATCATGGCGATGATGTCAGGGTGCTCGTAGAGTTCGACGCCGAACGCCGCGGCCACCGCGTCGGCGGTGATGTCGTCGTGCGTCGGCCCGATCCCGCCGGTGGTGATCACGTAGTCGTAGCGGCCGCGCAGCGCGTCCAGCGCCCCAATGATCTCCTCGTGCACGTCCGGCACCGTCCGCGCCTCGGCCAGGTCGACCCCGTGCACGCCCAGATACCTGGCGATGTCCCGCAGGTTGGTGTCCTGCGTGCGCCCCGACAGGATCTCGTCGCCGATGATCAGCACCGCGGCGGTGACGCGCTCGTTGGAAGTCTCGGCCATCGGCTCCGCTGGTCCCACTCGTGTTTGATCCTGCATTCCTTGTGAATGCTGGAAAGCCTTTAGCCCATGGTCAGATTGGAGCTATGGCCTGCGGCAAGGTCAAGGACCGGCCCCATGGACTTAAGGCTCAGACCGCCAATGCCCCGTCTCGTCACAGTCCTGGCTGTTATCCTGATCGGCTCCGCGGCTCACGCCGCGCCGGATCGGGATGTTCGGCCGAAAACCTCGCCCTTCGTCAAAGAGCTGAACCGGCAGTGCCCGGGGCGCGGGCTTCACAACCTGTCCGCCGGCGACCTCGAACTGATCATGGAAGGTTTCGTGGAAGGCCTGACGCCAACCCAGCGTCGCACGGTCGAGGACGCGGTCGGCTACCGCTGCGCGCGGATTGAGGCCGGCCTCACCTGCGCCAACAGCGCCTCTCTCGACGCCTACCGCAGGCTCGGCGTCCTGCCCAGCTTCGTCCGCGAGGCCTGTGCGACCAAATGGACCTGCAAGGCCTTCGCCGACTGCACCCAAACCCAGCCCTGATGCTCTTCCCTTCGCCTCTCGCCCGCGGGACCCTGGTCAGCCGCTACAAGCGCTTCTTTGCCGAAGTCGCGCTCGACGACGGGACCGAGATCACCGCCCACTGCCCGAACCCCGGCGCCATGCTGGGCCTCAACACCCCCGGCCTCAGGGCCTGGGTCTCCCGCTCGGACGACCCCAAGCGCAAGCTCGCCCACACCCTGGAGCTGGTGGAGGCCGACGGCGGCCTGGTGGGCGTCAACACCATGCACCCCAACCGCCTGGTGGCCGAGGCGCTCGCCGCCGACGCCATCCCCGAACTCACCGGCTACGCCACCCACCGGCGCGAGGTGCGCTATGGCGAGAACTCCCGCGTGGACTTCCTGCTCGAGGCGCCGGGCCGCCCGCCCTGCTGGCTGGAGGTCAACAATGTCCAGCCTTTTTACAACGCGCGTCTCAAGCCCGATCACAAGGTCTGGTTGGAGGTAAAAAACGTCCACCTAATGAGGACGACGGGGCTGGCCGAGTTTCCTGATTGCGTGGCAGCGCGGTCCCTAAAGCACCTTCGAGAACTTGAGGCCATGATTGCCGAAGGTGATCGAGCCGTAGTGCTCTTCGTCGTGCAGCGGGCCGACTGCGTTGCGTTTTCCGCCTGTCGAGAACTCGATCCCGCTTTTGCGGTTGGACTGGATCGTGCGGCGGATGCTGGGGTCGAGGTGCTGATCTACACTTGCGACGTGGCGATCAGCGGGATCAGCATAAGTCACCGTCTTCCTTGGTCGCGTTAGCAGCTATAGCGTTGGCCCAAGGGGGTTGGCATGACAGTCTCAGATAGAGCCGCAGAAATCGCCGAAGCGAAGGCACGACTCGCTGCCCTCGAAGGCTCATCAGCAAGCCCATCACCGTCCGGCCTGCCTGAGCGCAGAGTTGGCGTGCTCCTGTTCCTTGGAATCCTCTTTTTCCCATTCCTCTTCGCTTGGTTCTTGCTGCGGAAGGGACACAGCCGGACTTCGCGGGTGATAGGGTTTCAGTCGGATCGCGGCCCTTGGCCAACTGTTCCTGAATGGCCTTTTCTCCATCGCGCATCCGATTGCGGATGGCGGTCTTGACGGACTCGTATCCCCAATTTTCCTCAAACAACGGGTCAAGCGCGTCGAGTGCTTCCGCTACAGGTGATTTCTTGAAGAACACCGCTTCTGCCCCTCGCTCCGCGCGACGATAGACACGAAGGCCGGAACCTTAAACCGGTTTAAGGCGCGGGCCGGATCAGCGGCCCCAGATCAACGCCGCAAGCACGTTACCTCGGCCCACCACCTTGTAGGTAGCGTCTCGGGTCTCGTTCCGCGCCGGGTCGAAGTGACCGACAGTTTGGAACCGGGCGTTCAGTCCCCGCTGCCGACCGTGGCTGTCGGTCTCCACATAGCCGACCGTCCGAAACTGGCCGTCCCTGATTGGCACCCTGCTCATCAGGCCACCAGCTTCATCACCGTCGAGTGCGACAGTGGGTGACCGCGACCGGTCACATAGCCGAGCGCGGCGAGTTCGACGGCGATCCCGCGCAGGGAACGCTTCTTCCCGGTCTTCGGTGAACGGCGAGCAAGGCGCCGCGCCTCCTGCGCAAGTTCGGGACGTAGCTCGACGTGCGACTTGCGCCCTTCGCACTTACCGCGATCAGCCTTGGCCCTTTCGCGCGCGGCGCGGAGACGGAGCACCGTGTTCGCCTTTTCGTATTCGGCCATCAGTCCCGCCATTTGGCGATGGGCGTTCTTGGCGGGGTGGGAATGGTCGGTCAGGTCTTCCCCGGTAGCCGTGAGCAGCCGCAGCCCGCGCTTGGTGAGCAGCAGCACGCCCAACTCCTGAGCGAGCATGGAGCGTGCGAACCGCGACGGGTCTTCGACCATCACCGTCGTGATCCCGTCCGCCTCGCAATGCGCCAGCAGCGCGAGGAAGCCCTCGCGGGCTTCGATGGGGTCGGCGCCGGAGACAGCCGCATCCCAGAATGACGACACAACCTCGATCCCCTGCCGGGCGGCGAAGGCCATGATCGCGTCCGATTGCCGATGGGGGCTGTCGCCATCGACGTTCGTCGCGGAAGACGTGCGGAGGTAAGCAGTAGCAAGCATTTTCATGCCGCATTCTCTACCATTATAATCATTTATATTCAATGACTTATGTATTATTCTCGGTCGAGAATCCGAAGAAAAACGTCCACGATACGTCCGATTCCCGGCCTTGATCGAACGAGGAAGATCGACCCATCGCTGACATTCGGAAACTTTGTGCGACACTGCTCTTCTTCTCAGGGCCGCGTGGGGCAACATGCATTTCGCAGTGATCCGGCACATGATGTGGTCGCTGGTGGCTGTTGCGCTGGCTTCCGGCGCATCGGCGCACGCTGCCCAATGCTACGACGTGAGCAAGGGCGAGCCGAAGGTTCTTGAGGGGGACCTTCAATACGTTCTGTTTGCAGGTCCTCCCAACTTCGAGGACGTGCAAAAAGGGGATACGCCAGAACCGACATACGTGCTGAAGCTAGATCACCCGATCTGCATACGGGGGGACGAGTTCGCCGAGCCCGAAAAAATGTTCGAGACGGTTCAACTCGTCGGAGATGAGAAGACGTGGCCGCTGCTAAGGGCCAACGTAAAACAGCGGGTGAGTGTCACGTTGAAGGACCCGATGGGAGCGAACACCGGCCATCACCACGAACCTTTGGTAGCTTGGGTTGCGAACGTCACGCCAGCAACGAAGAAAATGAACTTCGTTGATGAATACGGCAGTGCGGCAACCACGATCCGCGCCTTCTATGAGACGCTTGGCAGCGGTCAGGGGGACGTGGCCTCGACGATGGTGGTTGCCGAGAAGCGGGCGAAGGGGCCGTTTTCTGCCGAAAGTCTCACCCGCTTTTACTCACACCTCAAAGAGCCGATCCGACTTGTGCGGATCGATCAGAGCGGCCCCGACACCTTCATCGCTCACTATAGGTATGCGACCGGAAAATCGGTCTGCAACGGTCAGGGCTTGGTGACGACCGTCAACAGAAGCGGCAGGAACTACATTCAAAGCATCAGGGCGCTGAAGGGCTGCTAGCTGCCCCGTTCAATCTCACCGCTCTTAATCCGGTCAACGAACGACCCCAGTGCGCCTTTTATCCGGTTGGCGCCGGTGAACGCGGACAGGCCGTGGTCCTGAAGCGAAGTGTCGAGCGTCAGGTCATTCGCTTCCGCGTAGGCGAACGCGGCAGATAGCTGTCGGCGGAGGCTATCGCCTTCCGCCTGCGCCCGGCTCGAAAACCTCGAATACGAATAGGCCATCACCATGGTCGGCACCTTCCAACAGGAAGGTTGTAAAAAGGCTGACAGGTGAAGAACTGCCACCTACGGCGCACCGGCGCCCTGGCGGAGTTTCCCGACTGCGTCGCCGCTCGCTCGCTGAAGCACCTGCGTGAGCTCACCGCCATGGTCGCGGCCGGCCGGCGCGCGGTCATGGTGTTCGTCATTCAGCGCACCGGCTGCGACGCTTTCGCCGCCTGCGCCGAACTGGATCCCGCCTACGCCAGGGGCCTGACGGAGGCCGCCGCGCGGGGCGTCGAGGTGCTGGCCTACGCCTGCGAGATCGCCGTCGACGGCGTCAGGATCTCGCGGCCCGTTCCGTGGGTTCACCGCCCTTAGGCCGCGCACCAGATCCGCGCGCCGCGCCCGTGTCGGCGCCGATCGGCCCGGGTGTTATGATCGCTTGAGCCAGCCAGCGAAGGGAGTGTCATGAAGACCGCGCCCGGACGTCGCCTCGCCCTCATGAGCCTGGGACTGGGCATGGCCGCCGGCGCGGCGGGCCTTGCGGCGCCGCATGACGGCGTGGCGGCGGCGGCCGAGCCCTCCCTCCTGCCGCCCGGGGCGAAATCGCTGGCCGAGCTCACCGACCGCCTGCGCCAGGCGCCGCGCCGCCGGGACTTCAAGACCGTGCCGATGATCCTCAACGCTCCCGATCAATGGGATCATGCCGCGCTCTCGGAGGTCATCGCCTATCGCGGCGCGGCGAAGCAGGTCTGGGACAACACCGCCATCGTGGGCTCATGGCTGAACGTCATGCGCAACGCGCTCAACACCCAGGTCTGGTCGTTCGGGCGGCCGGACTTCCTCGTCGTCTCGGCGACGCACGGCACGGCCGAGATGGCCCTGCTCGGGCCGGCCATGTGGGAGAAGTACCAGCTTGCGAAGCTGACCGGCGGAAAGGTCCAGAGCAACACGCTGATCGCCGAGCCGAAGGCCGCCGCCGCGGACCCGAAGGACTACGAGAACGCCGAGGGCGTGTTCTCGCCGCACGACAATTCCATCCCCGCGCTGCAGCGACGCGGCGCGGTCTTCCTCGCCTGTCACAACGCCCTGTGGGAGCTGGCCGCGACGCTGATCGCCGGCGGGACGAACCCCGACGGGCTGTCGCACGGCGCGCTGGCGGCCGACCTGACCAACCACCTGATCCCCGGGGTGGTGTTGACGCCCGGGGCGGTCGGAACCCTGCCGGAGCTGCAGCGGGCCGGCTTCGCCTATGCGAGCTCAAGCTGAGGCCCCGGCCCAAGCTCCGCCATTGAGGCTTGCGCCCTGAACGCGCATCCTCCCGCTCGGCGAACAACGGGTGGGGACACGACAGGTGCTGCACATCTTCAACATCGTGATGCGGATCGTCTCGAGCCTGCTCGGCCTTCTGATGATGTTCATGGGCAGCGTCTGGATTCTGCAGGGCCTGAACCTCTACTTCCGCGTCGGCTTCATGGTCGGCGACAAGCGTTGGGTCGCCTGGGGCGCGTTGCTCGCCCTGGTGGGCCTTTGTCAGCTCATCTGGAGCAACACCCGCCAGCAAGCCTGACAATGGTTTCAATCTGGCAATCTTTGTTTCACACTTGTTAAAATTGCCGCTAGGTTTTTCCGACAGCGCGCCGGTGGGCGCCCCTGGGAAAACCGAACCATGCGAATTCAAGCACGGGTTGCGAGTTTTGCGGCAGGGCTCGCGGCGACGGCCCTGGCGACGTCGGCGTCCGCCGCCGCCTTTTCCTTCAGCACCGGGACTCCGGACGGCAGGATCGCCACCCTGTCCCGACCGGCGCCCGGCATAGAGACGGAAACCGCCGACGACTTCATTCTGGGCGGCGCGACGCAGCTCACCTCGGCGACCTTCACCGGGCTGCTGCCGACGAACGGCGCGACCGTCACCGGGGTCACGGTCGAAATCTACCGAACCTTCCCGAACGATTCGACCTTGCCGCCGTCCGGCAGGGTCCCGACCCGCGTGAACTCGCCCTCCGACGTCGTTTTCGATTCGCGCGATTCCGCCGGCGGCTCGCTCAGCTTCTCCACGACGACGCTCGCCAACGCCTTCACGGCGAGCAACAGCGTCGTGAACGGCGTCCATCCGTCACCGAACCAGACGACCGGGGGCGAGGGCGCGGTGACGGGCCAAGAAGTGCTGTTCAACATCAATTTCATCAACCCGTTCGTCCTGCCCGGCGATCACTATTTCTTCGTGCCGCTGGTCTCGCTGTCGTCGGGCCAGTTCCTCTGGCTTTCGGCGCCGCGCCCCATCGTTCCGCCCGGCACGCCGTTCGCGCCCGACCTGCAGGCCTGGATCCGCAACGACAACCTCGCGCCGGACTGGTTGAGAGTCGGAACCGACGTCGTCGGCTCGGGCGCCTTCAACATGGCGTTCAGCCTGAACGGCGCGGACGGCGTCGCGCCCGAGCCGGCGACCTGGGGGCTGATGATCGGCGGGTTCGGCATGGCGGGCGCGGCCTTGCGCAGGCGTCGGTCGCGCGTCGCGGCGTAAACGCGCGTCGATACCGACAGCGGGCGGAGGGTTGGCCCTGGGCGCAGGCGCGGGTTGAAACTTCGTGCTATCGTTGCGACTTAGACCCCACCCTGACCCGACGACCCGGCGCGCGCCGGGGGATGAGCTGAATGTCCAACACCGACCTCTCCGCCGTCGCCGGCCTCGACGCCGACTACCGCACCGGCCAGATCAAGATCCACTCGGCGGCAGACTTCGAGGGCATGCGCGTCGCCGGCAAGCTGGCGGCCGAGTGCCTCGACATGCTGACCCCGCACGTGGTCCCGGGCGTGGTCACCGACCACCTCGACACCCTGGCGCGCGAATTCATCCTCGACCACGGCGCGCTTCCCGCCTGCCTGGGCTACCGCGGCTACACCAAGACCGTCTGCATCAGCGCCAATCACGTGGTCTGCCACGGCATTCCCGGCGAGCGGGTGCTGCGGGAAGGCGACATCGCGAACATCGACGTGACCGTCATCGTCGACGGCTGGCACGGCGACACCAGCCGCATGTATGGCGTCGGCCCCGTGGCTCCGCGCGCCAAGCGCCTGATCGACGTCACCTACGAGGCCATCGAGCGCGGCCTGGCCGCGGTGAAGCCCGGCGCCCGCACCGGCGACATCGGCTTCGCCATCCAGTCCTACGTGGAATCCATGCGCTGCTCGGTGGTCCGCGACTTCTGCGGCCATGGCCTGGGCAAGGTGTTCCACGACGCGCCCAACATCCTGCACTTCGGCCAGCGCGGCGCGGGCGAG
>Ga0210400_10002731_pt1 | contig 16025 bp, 21 predicted proteins | sample IncBWH26MmetaG_FD_155456 | JGI IMG/M metagenome (GOLD analysis project Ga0210400, IMG submission 155456) | Forest soil microbial communities from Barre Woods Harvard Forest LTER site, Petersham, Massachusetts, United States - Inc-BW-H-26-M | ecosystem: Environmental > Terrestrial > Soil >... | reverse complement strand
CATGGTGTTGATCCCGGGAATGAACTTGGCAACGACCAACAACGTGCGGCCGCGACGATAGAAGGAATCCGCCGATCGCAAAATGCACGCCTCGGGATTGAGCGAAATACGGCAGAGCAACCCGAGTAGCCACCAGCCGGTATAGCGGCCCAGAAGAAACATCAGCGTGTCGCCGGCCAACATGGCGATGAGCGCAATACCGAGCACGTACTGAGCTTGCAATACACCCCGCGCCACCGCGCCGCCCGCGATGAGCAACGCCACCGCGGCCGGCACCGGTACGCCGATCGCCTCCAGAAACACGATGACAGCCAGGATGGCATAGCCATGTTGCATGAGCGCGGCGTTCAAAGATCCCATGGCAGCTCAGTTCTTGCCGAAGTCATAGGCTTTCGCGTATGCCCGGTACCAATCCTGAGTCTGTTTGTCCGCCGGGAGACGCTCGGCCAGGAACTTGAACTCGGCCAGCATTTTTTCGGCGCGCGAGGTGTTCAGATACAGATCGACCAAACGCCAGCGGTAGGCCAACTCTTCCGGCGCCAGCGCGGCGGCCTTCTCGTAGAGTTCGAGCGCGCGTGTTTGCCAGTTCATCTCGAACAGATACAGATCCGCGAGCGCGGCATAGTTGGCTGCAACCGCGGGGGCCGCCAGGATTTTCTGTTCCCCGGATTGGACCGCATCGCTGAGAGCAAACGGATAGGCGGGCAACGCCGGCGTGCGCACATGCGAACCGTAGATCGCGCTCTGCATGTTCGGCACATGCTCCGACTGGAGCGCGCTTAAAAATGGGTTATCAGCGTACTTGACGAAGAAATTGACGTTGTCCTCAAAGCGATGAAAATAGGTCCACGCCTTGGCTTCATCCACATACCAAAGACTGTCCGACCCCAAGCGCAGCAGAATGGGTAGATTGGATTTTCCAGGTCCCGGCACCGCCAGACCGAGACCGCCCGCATACAGCACCCGATGGACGCCGGCGCTTTGGAAGGATTCGTGGATTCGCAGCTGCTGCTCTTCGTTGCGCGGCACGATGGCGCGAAAAATCCGGCTGCCCTCGGTCAGCAGCGGCAAGCGTGGATCGCCTATCCCAGAGGCCAGTGAGGCCAAATAGCGCCGCAGCGACTCTTCGGCATCCGACGACGGCGCAAACTTGAGCCAATTCGCGTCCGGCATCTGGCGAATGGCGCCCTGATAGTCCGCCAGCGTGCGGCGGTATCCTTGCGCGAGCGCACCGGCGCCGCCGGACAGAAACTCACCGCTGAGCCAGCTAGGCGCGGCGCCGTCGCCCAAGTCCTTGGTTCCCATGCCGCGCAGATTGGTCGTGATGATCAGTTCGGAGATGAAATCCTGGGGAATTTCGGAGAGCATGTAGGTCTTCGCCGCCTCCTCCAGCCGATGGCAGTACGCGTCCGGAATTTCACCTTCGAGGGCGTAGGCGACTTCGATCTTCAATAGATTTTCTTTGGCGGAATAGAGATACAGAATGCCACGGCCATTGCGCCGCGCGCCGATGTGCATCCCCTGGAATATATCGGCCGCCGCCTCTTCGATGCTCTTGGACGGGGGTAAGGCCTTCATCAGCACCAGGGCATTTTCGATGCCGGACTTTCCCTCCGCGAGCTTCAAGCTCATGCGGAAGGCGAGATCGAAATCGTGCTGGCCGGTGTCGTTGATCATCACGTAGTGCGGGCGCTTGGGCGCCAGAACGCGGTACCCCACGAACGCCGCGCCCACCGCGATGAGGATCGCGCCGCAAGCCAGGATGACGGTTCTCGTCACGCGGCCCTCAGAAATTGCCGAACACGGCGGTTTTCTTGCGATCCGTGGAGTAGTTGACCAAGAACGGTTCGGTCGATGAGGGGTTCAACCCCAGGATCGAACGGTCAGCGCCCTTGTTCTTGAGCACCACCACCGGTGTCTCCTGGCCGCCAAACAGGCGGAAGATACCGGCCGCTTCATTGTGCGTGTCATTCAGCACGACGAAGGGATATTCGCTTTCGGCCGGAGAATACAGCCCCAGCACCAAGCGGTTCCGGCCCTTTGAATCGTAGAAGAACAGTCCCGGTCCGCCGTCAGGCGACATCGCCAATTCGGCGCGCGTCCGGCCGGTCGCATCCACCATGCGAATTCTGCTGGCGGAAATCATCTCCTGCGCGGGGGCCGCCGCTGCCGGCGATATCAAGGGAAAGCCCAGGTGAGCGAGCACGAACGCCCCCATCATGCCGCCGAGAAATCCCGACATCAGGCCTGCAACGTATGTTTTGCTCATGGGCATGCTCCCTGGATAACGTCAGTCCGGATTGAAATTGGCCTCCTTGAGAGGCACGAGATGGGTCTTGTTCCAAAATTTATGACCGAGATACAACACGATGACAACCGGAATGATGAGGTAGTCGGTCACAAAGTCGAACCAAGAAAATTCCGCGGTCTGGAAGACGCCGATGTTCGCGCCGAACAAGACGATCAGGAACAAAACCAATGAGAGCCAGGCCCCGTAGGGAAAGAACTTGGACTTGAATTTCAGGTCATCCAAGCTGCGGCCCTGCGCCACCCACGCTTTGCGGAACCGCAAATGGCACACCGCGATTCCGAGCCAAATGAGAAAGCCGGTCAAGCTCGAGGCATTGTAGAGCAGTTGATAGATTTTCTTGTCGCCCACCAACGTGGAGAAAAACGCCATGGCACTCACCGAGCCTGTCGCCAGCAGCGCCAGCACCGGTACACCGCGTTCATTGAGCATGCCGAACACTTTGGGCGCCTTGCGGCTGTGGGCCATCGCGTGCAGCATGCGCGACGCCACGTACATGGATGAGTTTCCGCAAGACAACACCGAGGACAGGATGACCGCGTTCATGAGATTCGAAGCGTAATAGCCAACCGTCGGCAGCTGCCGCAGCACGATGGTGAAGGGTGAATACGCGATGTGGGTTTCATCCGCGCTGAGCAAATTCGGATCCGTGAATGGAATCAAGGTGCCCGCGACGAAAATGGCGCCGATGTAAAACAGCAAAATACGCCAGAACACGGTGCGGATTGCCTTCGGCACGTTCTTGGCCGGATCAGCGGTTTCGGCGGCGGCAAGGCCCACGCCCTCCGTGCCCTGGAAGGAAAATCCCGCGACCAGAAACACCGTGAGCATCGCGGTAAAGCCGCCCACGAAGGGCGCATGCGTGCCGGCCTTGGGGTCGCTCAAGGTCCAGTTATGGAATCCGCCGCCCTGATTGCCGATGACGCCGGCGATCATCAGCAAGCCCACCGCTACGAAAATGATCACTGTGACGACTTTGATGCCGGCGAACCAATATTCGGCCTCGGCATACGCCCTCACCGACAGGAGATTCAAGCCCAGGAGCACCACGAAAAATCCCATGGCCCAGAGCGACGTATTCGAATGCGGGAACCAAAACTGGACGATGAGCGCGCCGGCCACGAGCTCGGCCGCCAAGGTGATGGCCCAGCTGAACCAATAATTCCAGCCGACCGCGAAGGCCAGCGACGGATCGACGAAGCGTTCCGCGTACGCCTCGAACGAGCCGGGAATCGGCAACTGCGTTGCCATCTCGCCCAAGGACTGCATCATGCAATAAACGGCGAGACCCATGGTCGCATACGCCAGCAGCGCCCCGCCGGGGCCGGCTTGAGCGATGGCGGCGCCGCTGGCAAAAAACAACCCGGTGCCGATCGCGCCGCCGATGGCAATCATGCTCAGCTGCCGATTGCCGATACTGCGCTTAAGTTCTCGCCCTTCACCTAGGGTCATGCGGGATTTCCTTGTTGTGGGGAGAGTGTGCGACATGGCGTGCGTTTTGGCTCAACTATCTCGAAGCATAGGCTTGTTCCCGCGCCGGCACGGTCAGTCTGTCGTACCCACGAACGACACGTGTCCATTCGCGCGGCGCGCATCGGCCGCCGCCTCCACGATCGCGGCGGCAAACTCCTGCACCGTGGGAAGCGCGCCGGCCTGGCCGCGGCGGGATTCAATCAGCCCGCGCTGAGTGCGTTCGAGCAGCTTCGGCGTGATGGTTCCATCGATCATATCGCCGCTCACGATCGCCAATCGCACGCCGCGAGCTTCGAATTCCGGCATTCGCGCACGCAGCGCATCCTCGCCCGCCTTCTTGCTCGCCGCAATATTTTCGTAGGCCGCATAAACCGGTTTGCGGCCGTAAAAATGCGCCAGATGACTGGTGACGAAGACGACGCATCCGCCGCCCGGCATCAACGGCAGCAGCGATTCCAGCGTCCGCACTTGAGCGCGCAGATTCAGCTCCATCGCGTAAGAAGCGGGCTTGCCCTTCTCGAGGCCGCCGCTGGCGTTCAGCACCAGAATATCGAGCCGACCAAAGGTGTGGGCAACGCCGCGGGCCATGGCCCCGACGCCGAGGGCATCGGTCAAGTCGGCCTGTGCCGTCATCGCGCGCCGGCCCAATGCCTCAACTTGCCGGGCGATCTCCTCGGCTCGGGAGCCCTTGCTGCGAAAGTTGATGGCGACATCGGCGCCCTGTTCCGCCAGCATCAAGGCGACGGCGGCACCGATGCCGCGCGATGCGCCCGTCACCAAGGCCGTTCTACCCAGAAATCTTTTCAACCGCGCGCATCACTCGGCATGGGCCCATGGTCGCATAATGTGGTCCCGACCTTCGAGTATGCCGGTGGAAAATATAGCTCCCAGCAGGACCGCGCTGGCGACGGCGCTGATGCGTGCGGCCCATACACGGCTTGATCCGCGTCCCTTGATCAATGATCCCTGGGGCGATCGTCTCGTGCCCGAATCCGCACGCGTTGAAATGAAGGATGAAGAGCTGCTGCGCAGCCGCGCCTATCCCAACGTCATCACTCGCACACGCTATGCGGAAGACGCCTTGGAAGCCGCGGTATCGCACGGAATCCGTCAGTATGTCCTGATCGGCGCGGGCTTCGATAGTTTCGCGTTGCGCCGTCCGGCGTTTTCCGCGGATCTGCAGATTTTCGAGATCGACTTTCCCGCCACACAGACGCTCAAGATTGAGCGAATTAAAGAGTGCGGCATATCGTTGCCGGATTCCGTGCATTTCATCGCCGCGGATCTTTCCCAGGAGAGCGTGGCCGCGGCGCTGGCGCGCTCGTCGTTCGAAGGCGAACGATTGACGTTTTTCTCCTGGCTCGGGGTGACGATGTATCTCACCCGCGAAGCGAATCTTGCGACCCTGCGATCGATCGCCTCCTGCGCGCCGGCGGGGAGCGAATTGGTATTCACCTACTTCGATGCGCGGCTGTTTCAAGCGCAGTCGGAATCGTTTCGCGAGCTGCAACAGCGGGTGGCTGCCGCCGGCGAACCGTTCCTGTCGGGGTTTGATCCCGCCACGCTCGCGGCCGCGCTCGTGGACTGCGGCCTCGATCTGGTCGAGGACCTCAGCGGCACCGACGCGGTGGCCAGATATGATCGAGACGGCGCGCACGGCCTCGGCCAATCGGGCTTCTCGCACATTGCGCGGGCGCGCGTTAGGTAAGGGGGCGCAACTCCCTAATCCGTCCACGCCGTGGCGGCGTCGTAGACGAACCCGGCGCGCCTCAGCGAATTGGCGCTGCAGCGTCGAGCGGGCGATCGTATATGATCCGTTCATGTCCAGCACGGCCCCCGACACCGCCATCGACGAGAACGCCCGCTATAAGCGGGTGATTCGCACCGCCGAGGAATTGTTCAAGAAGGTCGGGTTTCGCGCGGTCACCATGGAATTGGTCGCCCGTGAAGCCAATGTGGCCAAGGCCACGCTGTACAGCTACTTCAAGAACAAAGACGAACTTTACGTCGCTGTTTGCGCGCGCATGGCGCGCATCCTGCGCGATTCGGTTGAGCAGGCATTGATGAGGCCGGATACCTCTTTGGATGAGCGGCTGGCCGACGCCGTGGTCGCCAAGCACCGCCCCGTGTTTACCCTGGTGCGCGCATCTCCGCACGCCGCGGAATTGTTCTCCTACACGCACAGCATGGCCGGCGAGATCTTTGCCAATCTGGACGTCGAGATGCTGGACATGTTCCGCGCCGCCATGGCCGATGATCCGGAACTGGGCGGCAACGCAGAGCAACTCGCCCGAGCGCTGTATTTTGGCAGCGCACCGCTCGCCAACCGCAGCGAATCCACCGCCCAAATGGAACAGGAAGTGGGCGCCTTTGCCCGGGCCTACATCGCCGGAGCACGCGTTCTCGCTAAGTCGGCCTAGCGGCCAGTCCCAGAAGACCACCCAGCGGCCAATTTTCGGCTCGTTTAACTTATTCTCCGTTGACAAACTATACGATAGGGGTACGATTCGTTCATATCGTATGGTCATCATTGGAGATAGCCATGAGCCTCGCCCGCATCGTCTTGTTAGCCGCCGTGTGTATTGCCGACGGGGTCCTGCTGCTCCGCGCCGTCCCCGCACTGGCCGCCGAAATCATCACCGACGTCGCGCCGCCCCCGCCCCGTGCCGAGAACATGGGGCACCCGCGTGACGGCTATGTGTGGGCGCCGGGTCATTGGGAATGGAATGGGCAAGCCTACCGATGGGTATCGGGCAGCTGGATCGTCGAGCATGGCAAAGCGCATTGGATTACTGACCAGTGGGAACCGATGGGCACGCAGTGGCGCTACCTGCCGGGTCATTGGGAACACTGACGCCGTGGGCGCCACCGAGATCGATACGCCGAGGAAGCGCTTGGAATACATCTTCGGCGAGACCGCCAAGGGCAACGGCCAACCCTTTCTCGATGCCTTGGCCGCGGACGCCGAATGGACCGTCATCGGCAGCACCGGTTGGTCCAAGACTTATCGCGGCAAGGCGCAGATCATGAGCGATCTGATCGCGCCTTTGCGGCGCGTGTTGGCCCCTCCCCGCAAGAGCCACGCGCTCTTCATGATTGCCGAGGGCAACCTGGTCGCAGTCCAAGGACAGGGCGAGAACGTGACCCGCGACGGGCGCCGATACGACAATACCTATTGTTGGATTTTTGCGTTTCGAGATGGCCAGGTCCGCGCCGTGACGGAATATGCCGACACGGAGTTGATGCGATCGGTGCTGGGGGAGCCGCCCCGGATGTCGGAATCGGACTGCGTTATCTAGACGGTTTTTCTTGCAGACCAACGCCCGCGGTAACCGTAATAATCGGGAAGTTAATAGAGGGCTGCGAGAGCGATGCGACGCATGATTGCGCTTGTAATTGTGGCTGGCGTGACCGTTGGCTGTGCGCAGCTGCGGCCCTCAAACGATCCTGACGCACCGAATAAATGCTACACGGAGTCCGGATACCTCGACTCGACCAACGGATGTTCCGCCAGGGACGGATATCCCGATTGCTACCTCGTGTGCCCCGAGAAGGGCACGCGAAAGCGGCTTTAGGGTTTTCAGGGCCGAGCTATCCAAGCCGTTTTGTCTGCGCGAGCAATCCACTGAAGATGGGCTCACTCACCGCAGTCGGAAAGCCCGCTGGCAACCGTGCCGATACGGCTTCGAGCGCGCGAGGCGTTTGGAGGATGAACTGTTGAATGACAGCTTCAAAGTCCTCGCCCAGGCCGTTGGCTTTAGCCGCGATATTCCAGTGCCGGCGCTCAATGTGGGCCATTCGGTAGTGCGCGCTCTTGGCACGCACCGCCATGGCGAGCTTTAACTTTTGCCATTGGAACTTTTGGGGACCATCGCCCATAACCGGCCACGCTGACATGATGTCGTACAGAGGTGTCAGTCTGTAGCGGCCCTCAGGCTCGATGAATATGCTGAAGTTCTTGGCATGCCCATCGGGAGCGGCGAGTAACCAGAAAAGCAGCTGCGCGGCCAGAAATCTTTGGCGATCGGTCTCTGGGACATCACTTCCGCGCAGCACGCCGAGTATTGCAGACATCCCGGGGCCACCACGCTCTTCATACTTCTCCTCGCTGGGAATGCCCGACACCTGGCAGAAGTCCTCCTGCGGCAGGCGCGCCCACCAAGTGTTATCCACCATCCGCCGATCGAAGCGCTCCACGACCAGGACTTTGTGGCGTCCAAAGAAGGCAATCTGGCAGTTGGCAATCGACTGACCGAACTCACGAGCAATCTCGGCGCATAACCACTCGTTCTCGACCGAAGTTGAGAAATCCGCGCGCATTCCCCCGACCTCGCCGAGTGGAAGCTTGAAGATGTGAGTCGTCGGGGTTGGCCCCAATGGCTTGCACCATTGGTTTTGATGCCATAGCAGTGCCGTTTTCTCCTGCGCGCCAGCGATCGAGATGCGCAGATCCTCGTCTTCGGGTATTCCGGGGACCGGTTCGGTGATGGTCTGGTCGAGGAGTCGCTCCACCTGTGCGTCGGTCTGCGGCTCGGCGTCTATGCGATGAATATCCGGCGGCTGTGTATCGACGGGAAGCAGCTGAATAGCCCCCACACAGTCGCGGCCGATTTGCTCCAACAGGTCGATGGCTCGCATTCCGCTGCCGAATTTATGGGAGAGTCGCCGGCGTATATCCACGCTATCGGGCAAAAGGTTATCGAAAAACGCCTCGACTCGCGCTCCCGTCAGCGGATCAGTGCCTTGCTCGAGGGGCAGTGACAAAGACAGCGGGCGCCGCAGCGGATTGTCGAACCAGCGCTCGTCGTAGCGAAAACTATGGCCGCCGGACGATGAGAAGGCCCACTCGCCCACATGCTCACCATTCATCCAAACCGCAAGCCTTCTACGATTCGAGGGACGGCCGGCCATCACCAGCTCTGCGGCGGACTGGCCTCAGGCGAGGAGCGCGGCTTGATAACGAGCTCCATCCCCAGAGCCATCAGAATTGTAAGCAGCTGATCCATCGTCACACGCTCCGGGTGGTTTTCGATTGCCGAGATCCGCTCTTGGGACAGCCCGACCTTGCTGCCGAACTTGGACTGACTTAAGCCCTGGGCACGGCGCAAGCTGCGGAGGGCCGCCTTGAGCTGGGTCGAGGTCTTTACGTGGATGTCCCTCATTTATATTCTCCATTCAGAATAATCACATTGTATTCTTTTTAACGAATATATCAATAATATTCTAGATCGAGAATAATCCATTTTGCGGATAGGAAGATCCAGAAGGCATAGATAACCTGTACGGCACGCAACCCCTTGAATACGGCGCATTATTTATCCCAAGCCTTGCCGCAGGATACCGACCCTGGTATAAAGCGCGGCTCTCCCAAAGCTTCTAGTTCAAAGGTTTAGCCATGTCGCGAGTTTGCCAAGTCACGGGCAAAGGCCCCAAAACGGGTAACACGGTTTCGCATGCGAACAATCGCAAGCGCCGCCGCTTTCTGCCCAATTTGCACAGCCACCGATTTTGGCTGGAAACCGAGAAGCGTTTCGTCAGCCTGCGCGTGAGCACCCGCGGTTTGCGGACCATCGAGAAGCGCGGCGTGGACGTCGTCGTCGCGGACTTGCGAGCCAAAGGCATCAAGGTTTAAGGGGCTGCTCATGCGCGACAAAATTAAGTTGGTTTCCTCCGCCGGCACCGGTCACTACTACACGACCACCAAAAATAAGCGCTTGCATCCGGACAAGCTCGAGACCAAGAAATTCGATCCGGTGGTGCGCAAGCACGTCGCTTACAAAGAATCGAAGATCAAATAAGTTTTAGCTTAAGCTGCCCGAGCTTCCCGAAGTAGAGACCACGAGACGGGGCATCGCACCCGCGCTCGTAAAGCATCGCGTCATCGACCTGATCGTCCGCGATCGTCGGCTGCGCTGGCCCATCGCCGCAAATCTTGAAGCAGCCGTTCGCGGCCAGCGTGTCCTTGCCGTCGAGCGGCGCGCGAAATACCTGCTCATCCGACTCGAAACCGGTTCGCTCATCGTGCATCTGGGGATGTCCGGGAGCCTGCGCCTCATCGGCGCTGCGACAACGCCCAAAACGCATGATCACTGGGATCTGGTCCTGGACAGCGGCCTAGCCTTGAGATTTCACGACCCGCGCCGTTTCGGCAGCCTGCATTGGACCCAGGATGATCCGGCACTGCACCCGCTCCTGAAGAAATTGGCGCCGGAACCCTTGAGCGGCGCGTTCAACGCCGAGTACCTGTTCCGCGTCACGCGCAAACGCGCGGTGGCGATCAAGCAGCTCATCATGAATTCACAGCTGGTCGTGGGCGTGGGGAACATTTACGCCAGCGAGGCCCTGTTCCGTGCGCGCATCTCGCCGCGGCGCGCGGCGGGCCGGATCACGAAGGCGCAGGCGCAGAAGTTGTCCCGCGCCATCAAGGCGGTGCTCAGCGCCGCCATCAAAATCGGCGGCACGACGTTGCGCGATTACGTCAATGCCGACGGCGAGGCCGGCTATTTTCGACAAAAATTATTCGTCTATGAACGCGCGGGAGCGCGCTGCCGCGTGTGCCGGTCGGTCGTCAGGCAATTCACCCAGGGCCAGCGTTCGACTTATTGGTGCGCAACTTGCCAGCGCTAGCCTGACGGCTCGCTAGTAAACCAGTCCCTCGCCCTCGCCCCGCGGGTCCGAGGCCGCCTCGACTTTCCCCGTCGCGAAATCCCAGGTGATGACTTGCATGTTGCCCCACTGCCGGTTCGAGAGCCGCAGCTTGTGGCCCATGGCCGTCAGTTCGGCGATTTCGCTGTCGGTGAGGGCGCCCGGTTCGTAAGTGACGTCGTCGGGCAGGTACTGATGATGATAGTGCGGGTACTTGACGATATCCGCCGCGTTCATGCCGTCCACATAGTTCAAGGTGCCGAGCAGTACCTGGCTGATGATGGTACTTCCGCCGGGCGAGCCGATGACCATCATGCCCTTCGGCGTCTCGACGAACGTGGGGGACATGCTGGACAAACTGCGCTTGTTGGGTGCGATCGAGTTGGCCGTATTGCCGATGAGTCCGAAGACGTTGGGTCTGCCGGGCTTGGTGGAAAAATCGTCCATCTCGTTGTTGAGCAGCACGCCGGTCCCCGCCGGCATGTAGCCGTTGCCGAAGAACAGATTCACGGTGATGGTGACGGCGGCACGGTTTCCGGCGGCGTCGAGCACGGAAAAATGCGTCGTGTTCATGCCCTTGGGCTCCGACTCGATGCCCGGCAACAACTCGGAGGGCATGGCCTTGTCGGCGCGAATGCTGCTGCGCTGGCCGGCCGCGTAGTCGACACTCATCAATTGCTGTAGCGGCATCTTGATGAAATCCGGATCACCCAGGAAAATCGCGCGGTCGCGATACGCGCGGCGCATGGCCTCAATGATGAAATGCTTGCGCGTGGCGGAATCCACGTCATGAAAATCGAAGCCGGCCAGGATATTGAGCGAATCCAGGAGCGCGATACCGCCGGACGAGGGCGGCGGCGCCGTGACGATGCGCGCGCCATGGTATTCGCCGACGAGCGGTTTGCGTTCGACGACCCGGTAATTCTTGAGATCCTCGAGCGTCCAGATGCCGCCGCCCGCGCGCACGCCGGCGACCAAGTTTGCCGCCACCGGGCCCTCGTAAAATCCTTTCGCGCCCTGATTGGCGATGGCGTCGAGCGTGTTGGCCAGTTCCGGCTGCTTGATGACGGTGCCGATCTCGGGCACGTTGCCGTCGGCCGTCAAAAAGACCTTCGCCGCGTCCAGCGAGCGCACCAAAATATCGCGTTTCGCCTTGATGCCGAATTGCAGCCGCGCATACAAAGGAAAGCCCTCGCGCGCCAGTCTGATCGCCGGCTGCAGGCTTTGCTTCAGCGGCAACTTGCCGTATTTGCGCGCCAGATACTCGAATGCGGCAGGCTCGCCCGGAATCGCCGCAGAAAGCGGACCGTTGGTCGAGGCGTTCGGTATTTCGTTGCCCGCCTTGTCCAAGTACATGTCGCGCGATGCGGCACCCGGCGCTTTCTCGCGCGCATCGATCATGGTTTCGAAGCCGTCGGTCTGCCGATGCAGCAGAAAAAATCCGCCGCCGCCCAAGCCTGAGCTGGTCGGTTCCACCACCGCGAGCGCGGCGGCCACCGCCACCGCGGCATCGAAGGCATTGCCTCCCTGGCTCAGGATCTCCTGGCCCGCCTGGCTCGCGAGCGGATAGGCGCTGGCGACGGCGCCCTTGTGCGCCACGGCCGCACGGGACGCGCCGCCCGGACGCGCCGCATCGGCTCTGGAGCCAGGCGATGCGCCGGTGAGAATGGCGATCGCGAGGATCGACCACAAAAACCCCGTGCCTCGCCGCGTGCGAGCTGTCGCTGGGGCGATCAAAGCTTGCGATGCCGCTTCAGTTCGATCTCCACAATGGGATGCACGAACTCGGAGACATTGCCTCCCAGCACGGCGATTTCTCGCACCAACGTCGATGATATGAATGTGTATTGCTCTTGCGGGGTCATGAAAACCGATTCGATTTCGGGAGTCAGGTGTCGGCTCATATTAGCCAATTGAAATTCAAATTCGAAGTCCGACACGGCGCGCAGGCCGCGCACAATGACCGACAAGCCGTTTTGCCGCGCGAAATCCGTGGTCAGGCCCACATAGCCCTTCACCTCCACGTTGTGCACGTCGGCGAGCACGCGACGCGACATCTCGACCCGCTGTTCGAGCGTGAACATCGGCGCTTTGTTGGGATTCGCCGCGATTGCCACCACCACGCGATCGAAGATCGAGGCGGCGCGCCGCACCAAGTCCGTATGGCCGTTGGTGATCGGGTCGAAAGTCCCGGGGTAGACGGCATTTCTTTTGTGCATTGCTATTTCCGCCCGTTGACGCGCGCCAAATGATACCCCACCTCGCCGGCCGACTTCGATTTGAGCAATTCCCAGTGGGCGGGCAACGCCGGAACGCCTGCAACCCGCTCATTCTCCAGGTAAACCAGACCGCCGACCTTGACCCAATCGCCGGTATCGAGCAGCGGAATGTATTCGGCCAGGGCATTCGTTCCGAAAGGAGGATCGAGAAACACGACGTCGAAGGGCTCGCCGGGCGTGCGCAAAAATCGGGCGGCGCCCATTTCCAGAATGCGGCCCTTGGCAGCGCCGCCAAAACGCACCAATTGCTCCTGCAAGCTACGCGCGGCCGCCGGGAATTGCTCGACAAACACCGCTTCCCGGGCGCCCCGCGACAGCGCCTCTAATCCTAAGGCGCCGGAGCCCGCAAACAAATCCAACACCCTAGCGTCGGCAACGGAATGCTGCAGCCAATTGAACAAGGTCTCGCGGACTCGATCCGGCGTCGGCCGCAGGGCCGGCATATCGGGAAAATGCACGCGCCGGCCGCGCCACGCGCCGGCAATGATGCGCACCGAATTGCGGCCGGCCGGTGCCGGTAATTCCGTCTTGGAGTTAGCCACTGTCGGTATCATACCGTCCCATGACGAATGAAGCTGACAAGCCGGGTGTGCGCGGATTTTTCAAGCGCCTGCGCACCAAGTTGAATCAGGGCCCGGCGTGGCTGACGACCGATATTTCGGAACTGCTGCCGGGGCGCAAGATCGACGCCGAGATTCTGGATGATCTCGAAACGCGCCTGATCACGGCCGACGTGGGCGTCGAAGCCACCTCGCGAATCCTCGACGAGCTGCGCAAGCGCGTCGCGCGCAAAGAACTCAACGATGTCGATGCGCTGCTCAAGGCGCTGAATGATGCGATGTCGCAAATTTTGGCGCCGGTGGAACAGGCGCTCGTGATCGATCCCGCCGCCAAGCCCTTCGTGATCCTGGTGGTGGGAATCAATGGCGCGGGCAAAACCACGACCATCGGCAAGCTGAGCGCGCGGCTCCTCGCCGAAGGCAAGACGGTGATGCTGGCTGCAGGAGATACCTTTCGCGCGGCCGCGCGCGAGCAATTGGAAATCTGGGCCGAGCGCAACAACGTGCCCATCGTCGCGCAACAATCGGGCTCCGAACCCGCCGCCGTGATCTACGACGCCTTGAACGCGGCACGCGCGCGGCACATCGACGTGCTCATTGCCGACACCGCGGGGCGCCTGCATACGCAGACCCACCTGATGGACGAGCTCAAGAAGGTCAAGCGCGTGCTCGCCCGTTTGGATCCGACCGCGCCCCACGAGGTGCTGTTGGTGCTCGACGGCACCATTGGCCAAAATGCCGTGGCGCAGGCCGAAGAATTCAACAAGGGGCTGGGCGTCACCGGCCTGGTGATTACCAAATTGGATGGCACCGCCAAGGGCGGCGTGGTTCTGGCCATTGCGCAACGCCTGAAAATTCCCATTCGCTTCATCGGCGTCGGCGAGCAGTCCGAGGACTTCGGCGTCTTCAGTGCCTCGGAATTCGTCTCCGCCCTGTTGAAATCGGAACCGCGCGACGCGGCTGCATGATTCGCTTCGACCAGGTTTTCAAGCGCTATCCCAATGGCCGCGAGGCTCTGTCCGGCGTGTCATTCCACATCGAGAGCGGCGCGCTGACATTCTTGACGGGACATTCGGGCGCGGGCAAAAGCAGCATCCTGAAATTGATCGCGCTGATCGAGCGCCCCACCCGCGGTCAGGTGTTCGTCAACAGTCAGAACACCTCGGGCGTGAAAGCGCGCGGCATTCCGCATTTTCGCCGCCAGATCGGCGTGGTCTTTCAGGATCATAAATTACTGCATGACAGGCCGATTGCCGACAATGTCGCGCTGCCCCTCGTCATCGCGGGCGTTCCCCGGCGCGAGATCGACAAACGCGTCCGGGCCGCGCTGGATCAGGTCGGTCTGCTCGGCCGGGAGAAGACCCGCCCCTTGGAGCTCTCGACCGGTGAGCAGCAGCGGGTCGGCATCGCGAGGGCCGTGGTGGCGAAGCCTGCGTTGCTCATCGCCGATGAACCCACCGGAAATTTGGATCCCGAACTCGCGCTCGAGGTCATGAAATTGTTCAAGCGCTTCAGCGAGGTCGGCGTCACGGTCGTCGTCGCCAGCCACGATGTTCACCTCATCGAGCAAGTCGGCGCGAGGCGCATCGTACTGCGCGCCGGGCGCGTTGTCGGCGAGGAAGGCGCGTGAACATTCGCGCCTATTTCTCGCGCCACGCGCAGGTGCTGATCGGCTCGCTGGGGCGCATCGTGCAGCATCCGTTTGCGGCCTTGATGACCATGGGCGTGATCGCGGTGGCACTGGCGCTGCCCCTCTTCTTGACGCTGCTCCTGCAGAATGCGCGCAACGCCACCGGCAATTGGAACGAAGCGTATGACTTGTCGGTCTATCTGGACAAGAAGGCCGGCGCCGCTCGTCTGCAGTCGCTGGCGAAGCAGTTGCGCCAGCGCGGCGATGTCGCCGCGGTGCGCATCATCACCGCCGAGCAAGCGTTTGCTGAGTTTCGCAGCGATTCCGGCTTCGGCAGCGCGCTCGATGCCTTGGGCGAGAACCCGCTGCCCGATACCTTGGTCGTGACGCCGACGTTGAGCGCGAGCACGCCTTTGGGAACCGAGTCGCTCAAGACCGCGATCGCTGCTTTGAGCGACGTGCAGACCGTGCAGATCGACACGGACTGGGTGAAGCGGCTTCAGGCCCTGCTCGATCTGCTGCGGCGGGTCGTTCTGCTCACCGGTGGCCTGCTCGGCATCGGCATCGTGCTTGTCGTCAGCAACACCATTCGGCTCGATATATTGAACCGACGGGACGAAATCGAGGTCATGAAACTGGTGGGTGCTTCGGATGGCTTTACCCGCCGGCCCTTTCTCTACACCGGCATCTGGTACGGGTTGGGGGGCGGTTTATTGGCGTTGATGCTGGTCGCCGTGGCCTCGAGCGTCTTGGCCCGGCCGGTCGCGCACTTGGCTTTTCTATACGGCAGCGCCTTCAGTCTGCAGGGCCTGAAAGTGGCCACGGGGCTTGCGGTTCTGGGGCTCTCCGTCGGGCTGTCTTGGCTCGGATCCTGGCTTGCTGCAACGCGCCATATCCGAGCGATCGAACCGGCATAAGTATATGTTTTTTAATACTTTACTGGCGCACCGAACTCTGGGCGCCATTAGCACTCTAACCTTAGGAGTGCTATTATTGCTCACATAAATTTAGGCGAAGATTTGCTTGGGAGGTAGGTGTCAAATGTCTGCTGCTCTGGTCGCTAAACAAACTGGAATGGTATTCGCGGGCCCCGTCGGGAGCCTGGACTCTTATATAGATCGGGTTTCCCA
>Ga0210400_10002730_pt1 | contig 16038 bp, 13 predicted proteins | sample IncBWH26MmetaG_FD_155456 | JGI IMG/M metagenome (GOLD analysis project Ga0210400, IMG submission 155456) | Forest soil microbial communities from Barre Woods Harvard Forest LTER site, Petersham, Massachusetts, United States - Inc-BW-H-26-M | ecosystem: Environmental > Terrestrial > Soil >... | reverse complement strand
TGCCGGGATTCCGGGGCGAGCTCTTCGCGCACCAGGGCGAACTCCCGCTGAGTGAGGCCGAAGCCCTCGACATAGTCGCGCTCGGCGGCGTGCGGGTTGGGCAGGAAGATCTTGGTGACGCACTGCTCCAGGATCGTGTGGGCGATCGGCGAGCGCAGGACGTCGGCGGGGGACTGGGTGCCGAACACCATGAAGGCGTTCTGCTTGCGGTAGGTCTTCAGCCCGTCCTGGGCCAGGCCGCGGAAGGCCTCGTCGCCCAACGCCTTCCAGAACTCGTCGATGTCGACCACCAGGCGACGGCCGTCGACCAGCGCCGACAGGCGATGGAAGAGGTACAGCATCATCGGCGTGCGCACCTCGGGGTTGTCCAGCACATGGGTCATGTCGAAGCCGAGGAACCGGGCGTCGAGGCTCAGGGCATCGGCGTCGTTGTCGAGCACCCAGCCCAACGGACCGTCGGCGCGCCACCGTTCGAGCCTGGCTCCGATCCCGGCGGCGTCCCGTTGCCCCAGCAGCGCCCGCAGCGCCGAGAGCGACCGTTGCGCCGGCGGCAGGGGCGCCAGCGCCAGGATCGCCTCGTCGATCGCCTGTGCTTCAGCCGGCGTCAGGCCGGCGGGTCCGGACCCGACCAGCTGGCGGACCAGCGCGCCGAGGAACCCCCGGTCACCTGGAGTGAAGGCCAGCCCCTTGAGGGGCGCGAAGCCCGTGGGCTCGCCATTGCGCAGGGTGAGGTAGGTCCCGCCGCTGGCGCGCACGAAGAGCTCCGCCCCGCGGTCCTTGTCGATGAACACCATCTGCGGGGCGGCCTTCTCCAGCTGCGCCAGCATGAAGTTCTGGATCACCGTCTTGCCCGCGCCCGAAGGCCCGCAGATGAAGGTGTGGCCCACGTCGCCCAAGTGGAAGTTGAAGTGGAAAGGAGAGCCGGCCGAGGTGCGCAGCAGCGCCACCGCCGGACCCCAATGATTGCCGGCGGCGCGGCCCGTTGGGTGAGTGTGGAAGGAGGCCAGACCTGCGAAATTGCGCGAGGTGATCGCCGCGGGCCGCACCCGCCGCGCGAAATTGCCGGGGAACTGCGACCAGAAGGCCGCCTCCAGGGCGAGGTCTTCCCGCGCCGTGACCAGACCGGAATCGGCCAGCAGCGCGCGGGCCTGGGAGAGGTTGGCGGCCAGGGTGCGCGGGTCGTCGCCGTAGACCAGGATCGAGGCTTGGTGGTCGCCCATGGCGAAGCGGTTGGAGATCAGGTCGTCGAGGGCGTCGCTGAGGCCGGAGATCTGGCTCGCCGCGCGGTCGCGGGCGGAGACCATCTGGTTCTGCTTGCGCTCCATCACCGCCCGGGCGGCGGCCTTCGACAGGAAGGCGAACGACTGGCTGGCGACCAGCGGGAAGCGGGCGGACAGCAGCCCGTTCCAGAGCCCCGGTCGCGTGGTGGCGGGATATTCCTTGACGCCGAACATGCCGGCGAACCGGGTCTCGGCGCCGTCACGGATCTCCAGGGCCTCGCGGCCGAAGATCACCCGGGCGGTGTGGACGGCGGCGCCCAGATGGCCGCGGACCAGCGGCACGGGCGCCGCGCGGCCGGTCAGCAGAAGGCGCATCAGGCTCATCGGCTCGGAGAACCAGACGCCTTCGCGCTGGTAGGTCCCTAAGGGGCGTGGGCCGTAGCGGCCAAGGTACTGGATCAGATCGCGTCCGGCATCCTCCAGCCGCTGGACCCGCTCCGCCTCCGCCTCGCCGGCCGCGCGCACGCCCCGCAGCCGGCCCAGCCAGGCGCCGGCGCGGTCGGCGCGGTCGCCGCCGGGATGCAGGACCAGGGTCAGGTAGAGTTCATTGACGAACATGCGGGCGCGCTCGAGGCGGGCGCGATACTTCGCGTCCAGATCCGCGGCGAAGGCGGAACGGAACGCGCCGGTCGGGTAGCCCTCGTGCGAGCGGCGGATCAGGTGGTGCCAGATCGCCAGCCGGTCATCGGCGAGATTGCGCCACGCGCTATTCAGCTTGCCGTGCCAGTCGTTGAGGTCGGCCACGTCGGCGGTCTCAAAGCTCGCGCCGTCGAGTTGCACGCAGAGCATCAGCGCCTGACTGTCGAGGGCGACCACCCGGTCGGTGACGTGTCGGGCATAGGGCAGGCGCAGGCGCGCGTCGCCCTCCCGGGCGAGCGCGCCGCGGCCGGGCGATTGCAGGACCACCTCAACCACGCCGCACCGCCGCGGCGTTCCGGCAGCGTCGCAGTGGCAGCGGGGTCGCCGAACTGCCGCCCCAGAGGCCGGCGTTGCGCGACCGGCCCTTGGTCTCGACGAACTGCCAGAGCACGCGGAAGGCGTTGGGGTCGTGCTTGCAGACGGCCCGGAAGACCAGATGCAGGACCGGCGCGATCAGCAGGTCGCGCGGCGAGTTGGCGGCCAGGAAGATCGTCGCCGACAGGATGACATTGAGGCCCATGGCCTCCATCGGCACGCCGGCGATCGTGGCCGGCCGGGTGCAGGCCAGGAACAGCGGGTCTTCCACCAGCCGGGGTTCGGGCGAGGCCGTCACGATCAGCCTCCCGTCCCGCTGCCGACCACCTGGTCGACGATGGCGGCGGCGCTGAAGATGACGATGATCCCAAGGATGACGGTGCCGGCGCGCCGCAGGTCCAGATGACCGAACATGGTCGCGATGCCGGTGACGATCACCGCGATGATCGCCAGGCCCCGGACCACATTGTTGGTCAGGATTCCAATGATGTTCTGGATGAAGGTCCCGATGTTGCCGCCGGCCGCGGTGGCGGTCTGCGCCAAGGCCGGGGACGCCGCCATCGCCAGCGTCACGGCCCCCAGAACCACGCCGATGGCCAAGCGTGAGGAGGGTCGCGGAGTCATGGGGTTGCTCCTTGGGCGGACGACGTCGGGATGACGAAAGACGCCGCGCCGAGATCTCCGAAGGCGTCCCAGGCCGGCGCACGCACCGAGGTCGGGAAAGGGGTGCGGCGGGGCGCCGGGATCTTGAGGCTGGCGGCGGCGGTGACCACCCGCGTGACGTAACCGTTGCGGAATCCGCGGGTCCGGTCGCCGGTGTTGTAGAGGGAGAGCGCGGTGCGCAGCGCCGCCTGCGGACCGACCGCCGATGTTTTCGCAACGCCGTAGTCCGCGGCCAGAACCCGCGCCGCCGCAGCGAGATTGCGGCAAGGATCGAGCGCCGCCTCCAGGGTCAGGCCCAGGCGCGCAAGGTTGGCGCTGTTGATCTGGGCGAGGCCCAGGTCGAGGTCGTCCCCGGCGGACAGCCGGCGGCGCGCGACGGCCACCGCCTCGGTGTGAGACTGGGGTGGCTGGGGCTCAGGGGCCGCGCGGTTGACGCCGATGGCGTAGGGATTGAGCCCGCTCTCCGCCGTGGCGACGGCGAGCAGGGTCTCGCCGGCCACCCCTGGGGCGCAACGGGCGGCCAGCGCCAGGACAACGGCGGGATCGAGGCTCATGGGGCGCGTCGGGAGGTGGACATGAACATGCCCGCCACTCTGGCAAGTCGGGCGCAGGCGCCGCGAGACGTAAGCTTACGGGGCCCTGGCGCGACCTCGGCGCGGTGGCCGCTCAGCCAGAGGTTATTGAAACTGCAAGAATTTACGAGCTTTCCGCAAGCATATTGCGCAAATTACCGAATCGAACCTGAGATCCGGTCGGATCTCTGCTTGGTTGGAACAATGTTCAGTTGAATATATTCTTCAACTTCGATTGCCGCCTGCGGCTCTGACCCTGGAGCCGGCCGGCGGCGCGTTGGGATCGAAGACCATGCAAACGCCTGCCAACAGCGCCCAGACCGGATTCGCGAAGGATGACGACCGGATCGTCCTCAGTCGCCGCCAATCCGAATGTCTCTATTGGGTTCAGGAAGGAAAAAGCGCGGCGGATATCGGGCTGATTCTAGGCCTGTCCCCGCGCACCGTCGAAGAATATCTCGCCAAGGCCTGTGACAAGCTGGGGGTTCGCACGCGCGTTCAGGCCGTCGTTCGGGCCCATCGGCTGGGGCTGCTTGGCGAGGAGCCTTGAACTGCCTCGCGTCCTAGCTCTCAGGATCGTCTGGGGCCTGGGGCGGCGGTGCGTCGGGCGCGTGGCCCTTGGGCTCCTGCGGGTCGTCCTCGACCGGACCCTCGGCCAGCGGATCGGGCGACGCCGGCGGCGGTTCCCCCTCTTCCATCCAGCGCTCCGCAAAGGCTTCGCCCTCGCGCGCCTCCTTGGCCAGGGCATCGAACACCCGGGTCAGGGCCGAGATGATCGTTGCGGCGTTCAGTCGCGCGATGTCGTCCGCCGCCGCGGCGTCGAATTCTTGGACCGTCACCATCATCACGGTCATCATCTTGTGCTCTGCGCAGTGCACCGCGAATTGCGGCGATCGGATTTCCATGGCCGTCAGAATCGCGAAGGGATCGACGTCCAGGATCTGCGCGAAGCGATGCACGCGATCGACATTGAGTGGCCCTCGCCCGGCTTCAAAATACTCGTACGACCGCCGGGAGATACCCAGACGGTCTGCCATCTCGCCGGGGCGTCGCCCTCTCAGCTTACGGAGCGATTTCAGCGCCTGACCCAAGGCCTCGCTGCGGGAGGGAACGACCGGTGTGGGTTTGCCCATGAACTCGCTTTACGCAACTACAGCTTGTCTTTCGCTTCTACCCGATCCGGCTCGCGAGCAAGCTGTGATGGCGCATTCCGGTCGGGGAAATGTCGCGCGACAAGCGGCGCGCCACCGCCCTCGCCCTTCATATTGCGGGCCTCCGCAACCGCGTTGCGGAAACCTCCGTGAACGCCCCAATCCGGGCTTTGGGCGAAGGCAGGTCCCAGGGGCGCCCGGACCGCAATGATTCGCGGCAAGGTGTCCTCAGCGCCCGTCCCCGCGAGGTCGTAGCGGGTGTTCTCGCCGCCTCCGGGGATTGCCCTTGAGCCCCCGTCTCGACCGGGCCGGCGATGTCGCGCCGCGCCGAGGCCGGCGAGCGCTTGCCGAGGCTCGTCCATTTCTTGGCGGTCAGGCGCCTCTCGAAGCCGTCGAGGACGCGGTTGAGGATCAGGCGCTGGCGCGCGCTTGAGGCACGCCTTCGCGGACGCGCCAGACCTCCGCCTTGCGCAGGACGCCGACGCGGCCGGCCGCCGCCCTGTCGATCGCGCAGGTGAGGCAGGCTGGGACTGCGTCGTTCACACCGACATGCGCCTATGACGTGGCTCAAGTCGGGGGCGACCTCGTTAGGTTTAAGTCGCTCGCCGAATTAGGATGCCTGAAGCTCACGCAGAGCGTCGCTGTCGGCTTCAACCCTTTGTGTCTCGCAGGGTCGTGAGGGGAGCGAACCACGGTAGTCGCACCCGATGCTCGCCCACTGGTGCAGGACCGCCTCGAGCGCCTGGACCGGGTCGACGCCGGCGCAGCGGGCCATGCGGCAGAATTCGACGAGCTCGATGGGGCGCTGCCCGGTTTCCATCCGATGGATATGCCCCTGCGAGCGCGCGATGGCCTCGGCCATGTCCCGCTGCGACAGCCCGGCGCTCTGGCGGAGGCCGGCCAGCATGGAGGGCAAGACCCCATATTCATCACTGAAAATGATGTTGAACACTGCCCAACTCCTTTCGTTAGAACCGCGGCGGTTCCGGCGATGCGGGACTGCCCCTTTCCGCCATTTCAACCCATCGCCCGAGGCGCCCACGGGCCCAGCCGACCGCGCGCCGCCTTGGGCGCGCAGCGCACCTCTGGATGAGCGCGGGAAGAGCGACGGGCCAGCTGACCAGGCCACCCTGGATGGCGGTCGCCATTGGCCCCCGGACCTCGCGCGCTCCCCGCCCAGCCAAGGTGGCCTGCGGCAAGACGCCCAAGCCGGTGACCGGGGCCAAGGGCGTGGGGCTCAGGGTCAGCGCGCGGCCGGGGGTGATTGCGGTGTCGATCGCGCAGCGCTCCGGGAAGACCTGTGCGGCGGCAGCGCCCCGACAGCCGGTCTGAACGGCGCCCGGCGCCCCGGCAATGGGTGACCCCATAGCGGGCTGACGGCGGGACGTTCAGCTTTGCGGGCACGGCCGGAGTCAGGAGAGCGGCGGTTCCGTCCCGAACAGCGATAGCTCCAGGATCTCGAAGCTGACGGTTCCCTTGCCCAGTTCGAGCACGCCGACCGTCCCCGAACTCCGGCCGCTGGCCCGCCCCGCGCCCTTCGGATAGGTCGGGCTTCCGGGGTTCACGAAGAGTCGGCCGTCGACATGCATCGCGACCGCCCGATGGCTGCCGCCGAAGGCGACAATGTCCACCGGGCCGCCGAACTTCTCCGTCAGGATCGAATTGAGATCGCGTCCTTCGGGGTCCGCGTCACCGCCGGTGAGCCCAGGAATGGCCGGTCCGGGCGGCACCTCGGGGTTATGCACGAGTCCGATCCTGACGCCGTCGACGTCGACAATCCGGGTGAGCCCAGAGATCCGGTCGCCATCCGCGGGGGTCAGGTGCTGCTCGCCATCGGAGCCCCTTAGGAAGTCGCGGACACCCAGCACAGGCGCCAGCTGCGCCAGGCGGTCGACGGCCCCGCGCCCGGAAACCTCTTTCACACCCATGTGGCCGAGATGCAGGATGAGGTCTACGCCGGACAGGGCCGCGAATACGCTGTCGGGCAGGTCGCTCGCATCCTCCCGTCCGTTGTGGTCGTCCGCGATCAGTCCGATGCGGCGGGCGGACACACTCGTCACCGCCGCCATGCGTGTATCTGCGGTAACCTGCTCTTCCAACATCGGGGGGTTTCCTCTCGTGATTTCTGAAGTGACTAGCAGAGGGCCGAGCACTCCACCTGGATGGTTCTGCGCTGGGTCGTGACGAATATTCACTAGGGCTGCTGCTCCGGCGCCCTATCCGCCCGCCAGCGCGAGACCCACGCCACTCAGCGCGCTGAGCGCCACCACGACCAGAGGAGGCGTTTGCAGCGCCGTGAGCAGGACGAAGCCGGTGGCCGCGATGGCGAAGTCGGCAGACCCCGTCACGGTCGGCGTAAACACCCGCGCGTAGAGCGCTGCGGCCAAAATTCCGACCACGGCGGCGTTGACCCCGCGCATCGCCGCTTGCGCCCCCTTCCGTCCCCGGAACATGTTCCAGAACGGCAGGGCGGCGGTCTGCAGGAGGAGACCGGGGAGGAACACCGCGACGGTCGCGAGCGCCGCGCCTTTAAGACCGCCGAGGGGTTGCGTCATGACGGCGCCGAGATAGGCCGCAAAGGTGAAGAGCGGTCCCGGGACGGCCTGGGCGGCGCCGTATCCGGCAAGAAAGGTCTCTTGATTGACCCACCCGGGGCGCTGGATGGCTTCGGTCAGCAGCGGAAGCACCACGTGCCCACCCCCGAACACCAGGGCCCCGGAGCGGTAGAAGGCGCTGAACATGCCCGCAAGGGTCTGGCCGTGGGGCCAGAGCGATACCCCGAGCAAGGCCGCGAACGCGACGAAAGCCGCGATGCCAACGGTCCGGCTGACCCCGAACTGCACAGGCTCCGGCACCGATTCTGCGTCGCTGCGGCAGAAGCGCAACCCGAGCAGACCGCCAACCAGAATGCCCGCGATCTGACCGATCGAGGTCGGCGCTAGCAGCGCGAGCACGGTCATCGCCGTCGCAATGAGCGCTCGTGGCCGGTCCGGGCAGAGCTTCACCGCCATGCCCCAGACCGCCTGCGCCACAATGGCCACGGCGGTGAGTTTCAGGCCGTGAAACAGCCCCTGCCCGACCACGGTGTTGGCAACCGACGAGGCGCCGTAGGCAAAGAGGACAAGCAGGATGACCGACGGAAGGGTAAAGCCCACGAAGGCGGCAAGCCCGCCGAGATAGCCCGCACGCATGAGGCCAAGCGAGTAGCCGACCTTGCTGGATGCCGGGCCGGGGAGGAACTGACACAGTCCCACCAGGTCGGCGTAGGCGTGTTCAGAAAGCCACTTCCGTCTGTCGACAAATTCCCGGCGGAAATAGCCAAGGTGAGCGATCGGACCGCCAAAACAGGTGATGCCGAGCCAGGTGAAGACCTGCAGCACCTCCAGGGGCGAGCCCTGCGCTGACGTCTGGGCGTGCTGTGCCGACCCCGCGGCGGGAAGGTTCTTCATCACTCTCCTCTCAGAACTTGGACTCGCGACACGCGCAGCATGACGCACCAGCAAGCGATCACGGGGCGGCCTCACCTCGTCCAATAGAGGTCCGCCGCCGGTCGCCGGTTGGACCGAGACATCCGCGCCGGCTGGTTTCGCAACAGCGATCTATCGGCATCACGGGCCGCAGCCGCCGATCACCGGAGGTCGGCTCACCTGCTGGCGGGGGACTGTTCATTGACCGCTTGAATCGCCCAACCTTGCCCACACGACAAAATGTTTGGGTCACGAACGGAAGTTCCACGTGCGCACTTCGGTCTCGGCGCGTCGCGCGGCCTCCTACGCGCCGGGTCTCAACAGCGGTCCCACATGGTGAACCGCCCCGACCGGCGGGTGGCCAGCGAACCGTCCGCTCAAACGCGGCTGGCTTTTTCGCAAGCGGCGCCCTGACCCCGCCTTTCAACCGGAGATGTGATCGAGCGGAAGAATGTCGCGCACCGCGATCCAGTCGGGGCTTGCCAAGACAACCCGTGATCGAGTCATTTGGCGCGAACAGTGGTAGGTGGCGTGCCGCGGATGATCCGACGCTTTGCTCGGCGAGCTCGGGAGAAAGCCTGCGCGGCAGGCGCTTCGGCGCTAGTTCATGTCGTCGTCCTGGCGCTGATCCTTCACAGCGCCGCGCCGGGATCGCCCGGCATGGTGGGCGCATCGCAGGGCGCGGGTCTCGATGTGATCCTGGTGAGCGATGCGTCCCTCGGCGCCGCGGCGCCTCATGCGCCGCCGATGAATGCGATGGTCACGCCGCCGCCGCCCGCACCATCCACCGCGCTCAGCGCTGCCCCGCCGACTGAAGCCGGCCAGTCTGGAAAGCCCCTCCTTCAGAGCGAAGAAAATCGATCGCTTTCGCCGCCCTCCACCGCGCAGACGGTGGCCTGGGCTGCGGACGGCGCGTCGCGCCTGGCGGCGAAGGATGATTCCGAACGTCGGGGGGCGAAGGACGCGGCTGGAGGCGATCCAGACGCGCCGAGCGAACTCCTCAATCAGATCGCAAAATGCCTGCCGTCCGATCTACGGCCTCACCTCATGGCGCAGCGCCTCATCTTGAAGATCGGAGCCGATGGGGCTTTGGCGGCTGCGCCGGTGATCGACTCGTCCTTCCCGCTTCTGACCGCCGAGGCGAGGACGGAGGCGGACAAGGTCGTCCAGGCGGCCCTCCAGTGCGGGCCGTACGTCAATGCCGCGTCCGTGGGCGGCGTCGTCGCGGTGGAGGTGGATTTTTCGGCCCTACGCCACGCGGCGCACGCCGGCGCAGAGGCCGCTTCGCCCGCGGTAAGGTGAAGGCGCGATTCACTACAAGAAGTTGTGATTGGAGCGTCACCAATCCCCGATTGAACAACTAGTGCGGGTATTTCTACAGTCCCGAACCAATTGTATGCGTCGGGGAGGCTGCCTAGTGCGTACGTCTGTGGGGCGGTTGCGGGACCAAGGCGCAAGTGATGCTGGGGCCACCGGCGGGTGGCGGCAAATCGATGTCCTAGCCGGCGTAGAGCGCGTCTTCCGAACTCTTCTCTCGGCTCTCAGGAAGCTCTTCGCTCTGGCGGGATTGGCGGCGTTCCTCGTTGGACCGATCATCGTCCTATCGGCGACGGTCGCGCCGCTGCCGGCCCACGCTCAAACCGCCAACTACGATCCAGGATGTTGGCAGGTCGCATATGCGAACTCCGGATCATGTGGAGGCTCCACCAATATGTTCCGGAGCATCAACGACGCCTGCCAATCTTGGAACCCAATCTATGGACCGATGAGCTTGGGGGGCGACTATACGATGCTCAGCAATGGTATCGCCACCGCCACCTGCTGGGGGCGGACCTACGGGGTCGGCGGAATATACCGCGTATCCATGACTTTCTGGTGCCCCTACGGATACAAGCCGTCGCTGCAGGGCTGTTTCAAGGTCTCACAGCCTCCAACGCCAATCTGCATTCCGTGCTTGATGGGGCATGTCCTGGATTTGGTGACCGCGGGCGATCCGGTCGTCTTGGCGACCGGGGACCTCAACGAGACCGACGTGGACTTCGAGACGGCGGGGCCACATCCATTCCGGTTCGGGCGATCCTATTCCTTCCAGAATCCCACGCCGTCCACGCCGGGGGTCGCTGGACGGACCTCCGCCGTCACGAGCGCCAGTTTCGGTATGAACTGGAGTTCGGTCATCGACCGGCGGCTCGACGATTCGTCGGGCTATTGGGATGTCGTCACGATCGAAGGCGGCCAGCGCTTCGTATTCGCAGGCGGCTCGCCGCACTCCGGCAGCCGGCGGGACAGCCTGACCCATCCCACATCCACCACATGGGTCTGGACATCCGCCGAAGGCGAGGTCAGCACCTTCACGCAGCTGGTCTCCGGCGGCCCAGGGGCTATCACCAGAATCACCGAGGTTGGGGGGCACACCCTGACCTTCAACTACGACACCTCCGGCGTCCTCCAGACCATCACCGACGACCTGGGCCGCACGGCGACCATCACCTGGAACGGGGGAAAGGTCACCCATATCGCCTTCCCGGACGGCATCGGCATCGACTACGGCTATGCTGCGGCGACCGCTCCCACCGGATTGGCCGTTCAGAACCTGACCAGCGTCGCGCGGACGCAATCGGGCGTCACGCGGACTGTCTCCTACGAATATGAGGATACGGCATTCCCCAATGCGTTGACCGGCATCACCGACGAGCGCGGCGTCCGGTATGTGACCTGGACCTATGACGACGCCAATGGGCGGGTCACGAGTTCCACCCATCCGGGCAGCGCCGATCTGACGACGATCGCCTACGACGATACCGCCATGACCCGGACGGTGACCAACTCGCTCGGGAAGCAGTCCACCTACACCTTCGGCGAGCCGGACGGCAGCACATGGATCCTCACCCACGTCTCCGGTGCGGCGTCCACCCATACGGCCGCCTCGACCGCTTCCTTCTCATTCAATGGCTCAGGCTTCCCAACGAGCGCGACCGACGAGAACGGCAACGTCACCCAGTACACCTACACGTCCGGGTACGAGACGAGCCGGACGGAGGCCTATGGGACCCCGCAGGCGCGGACGATCGCCACGACCTGGAACACGACCTTCTCCCTGCCGAGCCAGGTGACCGAGCCGACGCGGACCACGAACTACACATTCGACAGCTTTGGCAACGTCCTCACCAAGGTGGTGACGGACACTACGACCTTCACCTCGCCCTATGCGACCAACGGGCGGACGCAGACCTGGACCTACACCTATACGACGGCGGGCCTGCTCCAGACCGTGACGAACCCGATCACGGGGGGCACCACCTACGCCTATGACACCAGCGGCTTCCTCACGAGCGTGACCGATCCGCTGAGCCATGTGACGTCGATTACGGCGCGCAACGGGCGGGGCAAGCCTACGACCATCGTGGATCCGAACGGCGTCACCACGACGCTCACCTATGACCTCGACGACCGGGTCGCCACGGTGACCGTGAACCCGGGCGCGAGCCAATCTGAGTACCAGCTCGCGTACACCAACGCCGGCGACCTCTCGCAGATCACCTTGCCGGGCGGCGGCTATCTTCAGTACACCTACAATGACGCACGGCGGCTGACGCTCGTGACCAACGACCGCGGCCAAACGCAGGCCTTCACCTACGACGCCAACGGCGATCGGCTGTCGGTGCAGACCAAGGACGCCTCGTCCACCCTGACCCAGCAGGAGACGGCGACCTACGACGAGCTCGGCCGGATGCTGCAGCAGATCGGCGCCGGGTCGCAGACCTGGACCTTCGCCTACGACAAGGTGGACAATCAGGTCCAAGCCACCGACGCGCGCAGCAAGGTCTTTGGCGCCACCTTCGATGCGCTGAACCGGGTGATCGTGCAGACCGATCCGGAAAGCCACACGGTCCACTACGCCTACGATCCGGCCGATGTGCTGAACGACCACAAGGACGGCCGGAACCTGGACACCGCCCGCGTGGTCGATGGCTTCGGGCGTACGATCCGGGAGACCAGCCCGGATCGCGGGACCCTGACCTATTGGTACGACGCGGCCGATCACCTGACCAAGGTGGTGGATGGTGACGGGGTCGAGGCGGACTACGCCTACGATATCGCCGGTCGGCTGACCGGGTCGACCTATCCCGGCCACTCCACCGAGGCGATCACCTACACCTATGATACGACCACGGGCGGCAATGCCGGCGTCGGGCGGCTGACCGGGGTATCGGAGGAATCCGGCTCGACCGGCCTGACCTATGACGCCCAGGGGCGCGTGACCGGGGACGCCAAGACGATCCAGACCCAGAGCTATGCGGTGGGCTACACCTACGACGTGAACGGCAAGGTCACCCAGGTCACCCTGCCGTCCGGCCGGACAGTCTCGTACACCCGCGCGGCCGACGGCCTCGTCACAGGGGTCGCGACGCAGGCGACCTCGGCGTCTGCGTCTCAGACCGTCGCGTCCGGCGTGACCTACCTGCCGTTCGGGCCGTTGCAGAGCCTGGCCTATGGCAATGGGCTGAACCTGACGCGGACCTACGACGCCAACTACTGGCTCTCCCGGACCCAGGTGACCGGCGGCCTCGGCGTCACGCGGCTGGACCTCAGCTTCGGGCGCGACGCCGACGGGGCGCTGACCAGCGTCACGGACAACGCCTCCACCGGCCGCGGCGCGACCTATGGCTATACCGACGCTGGGCGCCTGAACTCGGCGGCGGGGCCGTGGGGCGCGGACGCCTACACCTATGACGCCGCAGGCAACCGCAGCGACATGACGCGGACCATCGGCGGCGTGACGACCCACGCCACGCCGATCCTGGCGTCGACCAGCAACCAGGTGACCCAGGTCCACGACGGGGGCGGCTCGACCACCCGGACCCTCACCTACCGGACCGGCGGCGACCTCTCGCAGGACGCGGTGACGTCGGGAGCGACCTACAGCTACACCTACAACGCCCGCAAACGGGTCATCGACGTGAATGTGAGCGGCGTGGACGCCGGCTCCTACGGCTACGACTTCAAGGGGCAGCGGGTCTGGCGGACCTCCACGGCCACGCCCAACCCGCAGACCCACTACATCTTCGACGAAGCGGGCCACCTGCTGGCCGAGCACAATGGGGCAACGGGCGCAGTGCTGCGCGAATACGTCTGGCTGGACGACATGCCGGTGGCGATGATCGACTCCACCGGAAGCTCGGCCGCGATCTACTACATCCACACCGGGCAGATCGAAGAGCCGCAGATGATAACCGACGCCGGCCAGGCGAAGGTCTGGGACGCCTACGTCGAGCCGTTCGGCGCGGCCCAGACCTTTGCAACGGGCCCCGATCTAAACTTCCGGCTGCCAGGCCAGTTCGCGCAGAGCGAGACCGGGGTCGCGATCAGCCAGAACTTGAACCGGGACTACGACACCAGCCTAGGGCGGTACATCGAAGCGGATCCCCTGGGCATCGAGGCGGGTCAGAACGTCTATGCGTATGTCGATGGCCGTCCGCTTAGCTGGGTCGATCCCTGGGGCTTGTGTTGGGTCTACCATCAGTCGACTCATCGAATTGAGCACGTGAATTCGCAAGGTCTCGTCGACTACAGTTCGGGAGCTGCGTATTCGGGCTATGGGTCGGGCGAAAACAATCCCGCAATGCAAAACGTGGCGTCCGCTAAGCATGGCGATCCTGCCGGTCCGATTCCGGTTGGCGATTGGAGCATTGGCCCAATGCACTCCAGCCCCAACACAGGAGTAGGCACGATGAACCTAACGCCAGTTCCTGGCACGAACACCTTTGGCAGAACGCTTTTTCGGATCCATGGAGATAACTCCGCTCGCAATCATTCGGCATCCACCGGATGTATCGTGGCGCCGCGGAATGTCCGAGATCGCGTCGAAGCCAGCACCGACAAATGCTTGAGGGTCGTCCAATGAGGCGCAAAGGTTCCCGAAGCGCCGGCATTCTAATTGCCGGGACAATCCTTACGGCTGCGACATTCGTCGGGACCTCTGCGATTGCGCGAGAACAGTCGCGACCGCTCAGCGCAGACGGGACGACAGAGCTTGTTCTCTCGGAACCAGCGGGCCGACCGGCGGTCAGAGTTGTCGTGACGCAATCGAAGCTTGAGAGTTCTTTTCCGTACAAAGCTGCGCTTGAATGGGGAGGTGACGACGACGTTCCGCCGAGGCACGTCTTAACGTCAATTCTCGTGCAAGAAGGGGCGCTCAAGGTATGGGTCCCGCTCTCGGCCTTCGGCGACCTTGGAAACGCAAAGAGCGCCTCCCTCACGCATACTCCGAAAGGATTCCTGCTGAGTATTCACGGTGGGGACACCGCGTCTGCCTATGATGCAAAGCTGGTATTTTTCCACCGGAACCTAACGGAGAGAACCGTGGCGCTCCGGGAAATGCCCAATGACCGGCAGGAGACGACAAAGTACAAATTTCCTCCTCGCTAATCTTCGGCCCAATCTCACAAGCCGACCTGGATCAGCGCCTTGCTCTGATTGTCCGTACCCTCGCTATCGGCGTAGCATCTATGTTTGTCCCGATCTCTCGCGTGTCTATCATGACGTGCCAGCCAATTTTTCCCCGCTGCCCGAAATTTTGAGGGAGCAGGGCACTCCACTAGGGCCAAGGGGACAATGAACGTGGAGCTGATTTCATCTCGTGGAATTGCATTCACGCAGAGTGCAATGGAGGCGATGGAAGAGGCTCTCCCCCCGATGTGGCGGCACAGTACCGGCGCGACCTCCAGGCGGTCGGTCGGAACGTAGATGTCTATGCGGATGGCACGGGCATCGTGAAGTTCATCATGTATGTCCGCGGCGAATCCGCCGTTGGCCCTTCAACCTCCAAGGGGATCAGATTTATTCCCACGGGTATTCGTTCGTGGACTCAAAGAACCCGAACAATAACATGCGCGTATCGCCTGGGAATCCCAAGTCACCCTACCCCGCACAGCAAAATCCGTATGTGAAATATCAGCTAAACGGGATAAACTACGACGTAAATGGAAACGCCATCGCCAATAACTCGGCAGAGTCTCATATACCGTTGCAATCGTTTAACCCGAGCGCGGCCCCAAGATGATCGGAGATCAAATATGGGCAAAAAATGTGCTTATCGCGCTTGAGTATGTCTATGACGAAAAATATCAACGCCGATCCTGGACCGGGATTGGGCCCGAGGTCTCCTCGCCATCGGAAATGTTCAATGTTCTTTTCAACGACTGCAGTATTGATAAATTCATATCGCACCCCCCTGAGTTTGTGACTCGGGAAACGATACGCAGGATTCAAAATCTTGCCTGCGAAATGGAGCCGATTGAGGTGGACGACGCCAACCCCGAGCTGCTTCTGGATTCACCGTTATGGAGCAAGGTGCGCGAAGCGGCGCTTTCTGCGGCCGAGAGTTTGCGTCGCGATTTGAGGCCGAACTAGTCGCGTAGGTTCAATGGGCACGACGCGGACGTTGGGACTTCGGGGACGTCACGCATGGCGGCTTGGCTCAGGGTGGAGGGGCTATCGCCCAGCCGGGGCTGGCCACCTTGATCAAGACGGCCAAGCTGAGGCTCCAGATCAGGAGGCCGTTGAGCACGTGCGCCTCAGCGATCCCTCGGCTTCCAAGCCAGATCTGGGCGCCTTCCAGCGCGACGAGGGCCACGGCGAAGAGGGTCAGCCAAAGGCCGGTGCGCCTCGGTCCATGCGCGACGGCCAGGCTTGCCTGCGTGACGGCCAGCGCCAGGACGACCCGGGCATTCCAACCGTGCGCCGAGAACGCCTGAGCGCTGCCGGCAAGCAAGCCCAGCGCGAGCGCGGCCTGGAGGCTCATGGCCGCCAGGTGGGCGGCGGCCGCGACGCGCACCGCTCGCCGCAGCCCGCGCGAGCGCGCCTCCACCGCCGGGAATTGACTCCCCACGTCCATGACGTCCCTTCGCCTAGAAGTCGTACTTCAACGTCATGGAGAACGCTCGGCCGA
>Ga0210400_10002728_pt1 | contig 16043 bp, 12 predicted proteins | sample IncBWH26MmetaG_FD_155456 | JGI IMG/M metagenome (GOLD analysis project Ga0210400, IMG submission 155456) | Forest soil microbial communities from Barre Woods Harvard Forest LTER site, Petersham, Massachusetts, United States - Inc-BW-H-26-M | ecosystem: Environmental > Terrestrial > Soil >... | reverse complement strand
CCGCACAAAGGCCGACGCCGGAGTGAAGTACGAATCCCACCACTCCCGAACCCGCTCGCCAAACGGAGTCGTCCTGCCATCGGGCCTCGCCGCCAGCGGCCGCGTGCTCATGACTCCACTGGTGGCCGCCAGAATGTTGTGGACCAGATGGGCTGGAGGCTCGACCGGCTCCAACGCCAACGACCGCAGCAACTGCCGCCCAGCCTGTACCTCCGCGAACAGTGGACCGCAAATCTCGCAGACTCGCCGATGGGCGTCGAAGCTCTCCTTCCGCGACGGGCTCAGCTGACCTTCCAGCGCGTCCGTGAGCAGCGCTTCGAACTCGGTGCATTCGATCCCGTGTTTTGTTTCACCTGGCATCAGATCACCTGCCTATATGTACGTTGTAGGAGGCGCGCAAGTTCCGCTCGTCCCCGGTTAATTCTTGACTTGACGGTCCCCTCCGGAACCCTCAGAGCCGTAGCGATTTCCCGGTAATCCATATCCTGTAAATCCCTCAAAATCACCGCCTCCCGCAGCTCCGGGGACAGTTTCTGCAGCGCGAAATGCACCATTTCCCGAGTTTCCCGGCTCTGCGCCGCGGCATCCGGGGCCACCCCCCGGTCCGCAATCTGCTCGCTAAGCGGTTGCGCATCTTCATGTTCGGAGGGCGCCGAATCCAAAGAATCCGTGATCCGGTCCCCCTTGCTTTTGCGGAAATGGTCGACCAGCAGGTTGCGCGTAATCGTGGTGACCCAGGTCATAAACGCGCCCTTACCGGAATCGTATGTGTTTAACGTCCGGTACATCTTGATAAAGACCTCCTGGGTGAGGTCCTGCGCGTTCTCGGAATCCCCAGCAAACCGGTAGCAGACGTTGTATATCCGCCGGTGATAGCGCTGCACAATCTCTTCCCAAGCCGCGGCATCGCCCGCAACGCAGCGACGGACCAGCAATCCGACAACCTGGGCTTCTTCCAAACCAGACTCCCGTAAACTGCACTTCAAGCCAAAGGAAAAGTTGAATACCCTCGCTCACGTAGGGACGGACGCATTCGTCCGTCCCAGCCGAGCAAGGCTCGCACCGCCGTCGGCACCAATCCAACTCAAGGCATTGTTTCAGAATTCGGCGTGAATCAAGACTCTTTCAGCAACTTCCAAAGCCATCGCCGTTCGAACCGTCTCGCCCCACCTTCAACAGCACAGCAGAAGTACGTTAGGATCGGACAGGAAGTTCCCTTGAATCATGGAGCTAGCGATTGTAGCAGGAGAAATTAACGGAAGGGGTGGCCCCTTCCTCGCGCTTTTTGCAAGGGGGAGAAGGTTCCAAACACGGAGCGACGTCATGCTCTACACTCCGCGTACGGTCCCTAAGACTTAGGTTTCCTGCGTCGGCCCAACAGGCTAAAGCCTGGATGAACGCCGGGAGTGAGATCTTGCTCTTGGGCAATGCGCCGGAGAAATTCGGTCAACTGCTCACGCTCCTTTGGAGACAGCGCTGCGCACAGCGCTTCGTTGTGCTCCTGTCCGACCCGGCCGATGTCCTGGAGTGCCTCCTGCCCTTTCTCGGTCAAGTGCAGCTCATACGTCCGCCGATCGTCAAGGCTATCCTGCCGCTTCACCAGGCCGCGCTCCTCCAACTCGTCAATGATCGCCACCAAGCCACTTGGGTGCATGTGGAGCACCTCGGCGAGTCCTTGCTGACTCAGCCCGCCGGATCGCCGGAGCACTCCAAGGATGCCCGCATGTGGTGGCGAGAGACGCAAAGGCGCAAGTCGCTCCGCGAATTTACGAGCAGCGTGCGATCCCACCTGAGCTATCAGGAAGGCCGCGGAAGAAGGTCGTTGAGTTCCACTGGGATTTGCCATGCAAGATTACAATTGCATATTCAAATCGTTTATGCTATAAATCATTATATAATGAACTTAATTTGAACGATTCCAATCCGGTCGCCCGATCAAGGAAGAGGTATTAGACGATGACAATGTATTCCGCCGTTCTGTTCATTCACGTCGCATCCGCCATCGGATTATTCATAGCGCTGGCGGCGGAAGGTGCGATTCTCCTTCGCATTCGTTCAGCGCAGAGCATTGAGGAAGTGCGATTTTTCATAGGGGTATTTCAACGCCTTCGCATAATCGCCATTCCCGCCCTTCTCGGCATTCTAGTTGGCGGCGTGTATTTAGGGTCGAAGTACGGCGCGGGCACCTATTGGATTCCATCAGCGCTGGCCGCAACTCTATTGATCATGCTGATCGGAGGACTGGTAACGGGAATACGGACGTCTCGCCTGAAGAAGGTGCTTTCCGGGAAGACGGATAACTCGATCGAAACGATCTCGGCGACGACAAGAGATAACGCGCTCTTGATCTCGTATGGATTGCGCGTGGGACTAGCCGTCGCAATCGTATTTCTAATGACGGCAAAACCAGAACTCGTGCTCTCTATCGTTGCGTTAGGCGCGGGCAGCCTTACCGGGCTATTCGTCGCGCGAGGAATGCGAATCATCGCGGATCGCAGAAAGCCGTGCCAGCAGTGGGCCCGCACAGCTCAGCCAACGCGGTAAAGAAGCTGAAGGAGGATCCTGAAGGGAGGATCAATGGTTGCAGGATCAATAGTTGCAGGATCAAAGTTCGCAGCGTCGACCACGGTACCGATATTTCCCGACCTGGCCGGCAAAGTTGCGGTCGTCACCGGCTCCTCGCGGGGAATTGGCGCCGAGACCGCGCGCTATCTGGCTCTGAACAAGGTCAAGGTTGTCGTAAATGGCAGAGACCAACATGCGCTCGATCAGGTAGTCTCCAAAATCCAGAGTCTGGGGGGCGAGGCGATCGGAGTCACGGCCGACTGCACGAAACATGATCAGATTGATGGCATGCGGCAAAGAGTCGAGGAGCAATATGGTGGGACCGATCTCCTGATTGCTTTTGCTGGAGGAGGTGGGCCGCTGGAGCCCATCGAAGAGCTTTCTGAAGAGCGGTGGGATTCCCTGCTCCGCGAAAACCTGACTTCAAAATTCCTGACGGTGAAATGTTTTCTTCCAGGCATGAAGCGAAAAGAAGCAGGCTCAATTGTTCTGATGTCCTCCAGCGCCGGACGCGCCGCGAGCCGCGCATCGCTCGCCTACTCGTCCGCCCAAGCCGGTGTGGTCATGTTGGCCAGAAACCTCGCGCAACAACTGGGAAAGGATCACATTCGGGTGAATGCCATCGCTCCGTCCGCCATCCGCAATGAGCGAATGGAGAGATTCATGTCGAAAGAACAGCAAGAAGACGTCGCGCGATCACACCCGATTCCCCGGCTCGGAGAGCCCCAGGACGTTGCCGCAGCCACGCTTTTCCTTTGCTCCGATTCTTCGTCGTGGATTACAGGAGTCACAATCGACCTTGCCGGCGGAAAAGTGATGGTGTGATTTCGAGAGGCGGGATGCCGCCAGTGTCTCCGCTCTTGGAGTTCCCTTGAATCGGGTGGCCGTTCCTTGCGCCTTTGCAGGGACGGGTGCGGACAGCGATCGCGCTGTTGAGGCTCTCCCCAACACCAAGTCAAATGGGCACTCTCTCCAAAGGCACGATGAACTGGATGCCGTCAACTTGCCGACCCTGGAGCCGTTCGTCATTAGTGACGAACAGATCCACGCTGGCACTTGAAGCACAGGCCAACTGGATCGCGTCCGGAGCCTTAAGCGATCTCTCCGATCGCAGCGCCGCATACACTTTGGCCGCTCTCACATCGAACACAATCAAAGTCGCTGCCGAAGCAACCGCGCGTTCATACTTCCCGCAAAGTTCAGACTCGCCCCGCTCCGTCGGTTTCACCAGTATCTCGCCCAGTGTGAGTGTGGAAGTCAGCAGTTGATCGCCGCGCTCCAGCATCTTCGAGCGAAGGTGCGCGACCGCCTTTGAGAGCGCCCCACAGTCCTCGAACAAGTAGATGAATAGGTTAGTGTCCCAAAAAACGCGACTCATTCCCAACCCTCGCGCAGACGGCGTACATAATCATCCGCATGCTCGTCAGCCCAGAGATGCTTGCCCGACCCCCGCAACGAAAGCAGCGGATCTTTCTTGGAAGAATTGTGCGTCGCGGCCTGGGACAAAGACAAAGACCAGTCCCGGTACCAGCCCAGCAGCCCGCCGTAGCCCTGGGGGATGTCTTCAAGCTCAGGCGTGGTCTTCGCGCCTTCTCGCGCCGGATGATACGAATCCCCCCTGCGAAAAAGGCGCCGGCGCCCCGACCCGGTTTCAATGAGCATCCGGTAACGCCCCGGATTCGGAGCTCGATTCGCCACGCAGTGTTGAATGACGTGAACGTAAACCCCGCGCCGAAAAGGTTTGTGCAGCCCTTCCCGTTCCGCGCGTCGGACAATCTCCTCAACTGAGAAGTCTGCTGCACCGGGATGTTCGCGATGCAGAAGAGCAGCCGCGATCCAAACCTCATCCGCCACCTTCAGGTCAGTTTCAGTCGCTGTGTCTGCCATGACGTACTCCTTCCTGTTTTCAATAATACTATGTAATGATGTAATATCAATAAAGTTATATCTTTGTCATCCCGAGCGAAGCGAGGGATCTACGTTTTGTGGGCGAAACTGCTATGGCATTCGCCTGACATTCGCTCCGGAGTCTGAACAGCATGTAACCCGATGATTCCAATACCGGGGGAGAGGGAGGGGTACCCCCAGCCAAGGTCTTCCTGACACCTCAGACCTGTCAGCCGCTCTACGAGAATCTCACCTTCACATCCGGCCCCTTATCCAAGTGAATGCTCTCAATAAATCGCACCCGCCCCGTCTTCAAAGTCAGAATCACCGAAGATACCCGCGTCCCTTCGCCAAAAAATCGGACACCTTTCAGCAGCGCGCCCTCGGTCACTCCGGTTGCCGCGAAGATCATCTGTTTCCCCGGAGCCAGGTCTTCCGCTTCATAGATTTTCTTTTTGTCTTTAATTCCCATCTTCGCAATTCGTTCTTCCAACTCGGGCTTGTCCACGACCAGCCGTCCCAGCATGTATCCGTTCAGGCAGCGGATGGCGGCCGCCGTAATCACGCCTTCCGGAGCACCGCCCGATCCCATAACCGCGTGTACACCGGTTCCCATCACTGCCGCCGCAATGCCTGCCGACAGGTCGCCGTCGCCAATCAACTTGATGCGCGCGCCCGCTTTGCGAATATCGGCGATCAGCTTCTCGTGCCGCGGACGGTCGAGCACGACCACCACCAGATCGTCCACGCCGCGCTGCATCCGCCGCGCAATATTTTTCAGGTTGACGGCGACCGGAGCGTCCAGATCCACCGCGTTCTTGCACGATGGCCCCACCACGATTTTCTCCATGTAGCAATCGGGAGCGTGCAGCAACCCGCCTTTTTCCGAAGCCGCCAGGACGGTAATCGCTCCCGGCGCTCCCGTGGCGCAAAGGTTCGTGCCTTCCAGCGGATCGACCGCGATGTCAACATGCGGAACCGCACGCCCGTCCAGATAAGGACCGCCAACCTGCTCGCCGATATAAAGCATGGGCGCGTCATCGCGTTCGCCCTCGCCAATCACAATCGTGCCATGCATCGGGACCGTGTCCATCGTCTTGCGCATGGACTCGGTCGCCACCTGGTCGCTCAGTGGACGGTCGCCTTGGCCCATGGTGCGAGCCGACTCAATGGCCGCGTTCTCCACTACCCGCAAAAATTCCAGCGCCAGATCGCTTTCAATGTTTTCCCCAAAATTCTTTGCATGCGCTTCGGGACGCCCTTCGGTTGGCATGGATGCCTCCTGCATAAAATGCGACCTAGGAATATATCCCCTTCAGAGCAGAGATGGAAGTGCAGGATGGTGTTGCAGGTGGGTGTGGAAGATTGCTGTGGCAGGCTCGTGTGGCGCGGGCGCCCTCGCCCGCGAACTGCGTGCAGCAAGATGGATTGCTGTGCGTCCGCAGATTTCGTATGGGATCTAGGCCGCGCTGTCCAGATCCGAAGCCAGCATTCCATACATCTCGATGTCGAGGAACTTTCCCCACTTTGAGATATGGCCGCGCTGTCTTCCTTCGTGACGCATGCCGATTTTTCTCAACACTCTTGCCGACGCGGAGTTGTCAACTAAATGGCTCGCGAAAATCCGGTGCAGTCCAAGCCTTTTGAATCCATAGTTCACCATCGCCCCGGCAGCTTCCGTGGCATAGCCTTTCCCCCAGTAAGGGACACCGATCCAGTAGCCAAGTTCGGCGCGCTGATGGTCGGATTCGATCCTAAGCCCCACTCCGCCGCAGAGCGTGTCACCCTGACGCACGACAATACTCAGGCGCAAGCCACTGCCGTTCAAGAGTTCCTCCTGCGTGCCAGCGATAAAGTCCTGAGCATCGGACTCGGTGTAGGGATGCGGAATGCGCAGCGTGGTCGCTGCCACTTCGCGCGCGCCAATAAGTGGCATGAGCGCCGGAATATCCGAGGGCTCGTGGAGGCGCAAGGTCAGCCTCTCAGTCTGCAACGGGGCGAACAGCATTCCTCTACTCTAAATGCGAAGGTGTCAAGAGCTTTGCAGATTAAGTAAAGACAACCTAGAACGCGTCAATCCCCGTCACGCTCGCCCCGATGATTAGCGTGTGGATATCATGCGTCCCCTCATAAGTCTTTACGCTTTCGAGGTTCATAAGGTGCCGCATGATGGGGTAATCGTCGGCCACGCCGTTTGCTCCCAGAATGTCGCGTGACAGCCGCGCGCACTCGAGCGCCATCCAAACATTATTCCGCTTCGCCATCGAGATGTGCTGGTGCTGCACTTTTCCGGCATCTTTCAATCGGCCGACTTGCAGCACGAGTAACTGCGCCTTCGTGATCTCGCTGATCATCCAGGCGAGTTTCTCCTGTACCAATTGATGCGAGGCGATGGGCTGATCGCGGAACTGTTTCCGCAGCAACGAATACTGCAGAGCGCAGTCGTAGCACGCCATCGCCGCGCCGATTGCGCCCCAAGCGATTCCATAGCGCGCCTGATTCAGGCACATAAGCGGAGACTTCAATCCGCCCGATCCCGGCAGCAGATTCGACTCGGGGATCCGCACATCCTGCAGCGACAAACCCGACGTCACCGACGCCCGCAGCGACCACTTCCCGTGAATGTCATCGGCCTTGAACCCAGGACGATCTGTCTCCACCAGGAATCCGCGTATCTGGTCTCCTTCGTCCTCAACTTTGGCCCAGATCACTGCCACGTCGGCGATCGTGCCGGAGGTGATCCACATCTTTTCGCCGTTCAGGACATACTCTTTGCCAACTTTTATCGCGCGGGTTCGCATGCCCCCCGGATTCGATCCGAAATCCGGTTCGGTCAATCCGAAGCATCCCAGCTTTTCGCCTTTCTGCATCGCGGGCAACCAGGTGTTTTTCTGTTCGTCGCTGCCGAAGGTATAAATCGGATACATCACCAGCGCCGATTGCACGCTGACAAACGAGCGCACGCCGGAATCGCCGCGCTCCAGTTCCTGCGTAACCAGTCCGTATTCGACGTTCGACATGCCAGCGCAGCCGTAGCCGTTCAGGGAGGCGCCGAAGAAACCGAGATCGGCCATCGGCTTTACCAGTTCGCGCGGGAAGCGCCCGGCGCGGTTGCATTCCTCAATGATGGGCACGAGATTGTCTTCGATAAAGCTGCGCGCCGTATCGCGCACCAGGCGTTCGTCATCATTCAGCAACGCGTCGAAGCCGATGAAGTCTACACCGCGGAATTTGATGGCTGGCATGACGTCTCACCCCACGAGTCAGCAGATAGCGAACGGGAAACTAATCAAAGTAGCAGAGCGGCGGGAAGTCAGCAACGCGGGGGAAGGTTAGACAGCGCTCTGCAACTCAATTCGCGAAAGGTATCGCTCATGCAACTAAGACCTGATTTTCGGAATCCAGCGCGGCACCGACGCGCGATAGCGCTCGTATTCTTCCCCGAACTGTTTGCGCAGCGTCGGCTCCTCATAAAAGACAACGAACAAATGGGCAGTCAGCAGCATGCAGACCATGTAGATGGCGATATGCCAAGAGTGGAACAACCAAGCCTGCCCTCCAATAGCGACCGCGACTCCGAGGTACATTGGATTGCGCACGAAGCGGTGCAGACCTTTGACGACGAGGATTTTGGTCGGCGCGACCGGCGCCGGTGTTCCACCGCCGATCAAAGCAAAGCCCCAGAACGCGGTGTGCAGATAGATCGCAATCCCAATGGCGACGACAGTAATCGACGCCCATTCTGCGGCGCCCGCCACCGGGACGGCATTCTGCCTTAGCCGCCACGGTACATAGCCAGCCACCGTCCCGGGCACAAACACAGTGAAAAGCAGCGTTTTGGCGACTGCCGAAACGTCGGTGCGCACGATAAGTATCTTTGTCCGATATGACTCCGCCGTCAACCACATGGTGCGTACCGATGCAGAGACCAACAATGCGAAGAAATATTGCAAAAAATAATTGAAAAGTATTAGCTGAAAGGGGAAAGCAGCGCGTTTTTTGCAATCACTCTCGACACCGCTTCCCAACAGGCGATAATCTGTTGCAGCCAGCGTTGCAAGCACTCACCTGCGTCGCTGTTCTCTGTCATGTCTTCAACCGCAAATTCTGTCAATCGACTGCTGCTGCTCCTGATCGCCTTCCTTGTCGTGTCCGCGATTTACCTGTACGCGTTCCCACAAGCGAATGTGCTCTATGCCGGAGTGGTGTTGCTGCACGCCGTGGCTGGCGTCGTAGCTTCAGTCTTGCTGCTGCTCTGGCTGCTCCGCTCCTGGCGTCAAGGCGAGCCCCTTGTCCGCGCGGGAATGATTTTTCTGTTCCTCGGCGCAATCCCAGGATTGGTGCTGATTTACACCGGAGCGCTGCGAACGCACTGGACGCTCGTCTACGTCCACATCGGCGTAAGTTTTCTCGGCGCCGCCCTGATCGCCGCGGCGCGACTCACGTGGCTATCGCACCACGCTCTCATTCGCGTTGCCGCCGTGCTAGCAGTGCTGGCGGTGGTCGTGCCCGTCGCTCGCTATCTCCGCGACGCCCGCTGGAATCAGCATGGACGCATTGAAAATCCCACGCTTCCGCCCGTCAGCATGGACGGCGAAGGCGACGGCCCCACCGGGCCATTTTTCCCCAGTTCCGCGCAGGTTTACGGCGGACAAAAAATTCCCAGCAAGTTTTTCATGGAGTCGGATTCCTGCAAGCGCTGTCACGAGGACATCTACAACCAGTGGAACAGCTCGGCCCACCATTTTTCATCGTTCAACAATCAGTGGTATCGCAAGTCGATCGAGTACATGCAGGATACGATCGGCACCAAGCCTTCAAAATGGTGCGGCGGATGCCATGACCCGGCGGTGCTCTACGCTGGCAAAATGGACACGCCCATCAAACAGATCGTGCACTCGCCCGAAGCCCAAGCCGGACTTGGCTGCATGATGTGTCACTCCATCGCCGACGTAAAGAGCACAATGGGCCAGGGCGATTTCTATCTCGAGTATCCCAAACTGCACGAACTCGCGGCCAGCAGGAATCCTGTGATGCGCGGCCTGCACGACTTCATGATCAAGCTGAATCCGGAGCCGCATCGCCGCGTCTTCCTCAAGCCGTTCATGAAGCAGCAGACGGCGGAGTTCTGTTCATCCTGCCATAAGGTCCACCTCGACGTGCCCGTCAACCACTACCGCTGGATTCGCGGTTTCAACGAGTACGATAATTGGCAGGCCAGCGGCGTATCCGGAGAGGGCGCGCGCTCGTTCTACTACCCGGCCAAGCCGCAGCAGTGTGCCGATTGCCACATGCCGCTCGAGCCTTCGAACGACATGGGTAATGTTGCCGGCAAGATCCACTCCCACCGTTTCCCCGGTGCCAATACCGCATTGCCCACGGCTAACGAAGATGCCGTGCAACTGAAGGCCACGGAAGATTTCCTGACCAACGGAGCTCTTACCGTTGATATTTTTGCGCTCTCACCGGCCAGCACTCCATTGAAGCCAGGAGCAATCTCGCAACACGAACTCGCAACCACTTTCGCCGTGGGAGAGGAAGCAGAAGCGAAAGTCACGCCCGGCTCTAGTTCCAATTCCAATGTTGAGGCCGCCCCCATCACCGCGCCTCTGAATCGCGTGCAACCTGCCATCCGCCGCGGCGACAGCGTCCGCGTCGATGTCGTCGTTCGCACCAAGCGCGTCGGCCATTTCTTCCCCGGAGGCACCGTGGATGCCTACGATACCTGGCTCGAACTCAAAGGTGTTGACGACAAAGGCCAGACGATTTTCTGGAGCGGCATGGTGGACGACGATGGCAAAGGTCCGGTCGAAAAGGGTGCACATTTTTATCGCTCGCTGCAGGTGGACGCTCACGGCAATCCGATCAACAAGCGCAATGCTTGGGCCACGCGCGCCGTCGTGTATGTGCGTCTGATCCCGCCCGGCGCCGCCGACACGGTGCACTTCCGCATGACGGTTCCCGAGAACACGAGCCGCAAAATTATCTTGACCGCGCGGCTCTGCTATCGGAAGTTCGCGTGGTGGGGAACGCAGTTCGCGTTTGCGGGTGAACGCGATAACGAGCGCGGCAACAATCCATCGAAGCCCGGGGTCATGCCTCGCGCGGATACGCCTGCCTCTGTTACAGCCGACTACGACGATACAAAATATGCGTTCACTCAATCGCTCCACGGAGTTTCCGCGAAGCAGGAGAGAATTCCCGACCTGCCGATCGTGGCGGTTGCGCAAAACGAAGTAGTCGTCGACGTCCTGCCCGCGACTGCTCCCGCGCCGCAGCCCAAGACCCAACTCGCGAAAGAAGACTGGCAGCGCTGGAACGATTACGGCATCGGTCTGCTGCTGCAAGGCGATTTGAAAGCGGCGCAGGCTGCCTTCGAAAAGGTCACCGAGGTCGATCCGCAGAATCCCGACGGCTGGTTAAACATCGGACGCGCCGCCTTACAGGAAGGCGATCTGCCGCGCGCCCGAATCGTTCTTGAGAAAGCATTGGCGCTCAATCCGAAGCTGGCGCGAACCAATTTCTTCTACGGATCGCTGATGAAATCCACGGGAGACTACGATCAGGCAGCGTCGCATTTCCAAATCGTGCTGGCGCAGTATCCGCATGATCGAGTGGCGCTGAACAATCTTGGCCGCATTCTGTTTCTGCAGAGGAAGTACACCGACGCCGTCAAGGTCCTGCAGCAGGTGCTCGCCGTCGATCCCGAGGACTTGCAAGCGCACTACAACCTTATGCTCTGCTACAACGGTCTCGGTGACGAAAAGATGTCCAAAGAACACCAATCTCGCTATGTGCGTTTCAAGGCCGACGAAGCTTCGCAGGCCATCACCGGCCCTTATCGTCAGCTCAATCCCGAAGACAACAACGAACGGCAGAGTATCCACGAGCACACGTCGGTCCCGCTGCCGATTTTGAACAATGTACCAGCCAAGCGCCTAGCCGCCCGCGCCACCACGATTCACGCCGCAACCACGAACCACGTAGCGACGGACGCATTCGTCCGTCCCGCCGGGCAAAGCCCGGCAGCAGCCCGCACCACCGCGACTTCCGGGACCCAACGGTAATGCACACTTTAAAAAAGAATTCCTTGTCAGCCTTCATCTGTGCCGCGGTGTCTCTATGGTGGGTGATGCCTTTGGCGTTAGTCACGGCAAGCGACGCGCAGGAACACATCACCTTCCGCGACATCACCGCCCAGGACGGAATCCACTTCACGCACAACAACGGAGCCTTCGGAAAAAAATGGCTCCCGGAAACTATGGGCCCCGGCTGCGCGTTCATCGATTACGACAACGACGGCTTTCCTGACATCCTGCTCGTCAACGGCGAGGACTGGCCCGGCCACACCAAAAACGGCGCGACCACGCTGAAGCTCTACCATAACAACCATGACGGCACCTTCACCGATGTGACGCGCAGGTCAGGCCTCGGCATTTCGATCTTCGGACTCGGCGTCGCCATCGGCGATTACGACAATGACGGCTTCGACGACATTTTCATTACCGCCGTCGGCCAGAGCCATCTCTTCCACAACAATGGCAACGGCACTTTCACCGACGTGACCAAGTCCGCAGGACTTTGGGGCCCGAACGAATTCTCCACCGGCGCCGCCTGGGTCGACTACGATCGCGACGGCAAACTCGATCTCGTTGTCGCGAACTACGTGCAGTGGTCCGAGCAAACCGATCTCTATTGCACGCTCGACGGCTCGCACAAGTCCTACTGCACGCCCGAATCGTACAAGGGAACGTCGGCGCGCCTATGGCATAACCTCGGCAACGGCAAGTTCGAAGACGCCACGCAGAAGGCCGGCCTTTACGATCCGACGTCGAAGGGACTCGGTGTCGCTATTTTCGACTACAACAACGATGGGTGGCCCGACATCCTGATTGCCAACGACACTCAACCCAACAAGCTCTACCTGAACAAAAAGAACGGCACCTTCGAAGAGCGCGCCGTTTCTGCCGGCATCGCGTTCAGCGAAGATGGCGTCGCCCGCGCCGGTATGGGCGTCGATGCCGCCGATTATGACCGCTCCGGCAGCGCCAGCCTGATCATTACAAATTTTGCCAACCAGATGCTCGCGCTCTACCACAACGAAGGCAACGGCCTGTTCGTGGACGAAGCTCCGCGCTCGGAAGTCGGCCGCGCCACGCTCGTCACACTCGGCTTCGGCTGTTTTTTCTTTGACTACGATAACGATGGATGGCTGGACATCCTCATCGCCGACGGCCACATCGAAGACCAGATCGAGAGCGTACAGAAGCGTGTCAGCTACGCCGAGCCGCCGCACTTATTCCGTAATCTCGCGAACGGCAAATTTGAGGAGGTCACGAATAAAGTTGGGAGCGCGTTCGCCGCTCCGATAGTCGCGCGGGGCGCCGCCTACGCCGATATCAATAATGACGGAGCCCTCGACGTCCTCGTCATGACCAACGGTGGTCCGGCGCATCTCTACCTGAACCAGGGCGGCACTAATCAAAGTCTGCGCGTAAAACTCGTCGGGACAAAATCCAACCGCGACGGCATCGGCGCCATCGTTCGCGTGACCGCCGGGAGCGACAAGCAGTGGCTCACCATGAAGACCGGCTCCAGCTATCTTTCCCAAAGCGAACTGGTGCTGACCTTCGGCATGGGAGCTAAAACCAAAGCCGATACGGTCGAAATCGACTGGCCCAGTGGGCAGGTGGACAAGCTCTCAAACATTGCGACCGGACAGACCATTACCGTACAGGAAGCGAAAGGCCAGATCGCCTCGCGCGCGTACCGGAAAAGATAGGCGTACCTTTTAGCGACACTTTCTAATTTTGTCATCCTGAGCGGAGCAGGCCATTCGCGAAGCGAATGACCTGCGTAGTCGAAGGACCCCATACCCGCGTGAGCTACGATATACCTTGCATGGCGTTTCACGATGCGGTTGGGCATTCAGGGCCGGAGCTCGCGGACACACACTAGGCACTCGGATAGAATCATTCCCAAACCCCCAATGACCAAGACGCTCAGCATCGCCCTCGTCTCCACCTGTCTTCTAGGACTACTCGTCGCGCTACTCGCCGCGACCGGTCCCGCCACCAACCCCCAGGAAGCCGCCCGCCTCAACAACATCGGCGTCGCGTACATGAATCAGCAGCTCTTCGAGAAGGCTCTGAAGTCGTTCGAAGAAGCGGCTGCAAAAGATCCGGCATTAGAAGTGGCGACGGTCAATCGCGGGGTGGCGTTGCTCAACTTGCAGCGCGTTGACGAAGCGAAGGCGCTGCTTGAGAAAGAAGCAAAGAACAATCCCAAAGATGCCCACGCCTGGTACAACGTCGGTCTCTATTACAAGAACTCCGCCGATGCGAGCGCTGCCGTCGATGCGTTCCGTCACGTCACTGAAATTGATGCCAACGACGCCGATACCTGGTACTTCCTGGGATCGACCTATGCACAACTCAAACAATTCCCGGAAGCGATCGCAGCCTTCGCGAGCGCGCTAAAGCTCGACCCGCTCCACGCCTCGGCCCAGTTCGGACTGGCGCGAGCCTACCAGCAGTCCGGCCAAGCCGATCCCGCGCATGAGGCGCTGAAGAAATTCCAGTACATCACGCAAAACAAGTTGGGCGCGCCCATCAGCTTGGCCTATGGCGAGCAAGGAAAGTATTCGCGCGCAGAAGAATCGCCGGTGGCGGTGGAGAAGGTAGCGGCGGCGATTCCGGTGAAGTTTGTGGATGTGACGGAGCAGGCGGGTTTGAAATCAAAGACGACGTCCGCAGGCAAGGACCTGGGTTCGTTTCTCGGAGCGGGCGCCTGCTTTCTAGATTACGACGCAGATGGCCAGATCGACATATTCCTGGTCGACAACGGGCCGGGGGGCGGCATTGTCTTGTACCACAATGTGGGTGATGGCAAGTTCGAAGACGTGACCAGCAAGTCTGGCCTGGATCCCAGCCTACACGCGATTAGCTGCACCGCCGGGGACTTCGATAACGATGGCGCAGCGGACCTTGCGATTGCCTCAAGCGACGGTGTCCGGCTCCTCCACAATGAAAAAAATGGCACGTTCAAGGATGTGACTGAAGCCTCGGGCCTCAAGAATGATGGCGCAAACCTCGGTATTACCTTTGTTGATTACGACCACGACGGCGACCTGGATCTTTTTATTACTCGGACGCTGAGAAATGCTCCCTCACCCGCGACAGGACAACCCATCGGCTTGCCGAGCGGCTTGGAATTCCCCGGCAATGTCATGTGGCGCAACAACGGCAATAGTACGTTCACCGACGTTACGATGGCTGCCGGACTATATGCGGACCCGAGCGTCAGCTCAGTCGGATCGGATTACAACAATGACCGCGCAATTGACTTAGTCTTAACTGACATAAAAGGTCCGTCGATTTTTGCGAATCCGCGCGAGGGTAAGTTTTCTACCCCGGACGTTGGCCTCTCGCTATTTTCTCGGCTGCCAATGGGTATCGCGGTGCTGGACTTCAATCACGACAGTTGGATGGATCTCGCTCTTACTAATGGTGTGACTCCCAACGGCGTGACTGCCCTCGCACTCTGGCGCAACGATCAAGGTAGGCACTTCGAAAAAGTTCCTTTGCCGGAGACCAATTGGGCTCGCGCTTTCGGCGTCGCCGCCATCGACTACGACAACGACGGCTGGGTCGATCTCGTCGCGGTCGGCGAGACGAAAGACGGCAAGGGCGAAGTCCGACTCTTCCGCAATCTCGGCCCCGACGGCTTCAAAGATGTCACCGCCGAAACCGGACTCGACAAAATTCAACTCAAAGAGCCACGCGCCATTATCGCCGGAGACTATGACAACGACGGTGCCGTCGATCTTCTGATCACGCAACATCACGGCCCCGCCGTGCTGCTCCACAACGAGGGTGGCAACAAGAACAACTCGCTGCGCCTCGCGCTCAAGGGCCTGAACGATAACAAGAGCGCGATCGGCACGAAAGTTGAGGTCTTCTCCGCCGGCCTGCGGCAGAAGTTCGAAGTGTACGGCTCGTCCGGCTACCTCGGACAGAACTCTCCCTACCTGACCATCGGTCTCGGACAAGCGAAAGAAGCTGATGTCGTCCGCATGCTGTGGCCGACGGGCGTTTTGCAGGATGAAATCGGAGTCGCCGCCAACAAGCGTCAGGATTTTCTGGAGATGGACCGGCGCGGCAGTTCGTGTCCAACGCTTTTCGCCTGGGACGGTCACGAATACCAACTCGTCGGCGACATGCTCGGCGCAGGCGTGGTTGGACACTGGATCGCGGCAGGCGATGGCAAGGTCGAGCGCAACGTCATTCGCAACATCGCGCGTCCTACGGAAGCCATCAAGCTCGACCGCAACTCGCTGCGAGAAAAAAATGGCAAGCTGAGCTTCCGGTTCATGGAGCCGCTCGAAGAATCCGTTTACCTCGATCAGGTTAAATTGCTCGCCGTCGATCATCCCGCTGACGTCAACGTCGATCCCAACGAATACTTCGGCAGTAATCCGCCGTATCCCCCGTTCAAGATTGTATTCAGCAACAATAGCGACGCGCGTCCGCCTGCCGGTGCCTGGGACGAGCACGGCCACAACGTGCTTCCCGACTTGCTTGCACATCGTT
>Ga0210400_10002727_pt1 | contig 16045 bp, 14 predicted proteins | sample IncBWH26MmetaG_FD_155456 | JGI IMG/M metagenome (GOLD analysis project Ga0210400, IMG submission 155456) | Forest soil microbial communities from Barre Woods Harvard Forest LTER site, Petersham, Massachusetts, United States - Inc-BW-H-26-M | ecosystem: Environmental > Terrestrial > Soil >... | reverse complement strand
GCGAGCACCTCAAGGCGGAGATCGTGGAGGGCATCCCCCAGGGCCAGATCATCAGCGGCTACCTTCAGGGCGATTTCTACGATCTCTGCCGCGGCCCCCATGTGCCCAACACCTCGAAGTTGAAGGCCTTCAGGCTCCTCAGCGTGGCGGGCGCGTACTGGCGCGGCGATGAGAAGAACGCGATGCTGAGCCGCATCTACGGCACAGCCTTCGCCACGCAGAAGGAGTTGGACGAGCACATCCACCGTCTGGAAGAGGCGAAGCAGCGGGACCACCGCAAGCTGGGCCGCGAGCTGGATCTCTACAGCTTCCACCAGGAGGCGCCGGCCTCGCCCTTCTTCCATCCCAAGGGCACCATCGTCTACAACGAGCTGGTGGCCTATATCCGGGAGCTGTATCACAAGTACGGCTACAGCGAAGTCATCACGCCGCAGATCATGGATGTCGAGCTTTGGAAGACCAGCGGCCACTACGAGAACTACGGCGAGAACATGTACTTCACGACCGCGGAGGAGCGCGAGTACGCGGTGAAGCCCATGAACTGCCCAGGACACTGCGTCTACTTCGCCACGGGCAAGCACAGCTACCGCGACCTGCCCATGCGTATCGCGGACTTCGGCCGCCTCCACCGCTTCGAGCGCAGCGGCGTCACGCACGGACTCACCCGCGTGCGCACCTTCTGCCAGGACGACGCGCACCTGTTCTGCGCACAGGAGCAGATCAAGGCGGAGATGGCCTCCTTCCTGGATCTGCTGAACGAGGTCTACGCGACTTTCGGATTCACCGAGGTCCGCGTGGCCCTTTCCACCCGGCCTGAAAAGCGCCTGGGCTCGGATGAGATCTGGGACCAGGCAGAGAAAGCGCTGGCCGAGGCCATGACGGAGAAGGGGCTTGCCTTCAAGCTGAACCCAGGCGAGGGCGCCTTCTACGGACCCAAGATCGAGTTCCAGGTGCTAGACGCCCTCAAGCGCCCCTGGCAGCTGGGCACGCTCCAGGTGGACTACATGCTGCCGGAGCGGTTCGAGCTCCACTACACGAAGGCCGACGGTTCCGAGGGGCGTCCGGTCATGCTGCACCGAGCCATCCTGGGCAGCCTGGAGCGCTTCTTCGGCATTCTCGTGGAGCATTGCGGCGGGGCCTTCCCGGCCTGGCTGGCCCCGGTGCAGGCCGTCGTCCTGCCCATCACGGACCGCGTCCACCCCTTCGCCACCCAAGTGGCCGACCGCCTTCGCGCGGCAGGCCTCCGGCCGGGGCTGGATCTGCGGAACGAGAAGGTGAACGCCAAGATCCGCGAGGCCCAATTGCAGAAGGTGCCCTACATGCTCGTCATCGGCGACCGGGAGGCCGAGGCCGGCACCGTCTCCGTGCGCCACCGCTTCAAGGGCGACCTGGGGGTCCAGTCTCTGGATGCCTTCCTGGCAACCCTCCAGGACGAAGTCAGGACGCGCGCCCAGTAAGGCAGAATCCCGGAAATTGTTCCTTGGCTGGAAGTCCAGCTCTTGATAGACTTTCAGTTCCTGTTTTACGGGGGTGTGTCCATTCGTCCTAATGAAACCCGCATCAACGACGGCATCCGGGCCGCCGAAGTCCGCGTCATCGCGGAAGACGGCGAACAGCTCGGGCTCATGCCGCCCCACGAGGCCATCCGGGTCGCGGAATCCCGCGGTCTTGATCTCGTGGAAGTCGCAGGCGGCGCCATCCCGCCCGTCTGCCGCATCATGGACTACGGCAAGTACAAGTTCATGGAAGCGAAGCGGGAACATGCCGCCCGGGCCAAGCAGAAGAGCATCGTGGTGAAAGAGGTCAAGTTCCGCCCCAAGACCGATGATCACGATTTCGAATTCAAGGTCCGGCACATCGAGCGGTTTCTCGAGGACGGTTTCAACGTGAAGGTGGTCGTCATGTTCCGCGGGCGCGAAGTCGTGCATCGCGACATCGGGTACCGGATCATCGAAGAAGTGCTCGGTCGCGTGGCTGACAAGGCCAAGGTGGACAAGGGCGCCAGCATCGAAGGCCGCGATATGCACGCCTTCATCGCCCCCAAGCCCGTCGAGAAGAAGCCGGTCGAGAAGAAAGCCAAGGCCCCCAAGGCCCCAGCCGCTGAGAACGCCCCGAAGGTCGAGACGGTGGAAGCCGCTCCCGAAGCCAACCAAGCCTGATCCAGTTCCCATTCCGAGGTTGCCATGAAGCAGAAGCTCAAGACCCACAAGGGCGCCCAGAAGCGCTTCAAGAAGACGGCCAGCGGCAACTACAAGCGCGGCCATTCCCACCAGCGCCACCTTCTCACCAGCAAGTCCCCCAAGCGGAAGCGGCAGCTGGACATCGGCGGCACGGCCAGCAAGGCCGACAACTTCGCCATCAAGGAAATGCTTCCTTACGCTTGAGTCCTTCCGGACCAGGCTTTAACCCCGGTGGCCCGCGCGGCCGCCCCCAACAGGGCCTCAAAGCCGTTCTGACGGCTGCCCCGAGGAGACCACATGTCCCGTGTCAAACGCGGTCCGAAGCGCGCTCAACGCCGCAAACGGATGCTCAAATTCGCCAAGGGATTCTACGGCGCCAAGTCCCGCCTCTACCGCTCCGCCAAGGAAGCCGTGGAGAAGGCGCTCGGTTACGCCTACCGCGGCCGCAAGGAGAAGAAGCGCGACTTCCGCCGCCTCTGGATCGTCCGCATCTCCGCAGCCTGCGTGCAGAACGGCATGTCCTATTCGAAGTTCATGGGCGGCTTGAAGAAGGCCTCTGTGAGCCTGGACCGCAAGGTCCTGGCCGATCTCGCCGTCCGTAATCCGGAGGCGTTTACCAAGCTCGTGGCCGTGGCCAAGGGCTGATTCGATCTCTTCGAAACACGCGCCGAAGGCCGCGCGAGCGGCCTTCGTTCGTTTAAGGTTTCTCTATGGATCTGAGTCTGCTCCCGCCCGAGATCGCGCAAGCCCACGCCGCATTTCCCGTCGCTCTGGCGGCTTGCGGTGACTTGGACGCGCTGAACCGCCTGAAGGGCGCCTACACGGGCCGCGAGGGCAGCCACGCCGCCGCTCTGATGGAACTCCTGAAGGCTGCGCCGAAGGAGCAGAAGCGCGAACTCGGCGCCGCCATCAACGCCCTGAAGAACGCGTGGGAAGAGTCGCTCAAGGAGCGGCAGGCGGAACTGGCTTCCGCGAAAAAGACCGCGTCCTGGGACCCCACGATGACGCCGCCCCTGCCCGCGCGCGGCGCGCTGCACCCGCTGGACCGCCTCATGGGCCGCATGGTGGAGGCCTTCCGGCCTTTGGGCTATCACATCGAGGAAGGTCCGGAGGTCGAGACGGCCGCGAACAACTTCGACGGCCTCAACATCCCGGAGGACCATCCCGCTCGCGGCTCCAGCGACACCTTCTACCTCGCCACCCATCCGGAGCTGCTGCTGCGCACGCACACGAGCCCCGTGCAGGTGCGTGTGCTCGCGCGTTACGGCGAGAAGGACGCGGACGGCATGAGCCTCTTGGAGCGGAAAGGCGGTCTCCGCTTTCTCGCGCCGGGCCGCGTCTACCGCAAGGACGAGATCGATCCCACCCACTCGCCCATGTTCCACCAGATCGAAGGCATGCTCGTGGGCAAGGGCATCGGTCTCCACCACCTCAAGGGAACGCTGAGCTACGCCATGCGCGCGCTGTTCGGGCCCGAAACCAAGGCCCGCTTCCGCCCCAGCTACTTCCCCTTCGTGGAGCCCGGCTGCGAGATGGATGTGAGCTGCCCCCTCTGCGGCGGCAAGGGCTGTCGCGTCTGCAAGGGCAGCGGATGGGTGGAGATCCTGGGCGCGGGCCTCATCCATCCTGCCGTGCTGGAACACGCCGGCATCGATGCGGCGGTGTGGAGCGGCTTCGCCTTCGGCATGGGCGTGGAGCGCACGGCCATGATGGTGAGCCAGACGCCGGACCTGCGGCTCTTCTTCGAGAACGACCAGCGCTTCCTCGCGGCCATGGGAGGGCTGGACTGATGCTCATCGCCCTGAACGCCCTCCAGGCCGAATTGGACGCGCCCCTCACGCGCGAGCAGGCTACCGCGCTCCTGCCCATGCTGGGCTTCCCCATCGACGGCGCCGAAGAGAAGAACGGCACCATCGTGCTGGATGTGGACATCACCGCCAACCGCGGCGACATGATGAGCCACCGCGGCGTGGCCCGCGAACTGTCTGCGAAACTGGGCGTCGCGCTCACGGCGCTGCCGCACAAGGCCTTGAATGAAGGCACGCCCGCGCGTGAGGTCCGCCTCGACATCCCCGAATGCCCGGTCTACGCCACGGCCACGCTTAGCCTGGGGAAGGGCGCCACGCCGGAAGCGACCGCCGCTTTCCTCGCCGCGCTGGGCGCGGGTGTGAAGCAGCTGGCGGCCGTGGACGCCTCCAACGAGCTGCTGTACCGCTACGGCCATCCCACGCACGCCTTCGACGCGGACAAGCTTCACGGCGCCATCACCGTGCGCTTCGCGAAGGCCGGTGAAAACCTCGTCACGCTGGATGGTGTCGAGCGCAAGCTCACGGCGGAGGATCTCGTCATCGCGGATGAATCCGGACCCATCGCTTTCGGTGGCCTCATGGGCGGCGAGGCGACGAAGGTGACGGAGGCCACGCGCCGCGTCCTGCTGGAAAGCGCCTTCTTCGATCCACGCACCGTGCGCCTCATGGCGCGCCGCCACAATCTCCACACGGATGGCGGCCAGCGCTTCGGCCGCGGCGCCGACCCCGCCATGGCCAAGGTCGCCCGCGATCTGCTGGCTGCGCGGCTCCAGGCCTGGTGCGGCGCCACGCTGGAAGCAGCCTGGAGCGTGGGCGCGGTGCCGCCCCGCCCCGCCCCCATCCGCGTGGACGAGGCGATGATCGCGCGCATGGCGGGCGAGACGATTCCCGCCGCGGAGATCGCCGATCTGCTGACGCGCCTCGGCTGCGACATGACAGCTTCAGGAGCCGTGCCGCCCGCTTGGCGCCACGACCTCGCGATCCCCGAGGATCTCGCGGAAGAAGTGCTGCGTCTTCGCGGCTACGACCACCTGCCCGAGGCCCTGCCGCCCGTGCAGTCCGAGCCCGAGCCGCTGTCGCCGGACTACCTCAAGCGCCAGCGCCTCGCGCGGCGCCTGGCCAACCTCGGCTTCCACCAGACCGTCACCTACGGCTTCGTGAGTCCGGAGATGGACGCGGCCCATGCCGTGACGCCCGCGGAAGGCCGCACGCTCGGCAATCCGCTGGGCATCGAATATTCCATCCTCCGCGGCAGCCTGCTGCCCAGTCTGGAAGCCACAGCGCGGCACAACCAGCGCAATGGCGCGCGGGAAGTGCGGCTCTTCGAGCTGGCGCCCGTCTACGCTTCCGCGGGCGCGGGCCCCGTGGCCGCTGAGCGTTTGGGCCTCGTCTGGTCCGGCGTGCAGGGCGGCGAGGATCCGCTCACGCGCGCGCGCGCCGTTCATCCGCTGGATGTGATTTCCATTGCGGGAGATCTCGGAGCGGCGGCTTGTTCCGTAAAGGAACTGGGCGACGGGCTCTTCGGCCTCGAACTGGACCTGGCGGCGCTGCCCGCGCAGGCGGAGCGCGTCATCCCGGCCTTCCGCGCCTTCTCGCGGTTCCCGTCTGTCTCCCGCGATCTCTCCCTGCTCGTGCCCGCGGATCAGCGCTACGGCTCGCTTGAGGAGGCCATGCGGAAAGTGTTGCCGCTCGAATGCTCGGACCTGCGCTGCGTGGATGTCTACCGCGGCAAGGGGCTGGAGCCGGGGCAGCAGGCTTGGCTCATCCGCATGACTTTCCAGGGCGACCGCACCCTCACCTCCGACGAGGTCGAGGGCTGGGTGAAGTCGGCTCTGGTGGCGGCGGAATCTGCGGGAGCGAAACTCCGGGGGTAGAATGCCTCCATGGATCTCCTGAAGCAGCTCGAAACCAAACTCCAGACCCTCGTGCAGCAGCGCGCCCAGCTGAAAGAGGAGCTGGAGGCCCTGAAGGCCAGGGGGGCTGGCGACCTGGACGGCCTGCGGGCGGAACTGGCCCAGACCCGTGAAGAGCGCGAGGCCTTCCAGCAGGAGCGGGACGAGGTCTGCGAACGGCTCAAGGGCCTGCTGGCCAGCCTGGAGGCCGCAGGATGAAGGCGAAGAAGGGGGCCCACCCCGTCCGCGTGGAGGTCCTGGGGCGGAGCCTGGAACTGCGGTCCTCCGTGCCCGAGGCCGAGTTGCGGGCGGCCGTCCAGGCCCTGGAATCCACCTTCCGGGACATGGACTCGGCCTGCGCGGTAGAATGGGGGCACGCCCGGCCAGCCGCGGATTCGTCCACTTGGCTGCTCCTGGGCGCCCTGAACCTGGCGCACCGCGTGGCGCGCCTTGAGCGGGAAGCCACCCAGCACACCCAGGACCTGGAACAGACTCTCAAGCTCCTCGAGGAAGTTCCGGATGACATTTCCAACCATCCCTCAGCACTATTCGAGGGTGACCTTTCCTGATCGTCCCTGCGAGGCCCGTGACATGGCCAAGCGCTGGTTCCGTATTGACTGCCGGGAGTCCTTCCCCCGCCCTTGTGCGTTCCGCGCCGCGGCGCGCCTGAAAGCGGGATTCTGGATTCCCCCCTATAACCTAGGGAACTCGGCAAGCCTCCACGACTGAGCGGGGATTATTGCTGCGGACGGCTTCCCGGTTTGATACCGGAGAGCCCCCCATGAACACGATGAACTGGATCTTTCTCGCCGCCGCGCTGGCCGCAGCGGCCGTGGCGTGGCTGATGTCCCGCAAGGCAGCGAAGGCGCAGGTGGATGGCAGCGCCGCCCGCGAAAAGGCCGAGCGGGAAGTGCAGGCCAAAGCCGCCCGCGCCATGGACGAGGCGAAAGCCGATGCCGCGCAGCTTCGCGAGCAGGGCCAGCGCGCCGCCGAGGCCTTGAAGAAGGAGGCCGAGCTTCAGGCCAAGGAGCAGGCCCTCGCCGCGCGCCAGAAGGCGGAAGCGGAATTGAAGGAGCGCCTCGCCCTCGTGGAGAAGCAGGAGCAGAAGCTCCAGACCCGCGAAGAGAGCCTGGACAAGAAGGTGCAGCAGGTCGAGGAGAAGCAGAAGGACCTCGACGGCCTTTCCGAGAAGCGCAAGGCCGAGCTGGAGAAGCTGGAGACGCGGCAGGCGGAGGCCAAGGCCCTCGTGGAATCCCAGGCCGCGAAACTGGAGGAGATCGCCAACCTCACCCGCGAGGACGCCCGCAAGGAGCTGATCTCATCGCTCGAGTACCAGGCCAAGATGGACGCCTCTAAGACCGTGCGCCGCATCGAGGACGAGGCCAATGAGGAGGCCCAGAAGCGCGCCCGCTGGGCCATCGGCGCGGCCATCCAGCGCCTCGCCTCCGACACTGTGTGCGAATCGGCCGTCTCCTCCGTGCAGCTGCCCAGTGATGATCTCAAGGGCCGCATCATCGGCCGCGAAGGGCGCAACATCCGCGCGCTGGAGAAGGCCACGGGCTGCGACCTCATCGTGGACGAGACGCCGGAGACCATCGTCGTCTCCAGCTTCGACCCCATCCGCCGCGAGGTGGCGCGCCAGGCCATCCAGCGCCTGCTGGCGGACGGCCGCATCCACCCAGCCCGCATCGAGGAAGTCGTCGAGAAGGTGAAGGTGGACCTGGACCAGCACCTCAAGGAGATCGGCGAGGCCGCCTGCGTGGAGCTGGGTTTCCCCGATGTGAACCCGAAGCTGCAGAAGCTGGTGGGCCGCCTCAACTACCGCCACAGCTACGGCCAGAATGTGCTGGAGCACACGAAGGAAGTGGCGCGCGTGGCCGAATACATGGCCGTGGAGCTGGGGGCGGATGTGAACATCGCGCGGCGCGCGGGTCTCTTCCACGACATCGGCAAGGCCATCGACCGCGAAGTGGAGGGCACCCACATCGAGCTGGGCATGGAGCTCATGCGCCGCTTCGGGGAGAAGGAGGAGGTCATCCACGCCATGAGCTGCCACCATGGCGACTTCGAGCCGCGCACGGTGGAGGCCATGCTCATCACGGCGGCGGACGCCATCTCGGCCGCCCGCCCCGGCGCCCGCCGCGAGATGATGGAGACCTATGTGAAGCGCCTCGAGAAGCTGGAGGAGATCGCCAACAGCTACGACGGCGTGCAGAAGAGCTACGCGCTCCAGGCGGGCCGCGAGATCCGCATCATGGTGGACGCGGGCCAGGTGAACGACGACCGCGCCTACTGGCTCGCCAAGGATGTGTCCCGCCGCATCGAGGGCGAGATGCAGTACCCCGGCCAGATCAAGGTGACCGTCATGCGCGAGACCCGGGCCGTGGAATTCGCCCGCTGATACCCTGACCGCCCATGCCCGAGCGCCCGACACCCGGAACCGGTGATGCCCCTCTCCTCCAGCGGGCGCTGGAGGAGGCGGAGCAGTACCAGGCGCTGGCGGAAGGCATCCTGGCGCTGAGCCTCTGCCGCACGGAACCGGAGATCTTCGGCGTCCTCATGAGCCGGGCGGAGAAGCTCTTCCCCAACACGCACTGGGCCGTGGGGAAGCTGTCCGACGCGCCGGACGGGAAACCGGAGTTCGAGCTGCAGGCCTGGACGCCTTCCGTCCACAAACAGCTGGGAGATGTGTTGAAGGGCCTGCGCCTGCCCATCATGGCCACCGGCTTCTCGCACAAGCTCTACTTCGAGCACCGCATCGTGGTGGTGGAGGACTGCCCCAGCCACCCCGAACAGTTCGACCCCGTGGCGGCCCGGCGCTTCGGGCTGCGCTCCTTGATGGGCGTGCCCCTGGTCCAGAGCGGCCATCTCGTGGGTGTCCTCTACGGACTGGCCTTCCTTCACGAGCCGCCGCTGGTCCTCAGCGAACTCCAGTCCAGCGGCCTCCAGAACCTTTGCAGAGTCTCGGCCCTGGCTCTGGACCGGCAGCGGACCCATGCGGAGCTGGAGCGGCAGCTGGCCGCGGCCTCGCGCCTCAACGAGCGCATGAAGGTGTTCCAGTCCACGCTCGCGGAAGTCGCGGGCCAGCCGGATCTGGAGCGCGCGCTCACGAACCTGCTGGAGGTGCTGGCGGAAGCCACGGGCTACAGCAAGTGGGCCATCCATGCGGTCCCGGCCGACAGGGCTGGTCTCCATGTCTTGGCCCAGGTCGGCGCGCAGGGCCTGGCCTGCCCGGCCGCAGACCCGTTGTCCATCGGCGGCCCGGATGCGGTCATGGGCGGACTTGTGGTGGTGGAGGATCTTCGCAGCGATCCTTCCATGCGGGACCGCCAGGAGGAAGTGGCGGTCCTTGGCGCCAAGTCCGCCGTCTCCATGCCCCTCCAGAGCCGCAGTGGCGACCTGCTCGGCGTGCTCTCCGGTTTCGGAGACAAGCCGGGCCGGCCGCCGGAGGAAGTGCTCGCGCAGCTGCGCTCCGTGGCGGATCTCGCCACGCTGGCCATGGAGCGTTTCCGGCTCTGGGAGTCGTTGCAGACGGAGCTGTCCCAGCGCAAGGAGTCCGAGGCCCTCCACCGCACGCTGGTGGAGGAGAGTCTCTCCGGCGTGTACCTCATCCAGGATGGCGTCTTCCAGTACGCGAACCCCGCCTTCTGCCGCGTCTTCGGCTACACCGAATCCGAGATGAAAGGCATGCCCGTGGGCAGCCTGGTGGCGCCTTCGGACCGCGAGACGGTGCTCAACAACATCCGCAAGCGCGTGAGCGGCCAGCTCCAGAGCATCCACTACACCTTCCGCGCCCAGCGCAAGGACCGCCGCGAGATCCTCGTGGAAGTCCACGGCAGCACGGTGCAGAAGGACGGCCGCCCCGCCGTGCTGGGCGTGCTCATGGATGTGACGGAGCAGCAGCGGGCGGCGAGGGCGCAGGAGGCCAGCGAGGCCCGCTACCGCCAGCTCTTCGATGATTCGCCCGAGGCCATCCTCCTCATCGATCCGGAGAAGGGCTACATCCTCGTGAACCGCGCGGCCACCAAGCTGCTGGGGCGCCCCGCCGACCAGATCATCGGCTGCGCGCCAGGCACGCTGAGCCCGTCGCTGCAGCGGGATGGCGAGCCCAGCCAGGACCGGGCCAAGCGCGTGCTGGCCGCCGCGGCCGGGGGCGAGCCCCAATGGTTCGAGTGGGTGAACCTGCGCCCGGACGGCTCCGAGGTGGAATCTGAGGCCCATCTCGTCCGCATGCGGGACGAGGGCCGCACGGTCTTCCAGCTCATCCTGCGGGATGTGACCGCGGAACGCCGCGAGCGCCGGGACAGGGAGGCGCTGGAGCGCCAGCTCTTCCAGACCCAGAAGCTGGAGAGCCTGGGCGTGATGGCGGGCGGCGTGGCCCATGACTTCAACAACCTGCTCACGGGCATCCTGGGCCACGCGGATCTGGCTCTGGGCGTGGCGGGCGACGCCTCCGCGCTGAAGCGGCATCTGGACGCCCTGCGGAGCGCGGCGCTGCGGGCCTCGGAGCTCACCAAGCAGCTGCTCGCCTATTCCGGCAAGGGCGCCTTCGAGCTGCGGCGCGTGGACCTCTCCGCGCTCGTGGAGGACACCGCGCGGCTGCTGGAGGTGAGCGTGCCGCGGGCCGTGAGCCTCCGCCTCGACCTGGGCAAGGGCCTGCCGCCTATCCAGGGCGATCCCGCCCAGCTGCGGCAGGTCCTCATGAACCTCGTCATCAACGCCGCCGAATCCATGGGCGGCACCGAAGGCACCGTGCGCGTCACCACGGCTCTGGAGACGCTGGACACGGGAGCCCTCGGGTCCCTGCAGGGCGCGACCCTGGCACCCGGCCCCCATGTGATCCTCCGCGTGGCGGACACGGGCTGCGGCATGGACGAGGCCACGCTGGCCCGGATCTTCGAGCCCTTCTTCACCACCAAGTTCACGGGCCGCGGCCTGGGATTGCCCGCGCTCCTGGGCATCGTGCGCGGGCACGGCGCGGGGCTGCGGGTGAAGTCCGAGCCGGAGAACGGCACGGTGTTCACGGTCTGCTTCCCCGCCGCGCAGGGCGAGGCTGAAGCCATCGAGTCCCCAGCGGCGGTCAACGGAGTCGGGACGCATGGGACGGGCCTCGTGCTGGTGGTGGATGACGATGGCGGTGTGCGCGGCGTGGCGCGCCAGACCCTCGAGATGCGCGGCTACCGGGTCCTTGAAGCCGGAGACGGCTCCGAGGCGCTGGACCACATCCGTCTGCGGGGCAGCCAGATCGCCTTGGTGGTGCTGGACGCCACCATGCCGAACATGAGCGGCGAAAGCACGCTGCGCGAGATCCGCGACCTGCTGCCCGGACTGCCGGTGCTCCTCAGCTCCGGTTATGACGAGCAGGCCACGCTCCAGCGATTCCCCGATCTGGGCCGGGACCATTTCCTTCCCAAGCCCTACGGCCCGCGGGAACTGCTGGCCCGCGTCCAGGCCCTGCTTCCGCCGCGCTGACGGGAGCGCGGTGTTCTTCACTTTCCGGAACTGAGCAGCCGCGCAAGCAGCGGGATGATCCGCTCCAGCTCTAGCGGTTTCGTTTCCACGGCCACGCAGCCGGCGGCCAAGGCCGCGCGATGGTCGCCCGCGTCCACGGAGGCCGTGAGGGCCACGAGGATGATGCGGGCGGTGACGGGCGAGGCTTTCAGCCGCTTCGCCAGCTCCAGGCCGCTCATGCCCGGCAGGCCGATGTCCAGGAGCGCGAGGTCGGGCAGCCACGCGCGGGCGGCCTCCAGCGCCTCAGGCCCGTCATGGGCCACGCGCACCTCGTGCCCGCCCTTCTTCGCCAGCAGGCGCTGCATGGCCTCGGCGTTGAACGGATGATCTTCGACCAGCAGCAGGCGTCCCATGGGACGATGCTACTGGGAGTACGCCCATGCTGGCCTACGAAGTGCGCGTGACGGTCCGCGAAGACATGCTCGAGGCCTTCGTGTTCTACATGCGGCGCAAGCACCTGCGGGAGATCCTGGCCACGGGGTGCTTCAAGGCCATCCGCTTCGAGCGCGCGGATGAATTCGTCTTCCGGACCCGCTACGAAGCCGCGTCACGGGCCGACCTGGACCGCTACCTGCAGCACCACGCCGCACACTTCCGCGCCGACTTCATGGTCCACTGCCCCGAAGGCTGCACCGTCACGCGGGAAGCGCTGGAGACGATCGAAACCTTCAGCTGAGTTGACGCGCCACGAGAAGGATCAGGGCGAAATCCGCGATGGCATGGCTGAGAACGGGGAAAGCGATGCCTTCCGATTTCCTCGCGAGCCAGGTCCAGAGAGCGCCTGCAGCGGCGGGCCCGGCAAATGCTGGAAGAATCCAAGGCCAAGGCAGCACGATCGCAGCCGCAACGGCGTGATGGAGGCCGAAGGCCGCGCCATGTTGAAGGGGAGACCAATTGGGGTACCGGCGGGCGATGGTGCCCCGCCAATAGGCTTCCTCGACCGGGACATTCACCAGCAACGCGTAAACCGCATGCCCCCAGAGGCCACCAGGCCACTGGCTGAGGACCGACGCGATCGCCGCATGGGGGAAGCCGGGCAGCGATGACAGCACGAATGGGATGGCGAGCAGGGGCAGGCTAAGTCCAGCGAAGATCCACCCGATGCGGCTTGATCGTCCCGATTTCCAGATGCCCGGCTGGACGGAGCCGATCAGGCAAAGGCCGTGATAGCCCAGGATCGTGAGCCAGATATGCCCCGGCCATGCCAGCAATGAGGCCGCGATCCAGAGGCTCGGAATCCAGAAAGGGATTCGCATGCCTCAGCTGAGCGCGGCCTTCAGTGCGGCGAATGCGGCGGGGATGCCCTCGGGTTTCGTGCCGCCGCCCTGGGCGAGATCTCTCTTTCCACCGCCGCGGCCATCAATGGCGGGGGCCATGGCTTTGAGCAGCGCACCCGCGTCCGCGGCACCCGAGGCGGCCACGAGTACGGCGACCTTGGCGTCGTCCACCTTGGAGGTCAGGGCGATGACGGCGTTCGGATGCCGCGTGCGGAATTGGTCCATCAATTCACGGAGCGCGTTGCCTTCCAGGCCTTCGACGGACGCGGTTACCAGCGTCGTTCCGTTCACCTGCTCCACGGTCTCGGCCGCGCCTCCTCCGGAGGCCGCCTTGAGTTTCGTCTCCTTCAGCTCCCGCTCTAGCTGGGCAATGCGCGTGTCTTTGGCTGTGAGGATATCCCCAAGGGCCTCACGCGATGCGTTGGCGCGACGGCTGAGGGCCGTGAGCTGTGCTTCGTCCTTCTGGAACCACTCCAGGGCCGCTGCGCCCGCCACGGCCTCGATGCGGCGCACGCCGCTGGCCACGGCGGATTCAGAGACGACCTTCACGAGGCCGATCTCGCCCGTGTTCGACACATGGGTGCCGCCACAGAGCTCGACCGAGAAGCCGGGCACGGCCATGACGCGCACCTGCTCGCCGTACTTCTCGCCGAAGAGGGCCATGGCTCCGGCCGCGAGGGCCTCGTCAACGGCCATCTCGTTCGTCTCGGTGCGCGTGGCGTGGAGGGTCTGCTCGTTCACCAGCCGCTCGATCTCGCTGAGCTGCTCGGGCTCGATGGGCGCGAAATGGGTGAAGTCGAAGCGGAGCCGGTCCGCGTCCACCACGCTGCCCGCCTGCTTCACATGGGTGCCCAGCACCTCACGCAGCGCCGCGTGCAGCAGGTGGGTGGCCGTGTGGTGCGCGCGGATGCGCGCGCGGCGCTCGGCGTCCACGGCGGCGTGGAGGGCCATGCCTTCTTTCAATCCGCCCGTGACACGGACCTTGTGCAGGGACCGCTTGGCGGCAGGGGCCGTGGTGTCCAGCACCTCCGCGGCACCGCCTTCGAAGGCGAAACGGCCCGTGTCGCCCACCTGGCCGCCGCCCATGGCGTAGAAGGGGGTGCGGTCCAGCAGCACGGAGCCTTCGCCGCTCAACGAGGTCACGCGCTTGTGCGCGGCATCGAAGAGGGCAAGCACCTTCGCATCGGCTTCGGTGGTCTGATAACCGAGGAACTCCGTGGCGGGCAGTTCGGCCAGCACGGCGAAGTCGCCCTGCAGTCGGTGGTCGTGGGCCTTCATGGCGGCGCGGCCCTTGGCTTTCTGCTCGGCGAGGGCGGCCTGGAAGCCTTCCAGGTCGCAGTGCAATCCACGCTCCTTGGCCCAGTCCTCCACGAGATCCGCGGGGAAGCCGAAGGTGTCGTAGAGCTTGAAGATGTCGGCGCCAGAGACGCCCTTGCTGGTATCGCAGGCTTCGAGCTGCTTGAGTCCCGCGTTGAGCGTCACGCTGAACTGCTGCTCCTCCCGGGCCAGCGCCTTCTGGATGCGGCCCTGCTCGGGCGCCAGCTCGGGGTAGGCGTCGCCCATGGCCGCGAGGACGGAGGGCGCGAGGCCCGCGAAGAACGGGCCATCGATGCCCAGCTTCTTCCCGAAGCGGAGGGCGCGGCGGACGATCTTGCGGAGCACATAGCCGCGGCCCTCGTTGCTGGGCACCACACCATCAAAGGTCATGAAGGTGGCGGCCCGGATGTGGTCGGCGATGACCTGGCTGGCCGTGCGGTTCGTGTGCTCCGCGCGGTCCTCGGCCTTCACCTTGGCGGCCTTCCAGATGGCCTCGAAGATGGGCGCGAAGAGGTCGATCTCGTAGTTGCTGTCCACGCCCTGCAGGACCGAGGCCGTGCGCTCCAGGCCCATGCCGGTGTCGATGCTGGGTTTGGGCAGGGGCGTGAGCTTGCCCGCGGCGTCGCGCTCGTACTGCATGAAGACGAGGTTCCAGATCTCCATGACCCGGTCGCCTTCGCCGTTGGGCTTGTCATCACCGGGCACCTGGGCGCCCCGGTCGTAGAAGATCTCCGAGCAGGGGCCGCAGGGCCCCGTGTCGCCCATCTGCCAGAAGTTGTCCTTCTTGCCGAAACGGAGGATGCGGTCGGGGCTCACGCCCGCGGCCTTCCACAGCTCCTCGGCCTCCGTGTCCGCGGGCACGCCGTCGGCGTCTTCGAAGACCGTCACCCAGAGCTTCGTCGGGTCCAGCTTCAGGTCGCCCACGACGAAGTCCCAGGCGAAGCGGATGGCATCGGCCTTGAAGTAGTCGCCGAAGCTGAAGTTGCCCAGCATTTCGAAAAAGGTGTGGTGCCGAGCCGTGAAGCCCACATTGTCGAGGTCGTTGTGCTTGCCGCCCGCCCGCAGGCATTTCTGCGAAGTCGTGGCCCGCGTGTAGTCCCGCTTCTCCTTGCCCAGGAACACATCCTTGAACTGGATCATCCCCGAGTTGGTCCACATCACCGTCGGGTCATCGGCCGGCCCCACCACAGAAGACGAAGCCACGCGACGGTGGCCGTTCTTCTCGAAGTAGGCGAGGAAACGCTGACGAAGCTCAGAGGTTTTCATCGGAATTCCAGTCGGGCGTGCGGTCGAAAGGAGGGAGAAGCGAGGTGTGGGCTTTGCCCGCGCCGAACGCGGGGGCTCCGGGGGTGTAGCGCGCAGCGCGGTCCCCCGGACATCAATGCCTGAAGTGCCGCATGCCGGTGAAGAAGAGCCAGACGCCCATCTTCTGGGCGGCGGCGATGACTTCGGCGTCGCGGAGGCTGCCGCCGGGCTGCACGAAGGCCGTCACGCCCGCCATGGCCGCCACTTCCAGGCCGTCGGCGAAGGGGAAGAAGGCGTCGCTGCCGAGGACAGAACCCTTGGCGCGCTCACCGGCCTTGCGCACGGCGATCTCCACGGAATCCACACGGCTCATCTGGCCCGCGCCGATACCCACCGTGGTGCCGTCCTTGGCAAGGACGATGGCGTTGGACTTCACGGCCTTGGCCACCCGCTGCGCCAGCATCAGATCCTCCGTGAGGGGCTTGGGGCCGCGGCCCGTGGCCTTGACCTCCCAGCGCTCGAAGGGCTGGAACTGGTCATCGGGTCCCTGGGCCAAGAAGCCGCCACCCAGGGCGCGCAGGTCCATGCCTTCCGGCGCCCAATGATTGGGCGTCTCGAGCACGCGCAGCTGTTTCTTGGTGGCGAAGACTTCCAGCGCCTCGCCCGTGAAACCCGGCGCGAGGATCACCTCGAAAAAGCTCTGGGTCATGGCGCGGGCCACTTCCACGCCGAGGGGCCGGTTGAAGGCCACGATGCCGCCGAAGCTGCTGAGGGGATCGCCCGCCTGGGAGCGGATGAAGGCCTCCAGCGGGTGG
>Ga0210400_10002726_pt1 | contig 16053 bp, 17 predicted proteins | sample IncBWH26MmetaG_FD_155456 | JGI IMG/M metagenome (GOLD analysis project Ga0210400, IMG submission 155456) | Forest soil microbial communities from Barre Woods Harvard Forest LTER site, Petersham, Massachusetts, United States - Inc-BW-H-26-M | ecosystem: Environmental > Terrestrial > Soil >... | reverse complement strand
ACGAGATATCTTTGCGAGACACCTTAAAGCAAATGAAGGCTAATCTTAAAGCTTATTGGACATGCTCGATGCCTACTACTCCATACGACGATTTACTTGCCGATTATGACGGAGATAAAGATTTCTTTTTCCAAGCCATTGATGATTTAATCACAGATGGAACAACCGCAATTGAAACTGAAAAGAATCAGTTAAAGGCCAGTAAGCTTTGGAAAAAACATTTGGGCGGTTATTTTCCTGAAGGTGAAGATGCCGATGTTGACCAACGCGCCAAATCTCTTGCTGAAACAGCCGCAACTATATTGGCGGGGAAAGCGAAAATAAATAATGCCGGAGATATTCAGGATAAATCAGGCGTGGGGCATTTACCTCATAAAAATTTTGGAGGTGATGAAATTTCATAATAAACCCGGCATAAATTATTTTGCAGTTGTGGCCCGCGAAAAGGCCTTGCTTTTAAAACACTACAGTTTTCTGAAATGCGAAATTAAAGGCAATGTTTTATATTGTTACGGAAGCTGCCAGCCGGCAGAAGGTTGTGTGGTTTATAATTATAGAATAAAATATGATCCTTCGACTAAGCCGGTTGTTACAGTAACAAGTCCGCTAATAGTATATAATGATGATATACACATGTATCCTTCGGATAATTCACTGTGTTTATACCATAAGTCTGATTTATACTGGACTTCGGATACACATTTGTTTAATACTATAATACCTTGGACACACGAATGGTTTGTTTTTTATGAATTATGGAAGTTAACCGGTAGATGGTTGCACCCATTTGTACCGCATAAAGGAATTAAAATTGCAGCTTAAAAATTAAAATATGTTACCATTATTAGCATTACTATTGGGGGGCGTAGGAATTGGGGCACTAATCTCAAGTTTTTCAGACAACGGCGAGCCTAAATTTAAAGTAACGTCTGAATCAAATTGTAGTGAAGAATTTTTAAAATTCGATGTTGCTGCAAGTATTCCAAACAGTAAGCACGGTAAACTCATTGTAGTTCGGAGAGTAATCGAGAAAAAAATAAGAGATTTTTTTGCAAAGAAGGGATCTGTTTCCTTTTTGGGTTTTTTCATTCAAGGCTCATATAAACATGAAACTATTGTGAGAAATCCGGAAGATACTTGTGATGTAGATTTAGGATTATATTTTGATGGGAAACCGTCAATTACTCCAAGAACTATTCAAACTAACATTGTAAAATTATTTGATGGACACACCAGTCAAAAAGCAATGAGGAAAAACAAATGTGTTCGAATCTACTATGCTAACCAATTTCATATCGATATTCCAATATACTATCGTGACGCAATAACAAATAAATACTATCTCGGTGTTGGAACTACAAATGAATGGGAGCCATCAGATTCGAGATTGTTTACAGAATGGGTAAAAAAGCAAACTAAAGATAATACTCAGAAGAAAAGATTAATCAAATACTTCAAGGCATGGGCCGCAACCTATAAAAAAAGAAAAGGGCAAAAAATGCCGAGTGGTTTAGCCTTTACAATTTGGGCTATTCAGTTTTATAAAGAAGATGCAAGGGAGGATTTAGCTTTTATTAAAACTGCTCATCAAATTTATAAGCATTTAAAATCGGAGTGGAAATGTGAAATGCCAGTATTACCAAATGACAATGTTGTTGATGATTTAAACAAAGAACAAAAAGAGAATTTTTTAAAAGCTCTTGTTGAGTTGATTAATTCAAGTGAAAAAATATTTGCTTCTGCATCAAAAATTGAATGTGTGGAGGTATGGAGGTATTTGTTAGGTAAATGGTTTCCTGAAAAAAAAATTGACTTAACATCAAAATGATAGCAATGGAAAAATACACTCAACTTATTGAAGAGTTTGATTTTGAAGAAAACCCAGCAGTTATTTATGATGGGATGGCTATGCTGGAAAACTTTCTTGAATTTGAAAAACTTTCTTTAGAAGTTAAAATCCATTTATCCAGTATGCTAATTAGAAGATCTGTTGCAGTTAACACCGGTATATATTTGCCAGTAGATGTAGATTGGCTAATTAATAATTTCCTGAAGGAATACAAGATTGATTTTGCAGACCGTTCTCGCACAGGGCTTCATAAAAGAGCAATTGAGATGATTATGAGCGATAAGATGTTTGAAGATTGCATTATTGGAACAACTTACATGTTTACTGCAATTGAATTTTTTTTAAAGCATAAATTAGGCTATAAAGTATATCCGACGAATAAAATTGAAGGGGAAAATAACCAGAGGTTTAATACAATGTCTATTGGCCCTGCGTATTTAAAAGTAAAGAAATCAAATTTTAGGGTGAGCAGAGAGCTTCATTTGATTGACAATCATTTTAAAGAGCAGTCAGAGAATATGGGATATGGAAAAGAATTTTTAGAATTTCATTTATTGCAAGGTAGATTGAATTCTTACCGAAATATTTCACTTCATGGACATAACCAGTTTTTTCATTCAGAAGGAACTTTACTTGCTTTGCTTTTTATTTTATTACATTACTGTGAAGCACATGAACTATTAGAAAAAGGGTCAACAGTTTGTTGACGTTTTTTATTACAATGAGGAATAATACTATATTATATCTTGTTCCCTACGGATAAATTTTATTTCGCCTTATTAAAAACATCCATAGCTTTAATTTTATCTTCCGTTATAACGGCTAAATAACGGTTAAAATCCTTGTCTGTTTTATGCCCAGTGAACTCTTTTATAGTGGCAGTTTGCATACCGAAAGAAAGCGCATTACTTACGAAAGTTTTACGCATAATGTGTGTAGTCATTATCTTCCATTTTGGGATCGTCGTTTCTATTCGCTTAGCTCCTTTAAACCTGTATATGGTAACAGGCGTATCAATCTTCGCCAGCTCACCCAAATCTTTTAAATATTCGTTCATTTTTTGGTTCGAGATGATAGGAAGAGCTTTACCACTTGGTAAATCCTTATAACGCTCTAAAATAGTCAAAGCGAAGTCTGTAAGAGGAATATATAAAGGTTGCGCCTTATGTGATTTTATCGGCGCATTAATCCATATTTTATCTACGATATGCTGGGGCTTTAAATTAGCAATGTCACTATAACGTTGCCCTGTAAAACAACCGAAACAAAACACATCTCTAACCTGTCTTAGTGTTTCACCTTTAATTTTCAGGTTATACAGATGTATCAGTTCCTTCCATGTAAGAAAAATAATAGCGGGTACTTTTTCCCCTTCTATTTTCAATTTTCTATAATCCGCGTTAGGATTATAATTCCGATCATCTGCCCATTTTATGAAAGCCTTTAATGTTTTGATATATTTTACAACGGTATTGTGCGTATGATCCGCCTCGTTAATCAGATAAATTTTAAATTTTTCTAAAAATCCTATGTTTAAATCTTGAAACTCTAAGTTTTTCTTTTTGCCGCAATATTTTTCAAAATGGTTACGGGTACTTTTATATTTTTTTAAAGTGGTTTCTGCATCTTTGGTTTCACGCTCCACGATAAATTGTTCAAAGGCTGTGAACACATTTACACTTCTTTTTTTCGATGGGTCATCTTTCAGTTCGTTGCGGAGGTATTCAACGGTAATAGGAATTTTCAAGGCCTTAGCGGTTTCGTAGATTTCGTTTATCTTGGCTATTATCGCATTTAATTGTGAATTTATATCCGATGCACCGGATGTATTTTTTTTCGCCCTCCCGGGATGGATTCTAAAACGGCTTACTTTCCCTTCTTTAGTTCTTTCCAAACCATCATCCCATTTGTTGGCATCAATCCTTAGACCAGTATAGTATTGAAGGCGCTTACCATTAAAATTAAAATCCAAAAATATAGGCACATTATAACTTATCAGCTCTCCCGACAGTTTATCCTTGCGTTTTTCAAGATGAAAGTTTATGTTTTTCATATAATAATTTACATACGAATATACATACGAAAATTTGGTTTTCCTAATAAATTTCATTTTATTTAATTTAGGACAAAATACCTTGAAACACCTGTAAATACAGGTGTTTATGTAAGTTATGTTTACTTATATAAACTTGGATATAATTTTTAAAATAGTCTCGTACGGGCTACCAAACATAAGCCGTAAATACTTAAAAAATAAGTACTTACGGCTTTTTAGTTTCCTCCAAGTAACAATAGAGTAACAAAAACTGATATAGTTAAGCTCATAACCATCTTTATAAAAGCAATTGCAAGCAGTTTTCCATTTACCCTTTTGATTTTTTAGTGTTATACCTTTAATAAAATGGTGTAGTGCTGTAATACTTCCAACCCATTGAATTTTATTTTTTATTTCATCTCCTTTAAATACTTTTTTAAATCGAAGTAATGTAGTTTTTGAGGCAACCAATTTTTTATCTTTAAGTACACTAAAGAGATCGCCGATTTTTTCAAATTTTTGTTGTTCTAATTTGAAACCAATTTTTTTCTCTTGATTCAAATTTTTTGATGAGGTTTTAAGTTTTTGAATTAGTAATAGAATTAAATCGTCATAATAAACAATTTCAGAAACTCTTCCTTCCACTTTAAAGTGTTTTCTAAATTCAAAGATTTCATTCTCTAGCCCTTCAAAATCCGCTTGCCCTGATCTCTCAAACATAGGTATAACCTTCATTTCAATTTGAATATAGGCATTAGAAAATACGGAGGTTAAATCTTGTTTATGCAAATACCCTTGCTTTGTATTCCTTTTATGTATTATATCTGCCCAATTCCAACGTGACCAATAGGGAATCAAGCTTTTTAGTTTGTAATTTTGCTCCTGATTCTTTGCCATAGTTGCGGAATTATTTGGATAGGGTTGATAATTCAAGTGAAGGTAAATTTGAAACCGCTCTTTCCTTTAACGATTCTACAATCCTTAAATATTGCTGTGTATATGCGAGTGAACTATGACCAAGTAAGGAACTGGCCGTATTTACATCACTGCCATATTGAACCAAGTTAGTAGCAAATGAATGTCTGGCACAATGCCATGTTATCTTTTTTGTAATAACTGCATTTTCACACCATTTTTTTAAAATTTTAAGGCAGCCCGTATGAGAAGGCAAGTTAAATACTTTTACATCTGATTTTAACGGCTTTCCAAGAATTTGCATAGCATCATTATTTAGATTAATAATAACATTCTTGCCTGTTTTTTGTTGCGTAATTTTTAACACTTCTTTATTAATATTATACCAGGTCAAACTTTTAACATCACAAAATCTTAAACCAGAGAGGCAGGAAAATAAAAAAGCTCGTTTAACTTCATCATTTGAACACTTCGCTTGTGCAAGTAAACGAATTTCAGGAATTGTCAATATATCTTTTTTTATTGTGTCGTTTCTTTTGGCCGTTAAATTTTGGGCAGGATTACTTGAAAGCACTTTGTCGGTCACCCCTTGACTTAATACTTTTTTGAATTTCTTAAAATAATTGGCTGGTGTTACGCCATTAAGATTTTCTTCCAAATAATCTTTGAATTTTTCGGCGAGAGATTCAGTGATCTGCTTTGTGGTAAGTGATTTTATCCCTTCTTCTTTCATAAACTCTAAAAATTTATGGTAACTGGCTACAATTACTCGTTTATCCTTTTTCAAATAACGCTTTAAGTAATTTTCAAAGAATTGAGTGAAATCAATACTCTTTTTGAATGCGGGTGTAATTTCGTAGTCCTCACTTTGTAATTGTTGCTCTCTCTTATTCCTTATTTGTTCGGCCAACTTTAGACATTCCTTGTTTCTTTGCCTGTCAATAGGATTGTTGGCCTTGCTAAGTTTAAGGTGTTTTAAAAATTCATAAGTTCTTTGACCGTCGTGGTAGATATCTAACACAAGGGATGTTGAATTATCGCTGTTTTTCCGCTTCCGTAATTTTACACTCATTTTGCCTTTTTTTAGCTGTTATTTGTATAAAAATAGTGTGGTAGATGTTTATGGAAGAACAAATATTGGCCCTATGACTGGCATCACTACGGTCAACTCTTATTTAACTACCTTGAAAGTGGTCGGGCTGGGGGCTTTTTTAAACGTTGGTTGCCAGTTTGTTGTCAATAAAAAAATAACAATAGAGGGTTATTTCGGTCTTGGTCTTACAATAAATTCAAAAGAATATTCATATTCTCCTCCGGGAACAGCGGATACGGGAGAAGTACAGTATTATTATGCATATATTAAACAAGGAAAAATGCTACCAAGTATTACTGGGGGAATAAACGTTGGATATGTTTTTCCTTAAAAAAATAACCCCAACCATACCATAAACCATAGGTGAGTTTAGTGAAAAAACAAAAATTTACGTCACAAATTTAAACGAAGGCGTTTATAACATAATCATTGCAGGCAGTGAGGGTATTTTAAATAAGAAATTAGTTATCTTGAAATAACAGTTAATCAGAGTAGAATCGACATAGTACACTAATAAAGTTTCTTAATTCAAATAAGGCTTTTATTCTTGTCTGCAAATCTATAAGATCGACTTTTTACTTGTTGTAGCTACAAAACATAAGCCGTAAATACTTAAAAAATAAGTATTTACGGTTTTTTATTTTTTATAAAGTAACAATAAAATAATAACCTAACTTTGCACAAGACATGAAAGCATTTCAAAAAATAATATCCCTAATTCTTGTCTTTAACATTCTGTTTTCGATAGTAGGAGTATTCCATAATGCACATTACTGTAATAATAAACTTTCTTCATCAACTTATTTTACAAAAGCAAAATGTTGTTGTGGAGATACAGAAGAAGATTCCGATAACTGTTGCAGAAATGAACACACAATAGTTCAGTATAAAAATGATTTTATTCTTTCACAAAATATATCGCACGTTAAACCTGAAATAACAGCCTCAATATTTATTGCCAGCCCGTTTTCATTAAATGAGTCCGGTTATACAAGCCGTGATTTTACTTCTTCTTTTTATCAATCAGAATGCGATTACCATTCCCCACCCCTATATCTCAAAAACGGAGTGTTTATTATTTGATATTTTTTTCTTTGTATCGCTGATCAGCGGTTAACCATTTCTATCGGTTCACATTTAATTTTTTCACGATGAAAAAGATAGCATCAATCATATTGATATTAATATCCGTTATTTCCTATGCACAGGAAAAACGAAAAGAAGTAAAAACGGTGACCTTTAAGGTTTCGGGTAATTGCGAACAGTGCAAAAACCGTATAGAGAACGCCGCAGACATTAAAGGAGTAAAACTGGCAAAGTGGGATGTAAAAACGAAAACACTGGAAGTAACATACCGGGTTGATAAAGTTTCGGAGGCAGAAATAAAAAAAGCCATCTTAAACGCCGGACATGATGTTGACGGCGAGAAAGCGCCCGAAACAGTTTACAACAAACTTCCCAAATGTTGCAAATACCGGGATACAAAGTGCGAAAAATGAAGAAGGTAAAATATATTTTCTTTTTTTGTTTTATCTGCGTGTTTTCGAAAAATATTTTCTCTCAAAATACCTTAACGGGAAAAGTTTTTGAAATAACTGAAAAAGGAGATACTTCTGTTTTAACAGGTGCTACCTTGTTTTGGCTGCACGCAACCATAGGAACAAATTCCGATGAAAATGGAAAATACACATTGCAAAAAACTACGATAAGTAACAAACTTATTATATCCTTTGTAGGTTTTGAAAATGATACAGCAACTATTGATACTACTCAAACCCATGCTGATTTTCTTCTTTCAAATGCCAAAACACTAAAAGAAGTTGTAGTAGTATATCAAGGAAAGGGATCTGAATTTTCTTTTATGAATCCTATAAAAACAGAAACTCTCGGACAAAGAGAACTGGCAAAAGCTGCCTGTTGCAATTTATCCGAGAGTTTTGAAACCAATCCTTCCGTTGATGTAAACTTTGCCGATGCCGTCACCGGTACAAAGCAAATACAAATGCTCGGGCTATCCGGACAATACGCATTAATAACCAAAGAAAATATGCCTTACCTGCGTGGCCTGGCAAGTATCTACGGACTTAGTTTTATTCCCGGAACATGGATACAATCTATACAATTAAGTAAAGGAGCGGGTTCGGTAATAAACGGCTACGAAAGTTTTACGGGACAGATAAATACCGAGTTACAAAAGCCTGATAACAGCGAGAAGTTATTTTTTAATACTTACGTCAACGCAAATGGCCGCAATGAGTATAATCTTAATGCAGCAAGGAAACTTACAGATGTGTGGAGTACTGTATTGTTATTGCATACAAGTTTCAATCCGCTTAAACAGGATTTTAACAATGATGGCTTTCTTGATATACCTACCGGCAAACAATACAACGTAGCTAATAAATGGCAGTATAATACACGCAAAGGATTTGAAGGTCAATTTGGCGGGAGTTATATTTTAGATAACAGAACCGGGGGACAAATGGCATTTAATGAAAAGACAAACAGAAACTCAGATTCCGTTTACGGACTTGGTATAAGCACAGAACGTTATGAGGCATCTGCAAAGAACGGATTTGTATTCAGGAACAAGCTTGAAACGAGTACGGGACTTCAACTTAGTTTTATACAACATAAACAGGATAATTATTATGGAATAAATAATTACAAAGGCTTGCAACAAACTTTTTATGCCAATTATATTTTTCAGGGAATCTTAGGCAACACCAATCACAAATACAAAACAGGTGCGAGCTATCTATGGGATAATGTTTCTGAAACTTACAAACTTTACAATTTCAGCAGAATAGAATCTGTGCCCGGAGTATTCGGAGAGTATGCTTATTCTTATCTCACAAGTTTTAACGCAGTAGCAGGTTTACGGGCGGATTACCATAATTACTATGGCTTGTTTTTTACTCCTCGCTTACATCTTCGCTATGCTTTTAAGGATAACAATACAATTATACGCGCTTCTGCAGGGCGTGCCTTGAAAACCGCTAATGTATTTGCCGAGAATTCCGCTTTGATGGCTTCGTCAAGAGATTTTATTATTATTCCGTCAAACTTCAATATGCCTTATGGTCTTGATCCTGAAATCGCGTGGAACTATGGATTAAATTTTTTACACAAATTCAAACTCAATTATCGGGAAGCACAAATTGCTTTAGATGCTTATAGAACTGATTTTACCAATCAGGTTGTGATAGACATGGACGCTAACCCACAGCAGGTTTTGATTTATAATCTAAAAGGGCAATCTTTTTCAAACACTTTACAGACTGAATTTAGCTGGGAGGTTCGCAAACGTCTGAATGTACGTCTTGCTTACCGATATATAGATACACGTACACAATACACAACGGGTTTGTTGTCGAAATATTTAGTATCAAAGAACAGGGCGTTTATTAATCTATCCTACGAAACAAAAAATCAGCATTGGCAATTTGATTATACTACGCAATGGCATGGCGCAAAACGTTTGCCAAATACAAACAGTAATCCTATTGAATACAGGCGTGCCGATTATTCACCTGCTTACTTTATTATGAACGGGCAAATAACTTATAAAACAGGAATTCTAAAATCTTTCGATATTTACATCGGGGTTGAAAATGCTTTAAACACAAGACAATTAAATCCTATTGTTTCTGCAAATAACCCTTTTAGTTCTTATTTTGATGCTTCTATGGTTTGGGGGCCGATTTACGGAAGGATGCTTTACGGAGGAATCAGATTTAAAATAAAATAATTAAACACAATTTTAATATGAAAAACAGAATGCGATTATTACTGACATTTTTCCCCGGCGCACTTACTTTCTTATTTTTTACTCAATGTAATGAACCGCTGCAAAAGAAAAAAGAATTGTTAAACGCTGAAGTTGTTAAAGACTCTTGTTCTAAAAAAGAAAAAACAGACAGCTTGGTTGCTAAAACGGAATTAGCTTTAACATCAGAAATCACTTGCCCAAAGTGCGGATTCAAAAAAACAGAAACGCTTCCTACTGATGTATGTGTCATCAAATACACTTGTCAAAAATGCGGTGAAGTATTACATCCTAAAGAAGGCGATTGTTGTGTTTTTTGTACTTACGGAGACCACATGTGTCCTTCTAAACAATAGTTTTTGCAAAAAATGCAAAAGAGTGCCTTTTTGGTTCTACTCTATTATGCAGGAATCGAATCCGTGTTCCATGAACTTTCCATTAAAAATGGAAAAAATCGCCATGAGAAACGATTCATTTTCACTTAGATTCTTTCCTTCAGTAACAACAAACCATATCATCAAAAAAGTAAATGTTCTTTTAATAAATTTTTAGAGTGATAATCTTTAGTTATTCTTTATTCGAAATGCCGCACATTACTCACATTGTATTTAACCCATTTACAATACTCCCTCCCGCCAAGCGTGTTTTGTAGAAAAAGGTTAGTTGGGCTCGTGAAATGCTTTCATTATTTATAAAACAAGTATGACAAATAGAACGAATGGTTTATGCAATTAAATTATTCTCCATTGCAAATCTCGTTATTTCTACTTTATTTTTCAGGTCAAGTTTACTGAGAATGTTTTTACGATGGGTAATAACAGTAAGCGGACTCAAAAAAATTGTATCAGCTATTTCTTTATCTGTTAACCCCTGAGCAATTAAGATAAGTACTTCCTTTTCTCTTTTGGTTAATGTATCTGCCGGATGTGGAACAGAAGTTTTATTACTAAAATTATTCAATAATTGATTTACTACTTCAATACTAAAATGCTTTTCTCCTGCTACCACTTTTTCCATAACTCTAATTAATTCTTCCTTACTAATAGTTTTGAGCACATAACCCCATGCCCCAGCCGCAAGCATCTTTTTAATAAAAACACTTTCGTTAAGCATTGTTATGGCAATGATCTTTACTTCTGGAAAACGTTTACAAATTTCTTTAGTAGCATCAATGCCATCTTTTACCGGCATTTGTATATCTGTTAAAACTATATCGGGCTTATGAAGCGCGACCATTTCCACCAAAGCGTTACCATTTTCTGCGTCGGCAATAACTTCAAAACCGGGTACTTCATTTAATAAAGCCCTCATCCCATTAATAAACACAGGATGGTCATCGGCTATTATGATCTTTATCTTCATTTATACCGGTATTTCAGTTGTGATGGTTGTTCCATGTCCTGGTGTAGAATCAATGTTGATATTCCCCTTCAGCCATAATGATCGGGTAACAATATTTTTCAACCCTCTCCCATTTTTTTGCGTTCCTGTATCAAACCCTTTTCCATCATCCTCTATCATAATAGTAAAATGAGTCGCCTGCCCTATCAATTGTATATTAATTTCTTTGGCTTCTGCATGTTTTAATATATTATTCACTGCTTCCTGCACGATACGATAAATATTGAATTGAGACTGTTTTTCCAAATCAAAACGTTCCATATTATGTATCTGAACTTGAACTTTTACAGAACCTGAATGACTAACTTTAGAAGCTAATTCATTTAAAGCCGCCGCCAAACCTTCTTCTTCAAGAGTACGTGGCATTAAATTAAAAGTAATGTTCTGTAGTTCTTCGGAAGCCTGTTTAAGCAACTGCAAAGAATTTTCAACATATTGTTTCTGCCCTTCCGGTAAAGTTTGCAGATTAAACTTAACTGTTGAAAGCAAATGCCCTAAACTATCGTGCAAATCTTCAGCAATGCGTTTTCTTTCCTGTTCCTGAGTATCCATAACAGCCACAGCCAATTCCTTTTGTTTTTCATTAATTAATTGCTGGTTTTTATTTTTTTGTTTTAAACGAATGCGATTAAATAGCAGAAAGGAAGACAAAAGAGTAAGTACAAGTAAACCTATAACCGACCAATTAATTATTTTCTGCCTTTTTATTTTTTCCTGCTGGATGAGATCCCTTTTATCCTGCTCTGCTTTTTGCTCTTCAGCTTTTATTTTTAGTTCAGCTTCTTTCTTTTCTACTTCATACTGCGTTTTAAGATCGCCAAGTTGCCTGCTGTTTTCTGTATTAAAAACACTGTCAGTAAGCTGTTTAAATTTTACATGATTTTCATAGGCTTTCTTATACCTACCGGTCTTGCTGTATGCTTTAGCCAAACTTTCGTAAGCCAAACGTTCCCTTTCTATCTCACCAACCTCTTTACTTATTTGCACAGCAGAATCGCCATACTGTATTGCATGTCTAAAATCCGATAAGCTGTTGTACACAAGGCTTAAATTAATATAGCTAAGGCCAATACCCAGCTTATCACCAATTTCACGTGTTATCTGCAAAGATTTTAAATGACACTTTAATGCCTCCTTATAATTAAATTGTGCCGAGTAAACGATACCTACACTCGTATAACATGCCCCTAAGCCTTTTTTATCTCCGGTTTCTTCGCATATTCTCAAAGATTTTAAATAATATTCCAACGCTTTTGAAATTTTAATTTGCTTGTAGTAAACCAAACCAATATTATTATAACACGCACTAATGGTTTTTTTATCTCCCGTTTCTTCATTTACTTTTAATGCTTTAAAAAAGTATTCCAATGCTTTGGGAAAATTAGATTGATACTGGTAAATATTCCCAATGTTAGTGTAAGCGGCTGTTATACTTTGTTTATCACCGATCTCCTCAACAATTTTTAAAGTTTTCAGGTAATACTCCAACGCTTTTGGAAAATTAGATTGGTACTGGTAAACAACTCCAATATTATTGTAACAGGAACCCATCCCTTTTTTATCTCCGGTTTCTTCGCGTATCTGCGAAACTTTAACATAATATTCTAATGCTTTTGACAGATTTCCTTGATTGTAGTATGCAATTCCAATATTATTGTAGCAATTTCCTATACCCTTTTTATCTCCTATCTCTTTACTTGTTTTTAATCCTTTAAAATAATATTCGATTGCTTTGGGGTAATCTCCTTTATTCATGAGTGATACGCCTATAGTGATGAAGCCTTTAGCAAGCCATTTTTTTCCCTTTCCATCAGGAATGCCGTTAGCAAATTTTATTTGCTGTTCGGCCAATAAAATAGCTGTATCCGGATTATTTCTATTATAACTCCAGGCAATATTATATAGGGCCTTCAGTCTATTTGTATCAATCTCGGATTTGTTGTGGTATACCGCCCGTAAAGAGTCGATTTTTATCTGACAAATTCCAGTCTTAAATAACAGAGCTAATAATATCGCTGAATATACCTTTTTCATCACCGAATGCAGAAGTGCTTCACTCAAATATAATCATATTTATTAATTCACAAATCCCATGATCTGCAACAGCCCGATACCACGCAAATACAATTGCCCGGTAAAAAACGTCTCAGCAAAGAAAATACATACATTCTACTTAACCTTTCTGAATTTCTGATCCTTTGGTTCCTGCCCCAAAAAGGGTATTTTCATAATATCCTCCAATTGGGGTAATATCGTTTCCTTTTAGTTTCGGAAATTTGCTCATACATTATAAATCAAAAATCATATGAAAAAATCACTTTCTTTTATGTACTTGTTTATAGTACTCCTTACAATATCCCATGCCCGTGCGCAAATACAGGGCGGCGACCAGATCATTACCCGCAAGGGAAAAATAATATGGGGCAATGTAAAAAAGATCGGCAACGACGAGATCACCTACAAAAAGTATTTCCGCAAGTATAATATAAATGCCAGTAAGGTGCTTTATATTGTAGATGAGTCCGGCAAGAAGATTCAGGTAAACGATATCAGCACGGCCAAAAACTACAAACTATACAAGCCTGCCGCCAATACCAACAGTGCATTCCAGCCGAGCATCATAGAGCGCATAGGAGGCATGTGGCGTATAGATACCAGCAGGCTTATTACAACCAAGCAGCTTAACAGCATCCTGGCCCAATCACCCAATCCCATGGTGCAAATGAATTTAAAGAGCGCCAAGTTAATGCGCACAATAAGTATAATCAGCAGGATCACTTCCTATCCCAGTACCCTTGGCGGCGGCTTTGCCTCGTTTAATACCTTTAAAACAATTGCCGACCAGATGAAGACGGGACCTGTATCTTTTAAATCATACCTCAATGCGGGTTTAAGTTTTCTGGGCACTATCAGCCTGCCCATTACCAATGCCATCCTTAAAAAGATACAGAAGAAAAAATACGATAAAACCATTATACTGTATAGCCAGGGTTCGTAAACGTGGACTATCAAACCCAGTGATATTATTAACTTAAAAAATTATATTTTTCATTCAGACTTTAAAGTAGCGCAGAAATGAGGTTTATTATTATTTTTATCTTTACTGAACACTTAATTTAACAACCAAGAATGAGTCGTATTTCTACCCTCTGTATCCTTTTACTATTTATCTGTTTAACCGCCGGCGCACAGGATAAAGTCATCAAAACTAACGGCGATACTATAATGGCAAAAGTATTGGAAATAGGCACAAATGCCATCTCCTATAAAAAAGCCAATATGCCCGACGGCGCCACATTTACCGAACTGAAGAGTGAAATTCGTTTGATTATCTTCAGCAATGGGACGATAGAATATATAACAAAAAAAACTGATCAAAATCAATCAACTGATAACAACCAGTCAGGCACAAGTACTTCAACCAATTCAAATTCGCAAAGTCAAAAGAACAAAATTGAAATGGCAAATGGTAAATACTTTATTAACGGGCAAAAGGCAAGTCAAAAGGAGGTGAACAGGATGTTAGCCAAATCAAATAACCCCGCTGTCACAATTCCTCTAAAAGCAGCAAAAGCTACAAAAACAGTACAAAAAATCATTAAAATAACATCCTTTCCCACGACTATCGGTGGTGGTATCGGCAGCCTCGTTTCCGGAATAGATTTGATTAACGATATAAGGCGGGGGAGAGACAATACTAAAACATATGTGAATTTTTTTACCAGTATGTTTACAACGATTTCATTGCCTATAACTAATAAAATACTGAAGAAAAAAAGCGACAAAATGTACAGCAAATTAATCGACGTTTATAACGTTACCAATTAAAAACACACCGTTAAAACCAATTAAAATGAAAAAATTAACGATTATGTTTTTCGCCATACTTTTTTTATCATGCTATTCATGTATAAAAAAGAAGGCCCTGAAATATGACCCGGCCCTGGTTGGCACTTGGGTGGGTAATTCAGATAGTGTAAATACATGGCTTATCATTACATCCGACGGATTAGGTCACTATTCTACTAAAGGTAATAATGAAGGTGATGGCACCGGAGAGGTTGACTACAGCCTTTTTGAAAACAAAATGTGGGTGGGGCAAAGAAAATTTAAAATTACTAAATGGCTGACCGGAAAAACAGACGGTGTCAACTCTATTGCAACCAAAGAATACGGCACATTAAAGGATACAACCTACCGTATAGATATGAAAATGATTCTAAAAACCACCATTTTTCAGTCAGGGCGTACTATCGTATTATATCGCGTTCATCAATGATGCTTCCCGGCCGACACAGAACTCTTCCAAAGCCGTTTTGCGTTTTGACGGACGTTATCACAGTATGTTCTTGTACCTGCTCACACAATAATTAGGTGCACGCGTACACTCGTGTTTGCCGTGAATAGAATAATTTGTCAGCGAAGAATAACTAATTTTTTATTTATTAGCTTTTATACCCGTTAATACATAAGGTTTGCTTTGCGGAGTATTATTAATTTATACCCATAAAGAAATTCCATAGTGAACTTTGGCCTGAATACTATATTATCTGATATAGAGATGAATCCTTAATAGAAATAATAATGCCAAGGCCACCCAAATTGACTAAGATTAATTAACTATAATCACTTTATGACGGATAGTTTGCCCATTTATTTTTACAACTAATATATAAACACCATCATTTATACCAGGAACATGTATTTTAATTCCTTTATCATTACTTTTAACTTCGGTGTTTTTATAAATTAATTGCCCCTGGGTATCAAATATCTCAATAGTCTCAATTACCGGGTTTTCTTCTGAAGTGTTATCAATCATTAGAGCGAATTCGCCACCATTAGGATTCGGATAGATAAGTGTACTTATCTTTTGAGATTGATCTTCTTTGTTTAGCTCATATTCCGTGCGATTTGAACTCGCACAGGTAGCTGCAATTTCAAGGGGATTTATATCAGAAGGGGTTGGTACTTCGCTTAAAATGAACTGG
>Ga0210400_10002725_pt1 | contig 16057 bp, 15 predicted proteins | sample IncBWH26MmetaG_FD_155456 | JGI IMG/M metagenome (GOLD analysis project Ga0210400, IMG submission 155456) | Forest soil microbial communities from Barre Woods Harvard Forest LTER site, Petersham, Massachusetts, United States - Inc-BW-H-26-M | ecosystem: Environmental > Terrestrial > Soil >... | reverse complement strand
CGAACCACCCTCCCGCAACGGGGTAACATAACGCGTCACCGCCACCTGCCTCAGCTCTGGAATTACCTTACTCATAACGAAGCGGCAAGATAAGCGTAATTAATCTAATTTTGTTCCCATGGCATTCCTCGAAGTAGCATTGGAAAATATCAACTTTACCCTACAAAAAAACCAACGCCTCGCCATCGCCGGCGAGACGGGCTCCGGCAAAAGCACCCTCCTGAAGATCATCGCCGGCCTCGTCACCCCCGCCGGCGGCTCCGTCTCCTTCGAAGGGAAAAGGGTCAGCGGCCCCCTCGAACGCCTCATCCCCGGCCAACCCGGCATCGCCTACCTCTCGCAGCACTTCGAACTCTGGCACAACTACCGCGTCGCCGAGATCCTCGACTACAACAACGACCTCGAACCCGCAGACGCCACACACCTCTACCAGCTTTGCCACATCGACCACCTCCTCGGGCGCCGCACCGACCAGCTCTCCGGCGGCGAACGCCAACGCATCGCCCTGGCCCGCCTCCTCGTCCACCCGCCCCGCCTGCTCCTGCTCGACGAACCCTTCAGCAACCTCGACATGAACCACAAACGAACGCTAAAGACCGTCATCAAAAACATCGCCCAAAAATTCGATATCACCGCCATCCTCGTCTCCCACGACCCCTATGACACCCTCACCTGGGCCGACAGGCTCATCGTGCTAAAAGACGCGCAAATCATTCAGCAAGGCCCGCCCCGTGAAGTCTACGAACAACCCCTCGACGAATACACCGCCGGCCTCCTCGGCGACTATACCCTGCACAACGGGGGCTTTATTCGCCCCGAAGCCCAAACAGCCTTCTTTTTTTCCACACATCCCTAAAAACGACCCCGCAGCGCCGTCCTTCCCTACCTTCGCGAGCATCTATCTAATAAATCACCTTCATCATGAGAAATGTCCTTGGCCTCCTGGCCCTGTCCGCCCTATTATTGAGTCAACAGGCGGCAAAGGCCCAACCCGGCAACGCCCAATCCGGCGCCCCCAACTATGACCCCCACGACGCCTTCGCACCGCTTTTTTACCCCGCCTATGGTGACGATGTTCGCACCGCTGCCGGCACGCCCGGTCCAAAATACTGGCAGAACAGCGCCGACTACAAGGTTGACGCCAGCCTTGACCCGGACACCCACGGCATCACCGGCGCCGTTACCATCACGTATAAGAACAACAGCCCGGTCGACCTTCCCTTCGTATGGCTCCAGATGGATCAGAACATCTACAGCCTCAAATCCCGCGGGGTCGCCATTACCGACCTCTCCGGCGGTCGCTGGGCCAACAAGGACCAATTCGATGGCGGATATGACCTCCAATCCGTGGAGATCATCAACCCCGCCACCAACAAAGGCGCCAAAGGGGATTATCTCATCTCCGACACCCGCATGCAGGTGAAACTCCCCGCCGCGTTAAAGACCGGTGGCGTCCTCAAACTGAAAATAGCGTATCACTTCATTGTTCCCCAATACGGCACCGACCGCTGCGGCCGCCTCGAAACAAAAAACGGCTGGATCTACGAAGTCGCCCAATGGTATCCGCGCATGTGCGTCTTCGATAACGTCGTCGGCTGGAACACCCTGCCCTACCTCGGCCAGGGAGAATTTTATCTCGAATACGGCAACATCGAATATAACGTGAACGTCCCCTCCGATATGCTCGTCGGCGGTAGCGGCGAACTCCTCAACCCCGCCGAGGTCCTAACACCCACCCAGCTCAAGCGCTATAACGAAGCAAAAGCAAGTGAAAAAACCGTCGCCATCCGCTCCGCTGACGAAGTCACCGGATCCGGCAGCCGGCCCGCGGCAAAACGCCTTACCTGGCGCTTCAAATGCACCAACACCCGCGACGTAGCCTGGGCCGCCTCGAAAGCCTTCATCTGGGATGGAGCTCGTATCGATCTCCCCAGTGGGAAAAAGGCCATGGCCCAATCCCTCTACCCCGTGGAAAGCGCCGGCGACTCCGCCTGGGGCCGCAGCACCGAATATGTCAAGGGCTGTCTCGAATTCTATTCTAAATATCTTTATGAGTTCAGCTACCCCGCCGCAACAAACGTCGCGGGTATCGTAGGCGGGATGGAATACCCCGGCATCGTGTTCTGCAGCAGCCGCAGCCGCAAGAACGGCCTCTGGGGCGTCACCCGTCACGAGTTCGGCCACAACTGGTTCCCGATGATCGTCGGCAGCAACGAACGTAAATATTCCTGGATGGACGAGGGCTTCAACACCTACATCAATACGGTGGCCGACTCCGCGTTCAACAACGGCGAATACTTCCGCCCCGTGACCAGCCGCGAACGCCTCGCCCGGCCCTATTTTAATCTGGGCAACCCCATGCTGACCATCCCCGACCAGGAGCCGCAACGCACGGAATGGGGCACCCTCAGCTATACCAAACCCGGTACCGGCCTGGAACTCCTGCGAGAGGAGGTCCTCGGCAAGGAGCGCTTCGACTACGCCTTTCGGTATTATGTCCATCAGTGGGCCTTCAAACACCCCACACCCTATGACTTCTTCCACGCCATGGAGAACGCCTCCGGCGAGACCCTCGACTGGTTCTGGCGCGGCTGGATCTTCAACAACTGGAAGATCGACCAGGCCGTCACCGGCGTGGAATATACCGGCGGCGATCCGTCAAAAGGCGCCACGATCACTATCGAGACCCGGGAAAAACTGCCCATGCCCGTCACCGTACAGGTAAAAGAGGACAACGGGACGACCAACCGGGTAAAACTTCCCGTGGAAATATGGGAAAAAGGCGCTATCTGGAAATTCCACTACTCCTCCACCGGTAAGATCACCGAGGTCACCATCGACCCCGATCAGCGGTACCCGGACAGTGATCCAACCAACAATACCTTCAAACCATAATATAAAAAGCCACTCGCCAGGGTGGCTTTTTGATTATATTTGTATACTCAAGCACAATTATATGAAACAAAAGAAAGTACTCCCCGCATCGATCACCATCTTCGGCGCGAAAGGCGATCTCACCTGGCGTAAACTCATCCCGGCCCTCTACAATCTCTATATCGACAACCATCTCCCCAAGATCTTTCATATCTTTTGCGTCGACTTCCTGACGGTCGAAAACACCGCCTATCACGAATGGCTGCTCACGGGCGTAAATGATTTCAGCCGCAGCGGCCGCGCCGACGCCCAGAAATGGACGGAATTTGCCAAACATATCAGCTATGTACAAGGCGACTTCGTAAAAAAGGAAACCTATGACGCCCTGAAGGACAATATTCAAAACTTCGAGAAAAAGGAAAAGATCCGCGGCATCCGCATGTTCTATTTCGCCGTCGCGCCCCGTTTCATCGAGGTCATCGCCGACGCGCTCTGCAGCCGGAAACTCTGTAACCGTGACGCCCTCGACCGTATCGTCGTCGAAAAGCCCTTTGGCACCGACCTCGACTCGGCCCGCAAACTCAACCGCTATCTCGGCAAGCGTTTCCATGAGAAACAGATCTACCATATCGACCACTATCTCGGCAAGGAAATGGTCCAGAATATCCTGGCCTTTCGTTTCGCCAACCACGTCTTCGAACCGCTTTGGAACAACGAATACATCGATCATATCCAGATCAGCGTCGCCGAATCAGTCAGCGTCGGCAAACGCGGCGGCTACTATGACGCCAGCGGTGCCCTCCGCGACATGATCCAGAACCACCTGCTCCAACTGCTCTGCATCATCGCCATGGACTGCCCCAAGGCCTACGAGGCCGAGGACATCCGCGATGCCAAAATAAAAGTGCTGAAAAACGTTCGCATCTTTAACACCGAACAGGTCTTTAAGAACGTCGTCCGCGGTCAATACACCGCCGGTACCGTGGAAGGCCAGCCCCGGCACGCCTATCGCGAAGAAGAGCAGGTGAAACCCGACTCCAATACCGAGACCTTCGTGGCCGCCCGCCTCTTCATCGACAGCCAGCGCTGGAGAGGCGTCCCCTTCTTCCTGCGCACCGGCAAGAACATGACCAAGCAGTCCACGACCATCATGATCCAGTTCAAAGAGTCTCCCCACAAGATCTTCAAGGACGATATCAACCCGAACCGGCTCATCATCAGCATCCAGCCCGAACTGGAGATCGGTCTCGTCTTCGAAGGCAAGGTCCCCGGCCTCCACATGAAACTCCTCCCCATGGAAATGGACTTCATGTACAAGGACGCCTATATCGAATCCCTGCCCGAAGCCTACGAAGCCCTCCTCCTCGACGTCCTCGACGGCGACGCCACCCAGTTCATGCGCGCCGACCAGATCGAATGGGCCTGGAAAGTGGTCATGCCCCTCCTCGACGCCTGGGAAAAGAACCCCAAAAAACAATTGCAATTCTACGAATCCGGAACATGGGGCCCCACCGCCGCCAACGCGCTCCTCAAACCGGTCGCAAAAGAATGGTTCCGCCTCAACCACGAACCCGACGCCGCCCTGCCCCCCGCCACCGAAAAAGCCCAGGCCGTCGCCGCGACCTGACCGCCCGGGCCGTCCTTATCTTTTAATCACAATCTTTTTTGTAACCACATCGAATTTGCCGTATTTTATCGGCCTATGCGAACCCTCTATCCCTCGATCCTCGCCGCCATCCTCCTCACTGCCTGTGGCGGCAACACCCCGGGATCCAAGGCGGCCTCCAACACCGCTTCTGATCCGGCCTCCAACACCGCCTCCGCACCCGTCCTCTCCGACAGCGCCCGGGCCACATCCTTCGTAGCGCATTTCGTTCGTTGGTACGCGCGAAAATATGACTCGCTCGACAACTTCTACCCGGTGAATACCCATGAGGAGGAAGACTCGGCCTGGAACACCCTCAATTGGGGTCAGACCGGACGCTACCTCCACGCTCTCCGGTCATCAGGCTTCTTCACCGAACGATTCCTCGCCGAAAAAGAAGCGTATTTCCGTCACTGTGACTCCTTCTTCAATGCGAAAAAAGAACACAATCGTTCCCCCACGGGTTTCGACTTCGACCTCGTCCTTGGCTCCAGCCAAACCGACGAATTCCTCGCCGACTCGGTCGACCCGGTAATCCAGTTGGTAAACCTATCGTCCGTCATCTTTGACAAATACCTCGTCTTTACGCTGAAATGCGCCGGCGACACCTGCCGCATCGACAGTATCCACTATCGCATCGATCCCGACAAATTCACTGATGCCGTATACGTTCCCGGCGCCGACAGCTCCGACCCCGCCATCGGGGAGATTCGCCACGAATATCTGCAGATCAGGGATTCCCTGAGTAAATTCCGCGTCGCAAGACATGACCTGCCCGACCAGTCCACCGAAGGCGGCGAAGCCACTTTATACTATGAAAGAGATACCCTGCGTCGGGCCGTAGCCGAATTCTTTGGAGAGACCGGAAAAGCGACGATCGAATATTATTTCAAACACGGAAAAGCATGCTTTTGTATACGCCGGGAAACCCGCTACACAAAGCCGTTTTATATTAAAAACTATGCCATCGGCATGATCAAGAACATCCGCTACTATTTTCAAAACGGCCGGATGATCCGCTGCATCGATGAAAAAGGCAAACTCGTCGACAAGGCGCTTTATCCCGAAATACAAAAAGATTTGTCCACTGCCGACTCCGTATTTTTGCCTGCTTTCAGCCAATGAAACGGTATCTCTTGCTTATCCTCGCGGTTTCAAAACTATCAAAACGCAGGATGCTATTCGTCAAATCCTGTCATCCCGACTTGACCTGTTGTATACCAAGGCGTTGTTACGATCCATCTGTGCCGTCCTCGCAATGTCCTTAAACAGTCTGGTCAATGCAGGAACATCGAGTTGATCGGATTCGGAAAAACTAAAATTATTGCCCCCATACCTTAACGCACCTATTTGATCCCGATAATCGTTGAGAATGGGTTCGTTATTTTTAGTAACCGACAGATAAACGGAAATATAATTCTTTTGAAGCGCCAGGCCGATTATCGGCCATTTAACAGTTTTACCGGATTTTACGGAATATACGAACGAACCATAACCGATCAGCTTCATTCGCATCCCAGGCTCACTGGCAGCACTGCCTTTATAGAACCATCGCTTCAGATCAGGAGCCGTCTGACGAATTAGCTCATCCATGAAGACCAGGCAGGGCTTTCTGCTGAGGTCCCAGTTCAAATATTCTTTTAGTGTTGACGCTTCAACTTTAAACATGGAGGATTAAGTTTCAATGTGATTGATAATTTTCGGTGGGATAAAGGATGATTGTGTTTTTTGTGGTTACGGCATCCAGGAGATCTGCGGTTAATTGTTCATTTTGTTTTGATTTAAGCGATCCCATTTTTTCCGAATAGTCAAGTTCATTCTGAAAAAAGCTGATCACGACAAGCAGGTTTTTATCTTGAAAGACCGGCAGGATCGGAAAATCATTTTTTTTCATCTCGCTAACCCAAAGCGTATATCGGTTTATTCCACATTCGCCCCATAAAGGCAGGTACTCGTTTGCAAAAAGCTTCAGCAGTTTATCCAACTTGGTATTACTAATATAGAAATCTATAACCGCTATTCCTTTCCCGGAGTTCAGGGAAGCAGAATTGACGGAATTCACAGGGACAAGGGAATCCTTTATAAACATAAGCGGCCGGAGCAAATAGACATTGTCATTATTGGCGAGCAAGCCGTTGGGGATCTTTTTATGCTGCTTCCAAAAATCCCCATAATAAAACGCCGGTAAAAATGCGCTTCGGGATTTCATACTCTCAAAGCCGCGCATCCAGAAGAAGTTGTCTTCGTTATTTTTTACCCGGTACCTTCCCAACACATAGCCTCCGAGGCTCCATTGCGGGGTGATCAGATTAGCTTCGAAATAGTCGATAAATCGGTCCCTTTGACCTTGATTTATCAAATAATCCCTCAACTCCAGCACACCCACCGATGCCGGCGATGCGGAGATGTCCATGTCTCCATGGTCAGTGATTTGGGCCGACGTCGTACCGCTGTGGATAGTAAAAAGAGATGCCATTAGAAAGGTTAACCAAGTGATACCAGTTTTATGGGAATGCATACGCGAAGTGTTTGAGGTGCCTATCCCTCAAAATAATCGCATTATGATGAGTTTTCCAAGTAGTTACGAGTTGGTAACCTGGGAACTAAGCGGTAACCAATGTTGTCGCTAAACGAATTGGGACAAGTGCGCGGATGCCGAAAAAAATTATAGATGATTCATTTGTCCTTCTGCCCAGATCCTCATATTGTCAATTGATGGGATAAGTTCAAATCCAGATTCCGTTAATGAATATTCAACACGGGGAGGAACTTCCAGATAAACCTTTCTTGTAATTAAGAGATCCTGTTCCAATTCTTTAAGCGCCTGGGTAAGCATTTTTGAAGATATTCCTTCCACGATTCTCTTCAGTTCACCATACCTCAGCATGCCATCCTTTAAAAACCATAGGATCCTTCCCTTGTATTTGCCGCCCACTCTTTGAAAGGCATAGTCAACGGGGCAATATGCCTTCCGAATCGATTTATTTATCATATAAGAGAAGTTTTATGTCAATGATTATCAGTAATGGTAACCTTTTGGTAAGTAGCCCTCCAGCCGGTACCCACTTGTTTCAAAGTTATTATTACTTGTCCTTTGTATCAAAATTTAATGGAAAAGCTTATCGTGACAGGTCGTATATTCTACGGTACTGCGATGGCAGGCGTTGCGTTTCAGCAATTTGTTTATGCTGATTTTCACCGGATGATATTACCACCATTGCACGCATGGATTCCTGGACTTTCTCTTTGCGCGTACTTTACTGGTATTATTCTCATGGCAGTCGGCGCCGCCATTATTTTTGAAAAAAAGGCGAGAATAGTGTCACTCGTATTAGGCGGAATACTTCTGGCCTAATAGGTTCCGGCGCTGCGATCATTTTGAGGATCAAGGTAAAGGTAATTGCCGCTCTCCTGGGTACAGCGCCTTTTCGGCATTGGCATTCAGCGGGATCGCTTTCGTTATTGCGGGCAGCTACAAGAAGAGCGAAAACCTTTCCGGTATAAGAAAATTCTACCCTCAAGCGTTTAACACCATCGGGTAGAATAAAAGGGTGCTCGATATAAGTGTGGTATTCTTTTCTTTCGACTTTACCCTTTAGCGTTTTGTAGGGCGCATCTTGTGCATAAGCCCTATCTATCAAAATAACAGCCGAAAAAAACAAAAAATAAATTATGCCGCTATTTCTCATGGCGCCGCTTCATGATTAAAACTTATATCTAACAGAAATTTTAAAACTTCTTCCCATTAATGGCCGCGCCAGAAATATATATTGACCCGCTGCGGCACTTTGGATCTCACCCTGGCGTGGATTACCTTCTGTAAGTCCTAAGGAATTGGTAAGATTGTCGACAACCCCGAAAATGGAGATTTCCCTGGTAACTTTTACCTGAGCATCTATATCGACTTTCGTATAGCTCGGAAGAACTTGAGAGTTGGCAACATCCGTATAGCGTTTTCCTTCGTATTCTATCGGTGATTGCAAGCGAATGCGGTTGCGAAAAAGATTGAATCCCGGAACGACTCTAAAAGAGGCTTGCGGTACTCTGATGAGCTTATTGCCATTGTAATTGTATTTTTGCGTCAGTGTCCCTCCGGAAGCTGCCTCTGCAACAAGTCCCTGATATTCTCCATGCTGCAATGTCGCCGTCGCCGAAAGATCAAACCATTCTACCGGATATATGCTGCCCTCGAGCTCAAGGCCATATGTATTTGTATTTGCAAACGCATTTACCATAGTGAAGCCGTTCAAGGTACTGACTGTATTTGAAAAACCGACGTTATTATACCTTGTATAGAATCCTGTGCCATACAAAGAGAATAGCTTGCGAGCGTATTTGAACCCGACTTCACCGAGTTGCATTGTTTGGGTAACAGCTGTCGAATTAACATTGGTGTAATAAGTTCCAAATCCGGGAATACGTGCTGCAGAAGTATATCTTCCAAAGAGACCCATGTTGCCTGAAAGTTGGTAATCTGCTCCCAATGTCCAGGTAGTGTAGTCAAAATGATGGTTATAGCCTTGCCATATTCCGTTCCCGGTTCCTATTTGAGAAGTCGCGTAAGTACCTAAATTTACCGTTTTCGCTTGTTCCACCACTCCATCCGTTTGCGCATATTCCCAACGCACTCCGCCATCGATACGGAGAGCATGTGTTATCTGCCATTCATCACTGACGTAAAGTGCATTGGTTGTCTGTTCACCATTGGCGTCCGCCCACTCATATCCATATTGGGATACTCCGTTATCGGAAAAGGTATGTACTACCTTTCCACTGGCATCCAGGCCTACAATATTCAACAATCTTGAATTATTTTGAACGTCCAAATATACCTTTGAAGAATATCTGCTGAAGTTTTGATCGAAATGGGCGTAATAGTATCCTAAGTTAAAATCGTGCTTGGATGAACCCGTATAAAATACATGCGAAAGATGAAGATCATTTGTGACTTCCGTCGTAGGCATTGTAATGCCCCTTAATCCACCTTGAATGACAAGACCATTGCCGTTCTGGTTAGCGGAGTTATATGGTGTGCCTGTAGTCACATATTGAAACCCTAATTGCTGAGCGCCCGGAGCCTGTGACAACAGACCCGATTGGGCTTTATAAAAGGAATCTGCGGTTAATAAATTAAGCGCGTATACACCGTTACGTTGGGTTTGGGTGTTGGAGAAACGAAGTGAATTCTTCAAGATCCAATCATTGGAAAGTTCGGTCTGGAATTTAATGGTTACCTGGCTCCTGTTGACAGCCGTTCCAACCGTATTGTCATAATGGTAAAGACTGCTGTCCCCCTGGATCATGTTCATTCTTTGTGTTTCGGCGCCGGCAATTGCTCCGTAATGGCCATTAAAACCCGGCACAGCTACTATTTTCCCTTTGCTGTCATAGGTCATGGGTAGGTCTGTATAAAACACCACATCGTCATTTAATTGCTTATAGTCGATGGAAAAAGACGATTTTTCCCAGCTCTTGCCAAGAGAAGCCCTGATTTGCCCGCCATGATTACCGGTGTATCCGGGGTTACGCACCCCCGTCCCTGTCCGGTAAAACCCTCCGGCGGAAAGTTTCCATCCATCCCCGATAGGAGCTCCCAGCCAAAAATCTTCCCTGTTAAGATTGCCATCTCCCATGGTCACCTTGAAAATACCCTCTGTTTTATCACCAACGGCGCGGGGAATGAAGTTTACGGCTCCTGCCGGTGCATTGGAATAAAATACGGCGGAAGGACCGCCGCGAACAACTTCGATGGATTGAATGGTCTCATCGAAACGAAATGCCTGGTCTCCATTCAGGTAGCCTAAGGCCGGATCATGTTGTACAGGAATTCCGTCTTCCAACAACTGAATCGATCCGTAGCCATCTACCGGAACCCCCCTTGCTCTTACATTACCACTCGCCTCACCTCCGGTCGATTCAACCCAGAAACCCGGTACTGATTTTAAAGTCTCGGTAACACTTGTAGGCCCCTGCAAGCTAAGCGCGTTATAACCTATACTGGTAACCGAATAGCTTGTTTGCAATTTGGTGCGATTGAGAGCGCCGGCACGCCCGGTGACAATAATTTCATTTAAACCATTCTCCACCGGCTTTAATTTGATCAACAAAGAGATGTCGGCATCGGTCTTTATATCGTATCCCGACAGCGTTTGCGTTTGAAAACCCACATGTGAAACGACAAAGGAATAAGGACCTCCCGCGGGCAAATTGTGATAAATGAAAATGCCTGAAGAATCTGTTTGGGTCGTAGTGGTTGTACCCGTACTTTGGTTTCTTGCAAGAACAGAGGCGTAGGTAACAGGTTGTCCGCTCTCGTCATTTACCTGTCCCTTTATTTGATTGACATTTTGCGCATTGGCAATCAACTGAATATGGCAGCAGAGGACTAATAATAGAAGAAATGGGGTCCGCATGAAGATTGTATTTCTTTATTATACGCATCACCGGGATCGTTCCCTTACTGTTAATATTAACTTAATATGGACTGGGGCGACTAGTTGCTTATAATAAAGCTATCACCTTGTTTGTGAAAACCGAAGTTATTGAGTAGCGCAATGCTATTGAGTAAATGGTATAGCGAATCTTTTTTATCTATTTTTCCAATAAACGACCGGTTGCCTAGTACCGCTTTATCGTATATGATCTTTGTATTGTAAATGATCTGTAATTGATCAAATACTATATCGAGAGGGCAGTTGTCGAATACATAGCAATCATCTTTATCTTTTTCAAGATGTATGATACGGGCAGATGGGGAACCGGTCGCCTTTTTGAAAATAAAAACATCTCCGGGAGTAAGGTAATATTCATTTTTATCCAGGGAAGAAGAATCGATGATTTTTACCATTACCCTTCCTTCATACAAAATTACTTTTGTGACATTGCTTGCTTCATAAGAGTTTACCGTGAACCGGGTGCCTAAAACAGTAATAAAAACAGAATTGATAGATACGGAAAAAGGTTTGGCGACGTCTTTAGCGATGTTGAAATTTGCTTCGCCTGTCAATATTACATCCCTTTTTAATGAGTTAAAGCTTTCGGGATAAGAGAGCGCGCTGTTAGACGACAGTTCTACCGTAGAACCATCGCTTAGCGTAAGCGCCTTTTTTTGAGGAGTATTATTGGAAATATTCTTTGCTATTGGAACAGTTGCAGCGCTAATTATACTTGTCTTTGGGTCTTTTAAAATAAAAAGCCAGGACAGGCCTACAGCCAACAAAACTGACGCCGCCACTGCCATCCATCTCAAATAGGGATAACGCATTGCAGGAGAAGGAGCAATTTTTATGTTAGCCCACAATTTCTCGGATATATCCGGCGATAAAACATGGGCGGGCTGAAAGTCTTCCCATTCTTCAACTCCTATGTATTCTTTCAATTTGGCCGGGTTTTCATTGAACCATGCCTGCACAAGAGCCACATCCTGGGGGTCGCATTTGCCTTCAAAAAATTTTATTATGAGAGTCTCTGTTATCAAATTATATGTTTTTTTATCTGCTTCAGGGCCTTATAAATATGCGTTTCAACCGTTTTGGAAGAGACAGACAAGGTTTCAGCAATTTCTCTGTATGTCATACCCTGATCGCGGCTCATCTCAAATACCTGCTTTCTTACAGGGGGCATATCATTAACGGCCTCCGATATTCTCTTTTGTAATTCGGCACCACTCATTTTTTCAGTTGTACTGTCAATCCCTTTTTCAATAACCAGCACATCAAGACCAGCAGTTACCGCATCTTTGTTATTATACTTTCGCAAAAAATCTATAAGTATTGTAGTGGCGATCCTGAACAACTGTGTAGATATAGTGTATTCTTCCTGCAAAGTGTGGCGGCATTGCCAAAGTTTGGTAAATGCCATCTGTGCTACTTCTTCTGCGATATATTCGGATTTTGTTTTGTATAGAATGAAGAAATAAAGTTTTTGATGGTACAGATCAAAAACTTGTCTGAAGTAAAATTCATTACCATTCTTCAATTCCTTGATACCAGGCAACTTTATTAATTTAAATCAAGTTGAATAACAACACGTTAAAAATTATTCTAATCTGCGGCGAATGTATATAAATAACGCTTTATCATTACCGTATGAATGAAAAATAAATATTTAATAATATTGCCCTCCACTAATCACTTGACTTTCTCGAATTCCAAAAATTTCGCCTCCTCAGGATCTCCAACATAAGTGAACATCATGGTCCTATATTGAAATCCATTTCCATGTGCCAGACGTTACTAATCGTGTCCAGGCCCCAGCGCCCTGTCGCATGCAATAACAGACGCTTAACCGGCCGCCCAAATTCGTCGCCTAAACAATCAGGCAGGTTCACGGCCTCAAATTTCCCAACTGCCTTTTATCCTTGATCACCGTAAAAGAACGCATATCCCTTGGCTCGAAAAAATGGCAGCCCGCAAGCGCGGTCAGGGAAAAGAGAATGATCACATAAAGAATTCTCATAGCTGTAGATAATAAATCAAGTCAATATAAACAAAATGTCCTGATATTCACAGCCGGTTCGCGCCGCCAACTCATCATTTTTCATTATTTTCAACCCATGAAACGGTATCATCTTCTTATCCTGCTGGTGGTGGCATCCTCCTTTATCACCCCCGCCGGTCATGGCTGGACCTCCCTTTTCAATGGCAAAAACCTAAAAGGCTGGGACATCTACCTGAAAGGAATCGGCCTCAACGCCGATCCACAGCACGTCTTTTCCGTCGTCTCCGACGACAACGAAAAGGTCATCCGCATCTCCGGCGAAACCACCGGCGGCCTCTCGACAACAAAGGAATTCGAGAACTATCACCTGCAAGTCCTCTTCAAATGGGGAACCCTCACCTGGGGTAGCAAAAAGGGAAAGAAAAAGGACAGCGGACTCCTCTACCACTCCGTGGGCCAAAACGGCGCCGACAACGGCGCATGGATGCGCAGCCAGGAATTCCAGGTGGAAGAGACCAATACCGGCGACTACTGGGGCTGCGCGGGCGGCACGGCCGATATCCCTGCCATAAAAACCAATGACAGCACCTACACCTATACCCCTGACGGCGCCCTCTACACCTTCCGCGCCGATAGCCGCACCGGCCGCCATTGCATAAAAGCCGGCGATGCCGAAAACTCCACCGGCCAGTGGAATACCCTCGACCTCTATTGCCATGGCGACACCGCCGTTCACGTCGTGAACGGCAAGACCCTCATGATCCTCTATCATTGCGCTCAGGCGGACAACGGCAAACTTACGCCCCTCACCAAAGGCAAGATCCAATTACAATCCGAAGGCGCCGAGATCTTTTACAAACAGATCCGCATCCAGCCGATCACTCAACTACCCGCAGAAATTCTCAGCAAATGAAATACGCGCTTTTCTTCGCATTCGCTTTTATCGCAGCCATCCACCCCCTTCGCGCCCAAAACAACCCGGACAACGCCCGCGCCGTTTCGGACAACTCAGCCGCCATCGTTCAAAACATCACGGCCCGTATGGAACTCAACCTCGACGGCCGCTGGAACTACCTCGTAGACCCCTACGAGAATGGCTTCTACGACTACCGCCACCAGCCCTATGACCAGTCGGCGTCAGGCACCGGCGGCTTCTTCGACGACAAAAAACAAACCGACAAAGGCCAGCTCATCGAATATGATTTCGATCGCAGCCCCACCCTCAAGGTGCCCGGCGACTGGAACTCCCAGGACGACAAACTGCTCTACTATGAAGGCACCGTCTGGTACCGCCGGGTCTTCCAACTGCCAAAACATCCCCGTCGCCGTTACTTCCTCTACTTCGGCGCCGTGAACTACGAAGCGCATATCTATCTCAATGGCAAAAAGCTCGGCATGCATAAAGGCGGCTTCACTCCCTTTCAATTCGAGATCACCGACAAACTCAGGGAAGGCGATAACTCCCTCATCGTAAAAGCCGACAACACCCGCCACAAGGACGAGATCCCCACCGTCAACACGGACTGGTGGAATTATGGCGGCATCACCCGGGATGTCTATATCGCCTCAACACCCGAAACCTTCATCAGCGACTACCAACTGCAACTCAAAAAAGCCGATCCCAATACCCTGGAAGGCTATGTCCAATTATCCGGCGGCGCCCTCGCCCAAACCGTTAACATCGATATCAACGAGGCCAATATTCATACGACCGCCCAAACCGACGCAACAGGCCGCGCCCGGATTACCATTCCCGTAAAAAAACTCACTCGCTGGTCGCCGGAGAATCCCAAACTCTATAGCACAACAATAAAATGTACCACCGACGAGGTCCGCGATGATATCGGCTTCCGCACCATCGAGGTAAAAGGCCTGGACATCCTTCTCAACGGGAAACCCACCTTCCTCCGTGGTATCTCCATCCACGACGAAAACCCCCTCATCCAGGGTCGCAACCGGAGCGAAGGCGATCTTCGCATGCTCCTCACCTGGGCAAAGGAACTCGGCTGCAACTATGTCCGCCTCGCGCACTACCCACATAACGAGACCATGATCCGCCTCGCCGACGAAATGGGCCTCATGGTTTGGGCCGAGGTGCCGGTCTACTGGACCATCTCCTGGACAAACCCCGACACCTATGCCAACGCCGAAAAACAACTCAGCGATCTGATCAATCGCGACCGCAACCGTGCTGCCGTCATCATTTGGTCCATCGGCAACGAGACCCCGCTCAGCGAACCGCGCCTCGACTTCATGAGCCGCCTCGCCGCAAAAGCCCACCAACTCGACAATACGCGGCTCGTCTCCGCCGCCCTTGAGGTGCATCGCAAAGGCAACGAAGCGATCGTAGACGACCCGCTCGGCGCTCACCTCGATCTCGTCAGCTTCAACGAATACGCCGGCTGGTACTGGGGCGACAAACTCACCGATCTCCCCAATTATCATTTCTCCGTCAAATACGACCGCCCCGTCGTCATCACCGAATTCGGCGGCGACGCCCTCGCCGGCTTCCACGCCGACCCCGACACCCGCTGGAGCGAAGAATACCAGGAAGCGCTTTACAATAACCAGATCAAGATGCTCTCCGGCATCTCGGCCCTCCGCGGCATGACCCCCTGGATCCTCTGCGATTTCCGCAGCCCCCGCCGCCAACACCCCGTCTACCAGAACTTCTGGAACCGCAAGGGACTCATCTCGGAACAGGGCGTAAAAAAGAAAGCCTTCTTCACCCTCAAAAGCTTCTACGACGCCATCGCCAAAAAATATGACGGACTATAAACAACAAGCGGCCTCCGAGGCCGCCAAACTCATCCAACCCGGCGCCACCGTCGGTCTCGGCGCCGGCTCCACCATGATCCATCTCATCGACGCGATAAAGGCCGTCCCCAACCTAACCCAATCACTCACGGTGGCCAGTTCCTCCTTCGCCACCCGCCAAACCCTCCTGCAACAAGGGTTCAACGTAAAAGAATCCGGCTGGCTCTCGCACCTCGACCACTACTTCGACGGCTGCGACCAGTTCGACTGGCGGCTAACCGCCCTCAAAAGCGGCGGCGGCGTCCACGCCGCGGAAAAAGTCCTCGCGGCCATGGCCGATCA
>Ga0210400_10002722_pt1 | contig 16068 bp, 16 predicted proteins | sample IncBWH26MmetaG_FD_155456 | JGI IMG/M metagenome (GOLD analysis project Ga0210400, IMG submission 155456) | Forest soil microbial communities from Barre Woods Harvard Forest LTER site, Petersham, Massachusetts, United States - Inc-BW-H-26-M | ecosystem: Environmental > Terrestrial > Soil >... | reverse complement strand
GTCGTAACAGAGGATGGTGGCGCCCACCTGCAGCCCACCGAGAAGGAAGTTCCACATCATCCAGCCCGTGGTGGTGAACCAGAAGAAGCGGTCATCGGGGCCGAGGTCGCAGTGCAACGACACCGACTTCACGTGCTCCAAGACGATGCCGCCGTGCCCCTGCACGATGGGCTTGGGCAGCCCGGTCGTGCCCGACGAGTAGAGGATCCAAAGGGGATGGTCGAAGGCCACTGGCGTGGGCTGCAGGGGGGCCGGCTCGGCCAGCATCGATGCCCAGCTACGGCGGCGGACCCGGGTGGGCGGCGGGGCGAGCTCGGAGTCCGGATCCGGCTCGGAGGGGACGACGACGGTGGCGGTCACCGTGGTCAGCGATGCCTCCAACGCCTCGATCTTCTGGCTCAGCGAGTAGTACCGACCGCCGTACCGGTAGCCCTCCACCGCCACCAGCACCGTCGGCTCGATCTGGGTGAACCGGTCGAGCATGCCCTCGGTCCCGAACTCGGGCGCGCAGGTCGACCACACCGCCCCGATGGAGGCCGTGGCCAAGAAGGCGACGATGGCGGGGACCGAGTTGGTCATGACCGCCGCCACCCGGTCGCCCGGTCCCACCCCCAGTGCCACCAGGGCGCGGGCCATGGCCCCGGCCTGGGCCCGCAGCTCGCCGTAGGTGAGCGAAGCGGGACGACGTTCCTCGCCCCAGTCGATGACGGCGATGTCGTCGTCGGGTGGAGCGAGGAGGCCGTCGATGTAGTTCAGCTTGAGGTTCGGGAACCACCGGGCGTGCTCGGCGCCGTTGCCTCGAACCAGCACCGGTTCGGCGCCGTCGGCCGAGCCCACGTCGAAGTAGTGCCGGACCGCGGCCCAGAACTGCTCGAGCTGGTTGACCGACCAGCGCTGCAGGGCGGTGTAGTCCTCGACGTCGACGCCTCTGTCGGCTCGCAGCCAGTCCATGAAGGCCGAGATCTTGGCCGCTCGGACCCGCTCTGCCGGGGGCTCCCACAGCACGGTTCCTTCGTCCATCACCGGGGAGGTCATCGCCGCCCCCATCGAGCCTCGAGTGCTCGGTTCTCCCTCACTGGGCCGGATCTCACCGGCGCCTGCCTCCACGATCATGGGAGGAGCATCGCGGAAGTACCGCTCGACGTCGAACGCACTGATGTCTGACCCAGCCGATCGGTCCGGGTCGGGGCGATGGGCCTTGCCGTCGTGGTACGTGCGACTGGTTTTGCGGTAGACCCTAGGGCGACGTCGACGGAGGAGGGCCGATGAGTTCGTACGAGTTCCCGGTAGAGGCGGGGCACATCATGATGTTCGCCCGCGCCGTGGGGGATCCCAATCCCATCTACTCCGACGCCGCCTATGCCGCCACCACCGAAGTAGGGCATGTGGTGGCGCCTCCCACCTTCGTGCAGTCGAGCGCCCAATTCGACCCCGACTACTCGCTCCGCCCCCGGATCGGCCAAGCCTGGTTCGGCTCGGGGAAGGAGCCCACCGGTGTGCAACGTGCGCCCGGGAGCGGGGGAGGCGGGACCGGTCTCCACGCCGAGCAGCATTTCGAGTACCACCGGCCCCTCGGGCCCGGCGAGGTGCTGACCCCGACCCTGCGCGAGGGCGAGACCTGGACCAAGGAAGGCCGGCGGGGAGGGACCATGACCTTCGCCGAGAACATTGTCGAGTACCGGGACGCGGCCGGCGAACTCGTGGTCACGGCCCGCGGTGTCGGCGTGCGCACGTCGAAGACGGTGGAGAACGGCTGATGGCTCTTCGTCGAAGCGAGCTCGAGGTGGGATCGGTCCACGAGCAGGTGGTGGTGGAGAATCTGACCCGTACCCAGATCGTCCAGTACGCGGGGGCATCGGGCGACTACAACCCGCTCCACACCGACGAGGTATTCGCCACCAAGGTGGCCGGATACCCCTCGGTCTTCGCCCACGGCATGCTGACCATGGGCCTGACGGGCCGGATGCTGACCGACTACGTGGGCGACGGGCGCCTGGTCCGCTTCGGCGGGCGGTTCCGCGCCCAGGTGTGGCCGGGAGACGACCTGACGGCGAGAGCTGAGATCACTGAGATCACCGGCGAGAACGAGGTCGAACTGGTGATCACCACCGTGAACCAGGATGGGGCCGAGGTCTTCACGGGCACGGCCACGGCCCGCATCGATCCCTGAGCTCGGTCGCCGACACCGGTCTATCGGTAACGATCAGTCGCAGCAGGAGTCACGCCAACCGCAGCCCCTGCATCGGAAGTGCGCATGCTCGGGCCGGAGCTCGGCCCCGCAGTGGGGACACTCGGCGAACGTGCCCAGGGGCGAGCGTGCGCCTGCGGGTAACGGTTGCGGATGGCCAGACATGGATCGCGAACTTAGCCAGGTGGGCTCGCACCGGGGTCGATACCGGCGTGGAGGGGTCGAAAGCCCGTCGAAGTCGGGGACCGGGGTGAGGTGCACCCGCAGACATCGAGTGTCATGGCGTCGACCACCACCTAGGGTCTAGCCCCAGTGGTTGGACCCGCTAGCCAGAGGAGTCGAGATGCAGGGCTACGTGCTCACGGTGGAACATATGATCCCCGCCCCTCCGGAGGCGATCTTCGACATACTGGCCGACGCGGCCAAGCACACGTTGATCGACGGCTCCGGCATGCTCCAAGGGGCCAAGGAGCAAGAGCCCGAACGACTGGTTCTCGGTTCCAAGTTCGGCATGGGGATGAAGCTCGGAGTCCGGTACTCAACCGTGAACAAGGTGGTCGAGTTCGAGGAGAACCGCCTCATCGCCTGGCAGACCGGCCCCGAGGGATTCGCCGGTCGTCTGATGGGGGGAAGGATCTGGCGTTACCAACTGGAGCCAGCTGTCGAGGGCACATTGGTCCGGGAGAGCTGGGACATCACCCCGGACCCCATGCGCGTCCTATTGAAGCTGGGTGACATCTACTCGAACAAGACCAAGCGGGATATGGAACGCACCCTCGATCGACTGGCCGAGCTGATGGCGAAGGGGACGAACACGAAGACCGACCCGGCACCACCGAAGTCCGATTGAACGACAACACCCCTGACCCAGGGACACCCTGACCCGAAAACACTGATCCGGCTCGTCATCTCACTGTAAGTGAATGCAGGGCAAGCGGTTTGCGTGATGCCCCACGCTGGGTATCAGATGGGTGCATGCCTCGAGTAGGCGCCTTCGAGCCCTTTTGAGCTCCCAAGCACCAGTCCCGAGGCGGACACGGTTAGGGGGTCGACATGAGGCGAAATCGGCAGCTCAGGGACCAAACAGCGGAGCTCCTGGACGGATTGGGAGGAAACCGTTCTGAGGTCGCAGCGTCATTGTGCGATGCCGGGGTCTGGGGGGCCCGCAACGATCCGAGATGCTGCGCCGTAGCGACCTACCTGGGCGCGGTGCTGGGGGCAGATCCCCGAGTTCGCTCGCTCACCACCGGACAGAGTCAGGTCAAGATCGTCGTCAACGGACCCGTCAGGTTCTTTCCCCCCGTCATCGTTCGGGTCCCGCTTCCCCAGCCCGTGCGCCAGTTCATCGTGGCCTTTGACCGGGGCATGTACCCGATGTTGGTCCGGGGCCCGGTGGAGAAGGCACGCCAGAGCTCCGAATCCACCACGAGTTAGTCGGTATCCCGAGTTAGTCGGTATCCCACCGCGAGCTCCATCGTCGTCCGTGTGGGCCGACGGCGTGGCCGGAATCGAGGGCTAGACGGGCTCGGGTGCGGGTAACGGCGGATCGATCGGCTGCGGTTCGGGCACGGGTGGAACTGGTGGAGGATCCACCGGGAAGGGATCAGGCGGGAGCGGTGCGGGTCCCGGAGGAGCCGGATCGGGAATCGAGGCCCAGACCTCCTTGGCTTCATCCAGGAGCTTGGCAGGTGGCGTAGGCAGGGTCATAGGGCCTCCTTGCACCGGATACGGCGTCCCGTGATCAGTGGGGCTCGGATTGGGTGCGCTGTGGCTCCTACCCTCGATCCTCCGCCCTAAACGGCCACGGCCTCGGGACCGGGGCCGGCAGGTCGTTTGGGCCGTAGGCTTGGCGTCGTGGTGAATCCCGTCGACGCCCCCGGTGGTGACCCGGTGTCCAGCCCTGTCGACCGGACGAGCCGGAACGAGTTCGAGACGTTGGTCGCCGCCCAGCAGGCCGGACTGGCTGTGGGTGAGTCCGTCGCTCGATGGTGGAACGAGCTGGGTGTTTCCGCCAACAGCCTCATGAGCCGCAATTCGCTCGATGACCTCTTCCGACACGCCCTGGCCACCATGAGGGAGGCTCTGGGTACGGACGCCGTCTCGGTGCTGCTGGCCAATGATGACCAGGACGAGCTCATCGCTCGTGCTGCGGTCGGCCTCGATGAGGAGGTCTCCTTGGAGTTGCAGATCCGGGCGGGTGAGGGCATGGCCGGCCGGGTCCTGGCCAGTCGGAAGCCGCTGGTGGTCGGGGATCTGTCCCGGATCCGGTTGGCCTCACCGCTCCTGACCGAGAGCGGCATCCGGTCGGTGGTCGCGGTACCCATCCTCCTCGACGGCCGGATCCTGGGGGTCTTGCACGCGGGAAGCCACCAGTTGGATCGTTTTACTGAGATGGACGCCCGGATGCTCGAGCAGGTGGCCGACCGCATGGCTGGCGCGCTGGGCCGGATCCAGCTCTTCGAGACCGAGCGGATCGCCCGGCTCCGAGCAGAGCAGATGGCCGATCGTCTGGATCGGTTGCAGAGCATCACCTCGTTGCTGGCCGGCACTTCGTCTCCGTCGGAAGTGGCCACCGTCCTGGCCGGGGCCATGAGCTCGAAGGGACCGAACAGCGAGCTCGACCGAGCCGACGTGTGGCTGATGCATGACGATCCACCCCGGCTGGTTCGCACCCTGGAGGAGCCGTTGGGCAACGGTGAGTTCGACGAGATCCCTCTGGACTCGGACGTGCCCGCTGCCGTGGTGTTCCGCGCCAACGAGCCGGCCTATGTGGCCTCGCCCGAAGACGGCAAAGCCCGGTTCCCGGCGTGGTCGTCGAGACGTCTGGCCAGGACGGCGTTTGTCGTGCTCCCGCTGTCCATCAAAGACGAATGCGTCGGCATCCTGGCCGTGATCTACCCGGGCGAGCACTCGTTCGAACTGGACGAGCGCGAGTTCCTGACCACGGTGGTCGATCAAGCCTCCCAGGCCATCGACAAGGCCCGGCTCTACGAGGAACAGGCGCAACTGGCCACCATCAGCGCCTTTCTGGCCAACGCGGCCAAGGTCATGGCCGAGGCCCCCGACTTCCAGGATGCGCTCGATCGCCTGGCCACGCTGGCTTTGGACGCCTTGGGCGACCTCTGCCTCATCGATGTGCTCGACGACGACGACAGCCTGCAGCGCATGGTCGCCCGCCATCGAGACCCCGCTCGGCAACACCTGGTCGACCAGCTGCACAGCCGATACCCGCCCGACGCCGCCGGACGGCATCCAGCGGCCGGGGTCGTACGCACGGGCAAGCCCAGCTGGGCACGCCAGATGACCGACGACTTCCTACGGTCGACCACCCACGACGAAGATCACTTCCTGATCACCAAGGCCCTGGGGTTCAGCTCGTACCTGACCGTGCCCCTGGCCGCCGACAAGGATGTGATCGGAAGCATCACGTTCGTGTCGGCCAGCCGCAGCTTCGGAGGCTCGGACGTGGCCTTCGCCCAGGAGCTGGCCCAGCAAGTGGCGGCGGTCGTCGCCAATGCCCAGCGCTTTGAGCGGGCCGACCAGACCGCCCACGTCTTGCAGGAGAGCCTGCTCCCACAGCGACCCCCGGAGATTCCCGGAGTGCGAACGGCGACCCGCTACCTACCCAGCACCCGTGGGCTCAACGTGGGCGGTGACTTCTTCGACCTGGTCGTGCTGCCCAGCCAGCGACTGGGTTTCATGATCGGCGATGTCGCCGGTCATGACCGATCGGCCGCGGCCATGATGGGTCAGCTCCGGAGCGCGGCGAGAGCGCTGGCCGGCCAGGTAACCAGTCCGGGCGAGCTGGTTGCCGCGCTCAAGTGGAGTTGGGACCTCCTCGGCTTCGAGCGACTAGCCACCGGCTTGTTCGGTGAGCTCGATCCCGGCACCGGCGAACTGATCCTGGCCTCGGCCGGACACCATCCCCCGCTCCTGGTCGAAGCGGGTGGGACCCGGTATCTCCCGGTGGCGCCGGCCAGTCCGTTGGGCGCACCCGAGACTGAAGTGGCCGAATGGCACGGCCTGATCCGACCCGGCCAACTCCTCCTGCTCTATACCGATGGCGTCATCGACGACCGCGGGATTGGGGCCGAGGCCAGCATGGACCGCCTGGCCCGGATCGTCGCCGACGGGGAGGTGGAGCCTCAGGCCGTGTGCCAACGCGTGATCGAGGCCCTCGCCACCGAGCGAGTCGACGACGTGGCCCTGTTGGCCCTGACCCTGGATCCCGACCCCGACTGATCATCTGGCTCGGGGCTGGACATCCGACCAGGCGACCCCGAGTCACTAACTTTGTGGATGTGCCCGCTTACCGGATCGCCCAGGCTGCCGAGTTGCTGGGGGTCAGCACCGACACCATGCGGCGGTGGGTGGACGCCGGTCGGGTGAAGTCCGTGCCGTCGGGTGGAAGCCGTCGTGCCGTGGACGGCACCGACCTGGCCCGCCTGGCGGTGGAGTTGGCCGGGACCCGCGAGCCGGTGGTCATCGGTGGACAGTCCGCTCGCAACCGCTTTCCGGGCATCATCACCAAGGTGGTGGCGGACACCGTGGCCGCGCAGGTCGACATCCAGGCCGGACCGCACCGGTTCGTCGCCCTGGTGACCAGGGAGGCCGTCGAGGAGCTGGGCCTGGCCCCCGGGATGCTGGCCGAGGCCGTGGTGAAGGCGACCAACGTGGGCGTCGAGCTGGCCGTCGGCGAGTAACGCGCCTCACGGCTGTTCGATCGCCGCCTGGTCGTTGGCCCACACGCTCACCGCCTCCCGGGGGATGTCGACGGCGCAGCGCGTTCTCGGAGGAAAGATGGGAGAGCGGGATGCCCGGACCCGAAGCTCGAGACCGGCATCATCGAGGCGGACGACGAACTCGACCACGGCGCCGAGGACAGCCGTGTCGACGACGGTGGCGCGGTGGGTACCCACCTCGGACAGCCGCACCTCCTCGGACAGCCGCACCTCCTCGGGACGGATGCACCAGAGGACCTCTGCTCCCGGCGCCACCGCTCCGGTGTCCAGCTCGAGATCCACCCGTCCCACCCTGACCAGTCCCGGAGCGAGGACACGGCCGGGATGCACGTTGTGGATGCCGACCAGACGGGCCACCTCGGCGCTGGCCGGGCGGGTCATGACGTCCGCGCACGCCCCCGCCTGCAGCACCTGCCCGCGTCCGAGCACGATGACCTCATCGGCTAACAGCGCCGCCTCCTCGGGGTCGTGGGTGACCAGCACGGTGGACAGCCCGGCCTCGCGCTGGAGCCGGCGCAGGTCGAAGCGGAGGGCATCGCGCACCGGGGCGTCGAGGGCGGAGAAGGGCTCGTCCAACAAGAGCACCTCGGGTCGCCGGCAGAGCGCCTGGACCAGGGCCACCCGCTGGCGTTGGCCCCCCGAGAGCTGATGGGGGAGGTGGTCCTCCAATCCGCCAATGCCCAGCTGGGTCAGCCAGTACGAGGCCAGCGCCTCGTCGGCATCCTTTCCGAACAGGACCTGTTGGCGAACGTTGAGGTGGGGAAGGAGCGGCGAGCCTTGGGGTACGTATCCGATGCCGCGGTCCTCGGGGGGAATGTTCGTGACGGCACGCGTTCCGTAGTGAACGGGCCCGGGCCGGCTGCCGCGGAGCCCGGCCAGGCATCGCAACGTCATCGACTTGCCGGCGCCCGAGGCGCCCAGGATGGCCAGTGAGGCGCTGGTGGCCGCGTGATCGAGGTGGAGGTGAAACGCCCCCAGTCGAAGGTCGAGGTCGAAGGCGACCGGGGTGGGCGCGCCGGCCCGGGGTTCTTCGGCCGGGCGAAGAGGATCCAACCCACGGTGGCGGCGGAAGGGATGAAATCGGGCGGCCAGGGCGGCGATGATGGCCACCACCACGGCCACGGCCAGGGCTAGGGCGGTGGGCGCCTCGGTGGTGGTGAGCCCGGCCGCGCTGAACTGGTTGTAGGTGAAGACGGTGAGCGTGCTGGGGTGGTACGCCACGATGACGATGGCGCCGTACTCACCGAAGGCGCGCAGCCAGCCGAGGACGAGCCCGGCTCGAACCCCGGGACCGGCCAAGGGCAGGCTTACCCGCCAGAAGCGCGACGCTTCCCGATGGCCGAGCGTGGTGGCCAGGTCGGACAGCTCGGGATCGACGGTGGCGAACCCGGCCCGGGCGGCCACGATCACGAATGGGGCGCTGACGAACATCTGGGCCAGGACGATCCCGATCATCGAGTCGGTCAGGCGGCTGCCGAACGCCCGGCCGATGGTGGTGTAAGGCCCGATGATGTAGATCAACAGGATGCCGCTGATCAACGGGGGTAGGGCCAGGGGCAGCTGCACCAGCAACCCGACGATGGCGGAGAGCCGGCTACGGGAGCGGGCCAGCACATAGGCCAGGGGGATGCCCAACAGGGCGACGATGGCCATGGAGATGGTGGCGGTGACGAGCGAGATAGAGAGGGCGGACAGGAGCCCGGGGGTCGAGAACCCGGGGTTGTTGGAGCCGGCGATCCGGGCCACGAAGGCGGCGATGGGAACGACCAGATAGAGGCCCAGGAGGGCGCCCAGCCAGGGAAGCGGACTGCGCAGCGCCGAACGGCTCACCCAGAACGCGCCGAGCGGAGGGAGGTGGGAACCTTGCCCTTCGGCCCGTGCACCGTGGGCGGCTTGACCAGCTTGAATCCCTGCGAGGCCAGTGCGGCCTGGCCCTTCTTGCCCAACAGGTACGACACAAAGGCGACAGCCGCGGCACGGTCAGGGGCCTGGTTGAGGACGGTGACTGTGTAGGTGGCCGACAACTTGATCGGGCCCAACGAGACGGTGGGGATGCCGGCCGCCTTGGCCTCGGCCGAATAGAAGAAGCCGGCATCGAGCTGGCCCGCTTGCAGTCGACCGACCAACGTTTCTTCGGGGAACTCCCCGGTGTCGGTGGTGGCCAGCGCGGCCAGGGTAGGCAGCTTGTAGCGCTTTGCTGCCTGTTGCATGGCGGTGACGGCCAGCTTGCCCTTGGGGTCGGTCGCCGGATCGGTCCGACCTAGCAGGAATCCCGGTTTGAGGACGACGTCGGGCCAGGGCTGGGTCTTCAGATCGTGGACGAATGTGCCCTTGGGGTTGTATCCGATGACCAGGGGTGCGGTGGCAAATGTGATGTACCAGGTGACCCAGTTTCCGTTGGCTGGGCCCTGGAGCTTCTGGTTCACGGCGGGACTGGCGCTGATGAAGACATCACCTTTTTGCACGCCGTCTCTGATCTGGGTGGCCAGTGCATCGGAGCCGGCCGAGAATCCGGTGAAGGTGTAGCCGGTAGTGGCGTCGAATCTGGGGCCGATGATCTGTTCCATGGTCCGCACCAGCGATCCGGCGTAGAGCACGCTGACCGGTCCCTTGGCCAGGGTGGTCGATGTCGTCGCGCTGCTGGCGGAGGCCGGTGTGGCGGCCACCAAGCCGAGGCTCACGACCAGGAGGCAGAGAGGGCGAAACCAACGGGCCCTTGCGGGGACCCTGCCCCTCTGGTTTGGTGTCACGCCCAAATCCTAACAAGCGATTTGCGGCAGAAATCGGCTTGGGGTGTCGAAGATACACTCTGTAAGTCCACTCTGGGGCGCATCTGCTGTCTCGGCTGGGTTCGCCCACCGCTGTGCCACCGACTTTGCCTCTGCCACCGACTCTGCCCACGGCTGTGCCACCGACTCTGCCTCTGCCTCCGACTCTGCCCACGACTCTGCCCACGATCGATGGCGATGGCTCCGCCCACGATCGATGGCGACGGCTCCGCCCACGACCGATGGCCTCGGTATCGTGGGTGGTCCAATCAGTCGCCACCGGTTGGGGGCCGAACCGGGGCCCCACGTGACTGAAATCGGACGGGAGAGCAGACCATCGGTCGAGGCGTGAGGGGCATGGACACGGTGCTGGCCACTGGGGGCAGCACGGCGCGCCCATCGGTGGCCGGACTGCTGCTGACCGGCGGCTCCAGCCGGCGGATGGGCAAGGACAAGGCTTCCATCGTGCTGGCCGACGGGCGCACGTGTGCGGAGACGGTGGCTGCTCGCCTGGCCCAGGTTGCCGATCCGGTGCTGGAGATCGGACCGGGCACCTCGGGTCTCAGAGCCGTCCCCGACGAAGATCCCGGCGCCGGCCCGTTGGCTGCTCTGGCCACGGGATGGGCGGCATTGGTCGACTCGGGCCACGCGGGACCGGTGCTGGTCCTGGCCTGCGACCTCCCTCGGGTCACCGTCCCCTTGCTCCAGCTGTTGGCCCGGGCGTCAGGTGATGGCGCCGTCGTGCCGGTCGTCGGCGGACGGCCCCAACCCCTCTGTGCTCGCTTCGCTCCGGTCTCGCTCGACCAATGCCAGCGGCTGGTGGCCGAGGGGCGGCGTTCGCTCATGGCGCTGCTCGACGCCACCCCGGTCGTGTGGTTGGGACCCGAGGTGTGGACCGAGGTCGCCGACGAGCAGTGCTTCGCCGACGTGGACACGCCCGAGGACCTTGCCCGTGTATTGGCCAGTGCCGATACGGGTTCCCCCGCTGGGATCGATCCTGACTGGTGACCGGCCACCCCGAATTCCCCCACCTCGACGAGCACGGCCGAGCCTGGATGGTCGACATCACGGGCAAGGAGCCGACGGTGCGCCGTGCCGTCGCCCGCGCCACGGTTCGTACCGTCGCCGACGCCCTCGAAGCATTGGCCGGGTCGCCCGGCGACCTGGATCCCGTACAAGCAGCTCGGGTCGCCGGGGTGCAAGCGGCCAAGCAGACGTCGGCGCTGCTTCCCCTCTGCCATCCCATCCGGCTGACCGACGTGCAGGTTGACGTGGTCCCCCACCACGGGCGCGTGGACATCTCGGCCGTGACCGAGGTCGTGGACCGAACGGGAGTCGAGATGGAGGCCCTCACCGCGTGCACGGTGGCCGGACTGACCATTGTCTGCGTCCTGAGCAGAACGGATCCCGAGGCGTACCTCGACGAGGTGACCCTCTGGTTGAAGGAGGGCGGTCGTTCCGGTCGGTGGGAGCGCTCAGCCGCAGGAATGTGACCGACGTGCGCCCGCGCCCTCTCCGCCCTCAGTGCGGGGAGCCACCAGCGAGCAGATCCAGGGCATGGGGAAGGACGTCGATCACTGCTTCAAGACACTCCACTGCGCCGGTTGTCGACCCGGGCAGATTGAGCACGATGCACTGCCCGACAGTCCCGGCCGTTCCGCGGGAGAGTCGCCCCAGTGGGCTGACGGCCCGCATGGCCTCGGCCAGCCCCGGGGCCAGACGCTCGAGTACAGCCTGAGTTCCTTCCGGAGTCTGGTCGGTGGGGGCGAAACCCGTCCCTCCGGTGGTGAGGATGGCGCCCACGAAGCCTGCCGCCAATTCCCGGATGGCGGTGGCCACCGGCTCTGCTCCGTCGGGAACGACACGACATTCCCCCACGTCGAACCCGTGTCCCTCCAACCTGGCGACAAGGGCCGGCCCCGACCGGTCCTCGCGATCCCCCCGGTAGGTCGAGTCGGAGACGGTGATGATCTTGGCACCGGGAGGCATCCGTGGAGCGTAGTGGCGTGTCCTGGGTCTGGTCCTGCGCCGGTCCGGTTGGTGCCGTAGGTTCTTTCGGCAATGGGCATGATCCAAGCGCTCGATTATCAGGTCCCTCAACCCAACGTGGCGCAGCGGGCCATGTGGCACGTGTCGGCCTCGCCGCCGGGGGCGTGGCTGCTCGCCAAAGTCCTGCACCGAATCGACAGGTTCGTGCTCGGAGCCAGCGGCGGCCGGTTCTCGGTTCCCGGGGTTCTGACCGGTATCCCAGTGGTGACGATCATCACCACGGGCGCCCGCACCGGACAACGCCGAGAGACCCCGTTGCTCGGCGTGCCCGTTGGTGATGATCTGGTCGTGATCGGCACCCACTTTGGGCAACCGGGCACTCCCGGCTGGTACTACAACCTGCGGGCCCATCCAGAGCTGGATGTGGCCTATCGAGGGAAAATCATCCCCGCTCGGGCCCGTGAGGTCGAGGGTGACGAATGGGCAGCGTCCTGGGCTGAGGCCAGAAAGGTCTACGCCGGATACGAGGCCTACGGCCGCCGGATCCGAGACCGACCCATTGACATCATGGCGCTCGACCCGCGTTAGGCGCAGCCAGATCTGGTTTAGGCGGCTACGGCCAGGTCTCCGGACCGGAGACTCGACGCCTCGGCGATGCGGTGCGCCGCAGCTGGGGCGGTTCGCAGGAGCTCCCGGAACTCACTGGGGTTGCTCACATAGGCAGTCAGGTCGGTGGTGGCAGTGACGGTTGCCGTACGAGGCACGCCCTGGAGGAGGGAGATTTCACCCACAAACGCGCCATCGTGTAGCTCGGCGACCTTGGAGATGCCGACAGCGGTGGACTTGGTCACCTCGGCCTGCCCCGAAACGATGATCAGGAACTCGCTTCCCAGCTTCCCTTCCCGGATGAGGACCTTGCCCGCGGGGATGTTCACCTGCGTGAGCAGCGAATCTACCCGGGCTAGTTGGCGAGGGGTGCAGTCCGCGAAGAGCTCCAGATGCCCCAATGTATTCGATGCGTGGTTTCTGTTTCTCATCGCTGACCTCCATCTTCCTCGGCCAATGGGTGGTGTTCGACCAATTCAATTGTGCCTAGATGGAGTATATCTGTCAAACAGTCTATTACGATCCCCACAATCTGAATATCAGATCATGGCACCAAACTCTACGTAAGGGCTGGCACCGGCGGAGGCTGGCACCGGCGGAGGCTGGCACCGGCCGAGGCTGGCACCGGCGGAGGACAGGTCGCGGGCACATGCCCGCTCCTCAACGGACCAGGACTACCCCACGGCGGGATCGGTGCCTGGCCCCGGCTCGCCCGACCCGGCTTCGGCTGGGCCAGGGGCGGTGCCGGTCCGGGTCTCCCCAAAGACCTCTCCTTCCGAGGCCAAGTGCTGCCTCGGCGGATCGGCCCCGGCTGCGGGCTGAGGTGCGGCTGCGGGCTGAGGTGCGGCTGCGGGCTCAGCTGCCATGACGGGATCTCGGACCAGGGCTGGCCCAGCCGTGCCCGCAACGTCTCGACTCGCCCCCATCGCCTCGAGCGGCCGATTGTGGCGGGCCGCCCAACCCATCGCGAAGGCGCTGCACATGACGAGGATCAGCCCCGGTCCGAGCGCGTAGCCGATCAGGTTCTCCAGCGATCGCAGCGGGCTAGCGACGACGAAGTACGAGTGGGTGTTCACCAACACCGGCCATGCAAATGGCCCAATGACGAACCAGCACCCGCTAGCGATCCCGATGACGCCGGCCGTGGTCAGGCCCAGGCGTCGACTCGTGACGTTGGCGTTGGCCGGCGCCATGAAGGTGAGAGCGGCAATGCAGCCGAGCGCACCGGGAATCAGTGCCAGCAGGGCATGGCTGAGATCCCAATGCCACGAGGCGGCCCCGTCGGCGCTGAACCCGAAGGTCGGTCCCACGAACGCGACGATCCCACCCCAGGCCGAGACGATGAGGGCGATGAAGCCGACCGTGGCCAAGCTGATAGATGAAGATCGCACTGCGGGGCGGGCCTCTTTCCCCGCTGTTCGCCGATGAAGCCCATACCCATCCCCTCCGGTCGTCTGACCGATCGTCGTCGTCATGGCGACTCCTCTCCTCGTCCACGGGAGGAGCAAACCGACTGAACGCTCTGTCCTTCCCGGAGAGGAAATACCCCGTGGCCGATCGGGCAAAACCAGGAAGGCTCTGCGGTTACGGGACCCCCGGCATCTGGGCTGCCTCCTAGCCCACGACAGGGGCGACCAGGGTGCAGGGAGGCGGTTGCGCTTGGGCCGGGTCCAGGGCGTTGAGCACATCCTGTGCCGCCACCGGGTCTGAGGCCAGGGAGACGTGGTCGGCGAGATCGAGCGGACACCGATCCTGGACGACGATGTTCGTACTGGTTTTCCCGGCGATCTCACCATTCGTATACGGGACCACCAACTCATCATGTTGGGTCATGATCTGCGTGTAGTGGACGCCGGATTCGGCAACGCCGCCAGCATTGAGTTTCTGGGTGAAATCCGAGTTGGGGGCGAACTCCTCACAGGCCGAGCAGATCGGACCCAGCAACTGTGCTTCAGACGCTCCGAATCCGAAGGCATCGGCGATCTCGTGGATCATGAGCGGATCGGCAACATCGGTGCCGTGCACAACGGGGGCGAGGCCGACGAAGTTGTCGACGTGAGCCGCTCCTCCCAAGTACTTGATGTAGTAATCGGGCATGGTGGCCCCTTCGGAATGACCGACGAAGTCCACCTTGGCCGCGCCCGTGGCAGCCAGCACCTTGTTCACGAACGTACCCAGGACCGCGGCACTCTGCTCCATTGGTACCAAGCCACCTAACTCGTCAAGCGGAGGCGAGGTGAAGTAGGGATTGGTGCCGTAGGTGAGGGAATACACGCAATATCCGTTGTCGGCCAGGAGGGGCGAGATGGTCTGCCAATTGTCGGTTTCATTGGCTAGCAAGCCGTGAACCAGGATCACGGGTTCGGGATGGGCGGCCGTCGGCTTGCATGTCCAGTCGTTGGCGCCGGGGGGAGGCGTATCGGGCCCCTTGGGAGCAGCGGCGATGTTGGCTAAGAACGTATAAGGCACCGGATAATTGGGCGAAGAGCCATTGCTGGACGGGGGCGGCGACGCCGCACTGGCAGGCGTCATGGTCGCTCCGCCGGCCATGACGATTCCGGTCGTACAAAGCATTGCGGCCGCGAGTAGGGGACCGATCCCGGGTGTCCGCATATGGGGTCCTGGTGCCTCCTGTTCCGTGACCAGCAACAATGGACGTCGCCGGACGTGCACGCTCTTCTGAAGAACGCACGGACGCACCTATCCTTGCGATGCCGGCCACCAGGTTGCGCTGGCGATGGAGGCTCTCCGGACACCAAAACGGATTGCAGGCCAGTTTCGAACCGACCCACTACCCCGAACTGATCCGGCCTCCCCGGATGGCCGGTTGCACCCATGGCGACCGTGCGGTTACCCGTCGAAGGCAGCGAAGACCGTTGAGAAGGCAAACGGCTGCTGCGTGATGCCACTGCAGGTATCGCTGGCGAATCCCTGACCACCACCCGGACACGAGACGTCACGAGTCGCCGCCCACATCGCCAGCCGGCCCATTCCGACCTGCGAGGCAAACGCCTCGAGCTGCTGCGCATCGGTGAGCCCGAAGACCTCGTTGGTCGTGTCATTGACTCCCAGCATCGGGGTCACCCCGACCATCTTCCAGAGTTGTGCCGCTGTGTCAGACGGGAAGAGGGTGGCCAGCTGCCCTTCCGTCGCCTTGGCCGCTTGGATGGCATAGGCGCCCATCTGCCCGCTCGGATTCGGTGCCGCTCCGCCGTAGTCCATCGCCATCACGTTGACCAGGTCGACCCGAGCGCCGGCACCGATCGTGGTCTTGAGCACGTTGAGACCATTGAAGTCGAGCCCGGTGGGGAGTACGGGCAGGGTGAGCGAGACCGTCAGTGTCGGGTTGGCTCGCTCCAGCCCTGCTATGGCCGCCCCTCTCCGAGCCAGGGACGCAGTATTTCCTTCGTCCGCGCCCTCGATGTCGAAGTCGATGTGGGTCAAGCCATACGTGTTGATGACCGATTGGTACTGGGCCTGCAGCGCGGGGACCGAAGTGCAGCTATCGGCGAGCTCAGTGGAGGCTTGGCCGCCGAAGGAGGCGATGACGTCTCCACCCGCATTGCGCAGGGCGGCGATACCTGCCGCGTAGTAGTCCGTACTGACCGGGTAGAAGCTGCCCCAACTGGCTTCACAGGTATTGCCCTGGGATACGACGAAACCGAGCGTGAAGTCCTTGGTTCCTGACGCGTGCATGGCGTTGACAAGGTCGAACGGCGGGGTGTCAACAGTCGCGTCGACGTAAGGGGCAAACGTGAAGTTTCCCGTATTGGTT
>Ga0210400_10002721_pt1 | contig 16069 bp, 24 predicted proteins | sample IncBWH26MmetaG_FD_155456 | JGI IMG/M metagenome (GOLD analysis project Ga0210400, IMG submission 155456) | Forest soil microbial communities from Barre Woods Harvard Forest LTER site, Petersham, Massachusetts, United States - Inc-BW-H-26-M | ecosystem: Environmental > Terrestrial > Soil >... | reverse complement strand
TGTACCCGGCTTAAACGATGGCGCGGTAGCAGGTGCCTTCTCAAGGAAGCGCGCATATCCGCCACCAAATGACAACCAGGGAGAAAAAACACCGTTCGGATGAAATTTCACTCGAACGTGGGGAGTGAGAAAAATAACAGCATATTGATCGATCGAGTTCTGGGATTGCGGACTGAGCTTCACATCAAACGGAGATGCCAGAAAATCAACGCCGCCGCCAATTGCGACTCTGTGCTTCTGGACAACAACGCGATCATACTCAGCCCCTAACGTCAAACTTGGATTGAATGTTATATCCCGGTTGGGGAGAACCGTGCCACCAGGTCCGGTAAAGCTCGTCCCAGGGGACAGAGTTTGGCCAGGTCCTACGATCCCCCCAATGACAAGGCCGACTTCATTCTTTGCCTGTGCCAGGGCTGGGACGGACCAAAAACCAACTGCCAGGAACAACGCGATCAACGACTTCCAATTGTTCTTCTGTGCTTTCTCCGGTGAAACGGCAACACCTGGCGCAGTAACGAAACGGCTCAGGGCTTGCACAATAGATCGTCCAACACGCATAAAATTCACTTGAGATCTCTCCCTTAGAATAGCTTCTTGATTGCAGACAGTGAGATGGGCTTGTTGGCGCAAAGTTTCCAGCATTGGCATAACGAGCTTATCGGCCGGCGCCAGGCCACTGAGAACTCGCGGTAATGCCACGCCGGAATCGAGATGGAGTCAGCTCCGTGATTTCGAAACCAGTGTGAAACCTTTGGCCTGCTCGACAATCTCACTAACTGGCGAATCCTCGGCGGCCAGAGCCGAACAGGCGCTGCGATCCTCTTCGGGGGGCTCCCCCTCCTTGCAGTGCTCGCCGCTCAAAATCTCGCCCTGATAGGAGCATCGAATGGGAAACGTAAAGTTAGTGGTCATATACCCGCAGCCGAAAGATACTGATGCTTTTGAAAAGGTTTATCAGAACGAGCATGTACCACTGGCCGTCGCGAAACTAGGTGGCAAGAGCAAGATTGTCGCAACCAAGATACTGGGTTCGCCTCAGGGGACTCCTCCTTTCTACCGCGTCGCAGAAGTTTACTTTCCGTCGATGCAAGCACTAGAGGAGTGCGCCGCGTCGGACGGCGGCAAAGATGCCCTAACACACGCCGTTAAGATGTCTTCTGGGGGGACACCGATTTTTTTCGTAGCCGAGGAAGAGACTTTCACTTTCAGCCAAACAGCAAGTGCTTAGGAGAAAAGCAAGATGCGCTTCAGGCTCCCAATTGCTGCTGGGATCACAATTTCTATTCTGACGATACTAGCGCTTCGATACGTTCATGCTGCGAGCACCCCGGCGGGGTCGAGCAGCGATGGCGCTCCACGCACTCCAGTGCTCGTCGAATTGTTTACGTCTGAGGGCTGTTCCAGCTGCCCTCCCGCCGATGCCCTGTTAGAAAGACTGGACCGGTCCCAGCCGGTAAACGGCGCGGAGCTAATCGTTCTCAGTGAACACGTAGATTATTGGAATGATATCGGATGGAAGGATCCCTACTCTTCGCATGAATACAGCGAACGGCAAAGTGCCTACGCGGCCCAGTTTGGCCGCGGGAACATTTATACGCCCCAGATGGTCGTCGACGGACAGTTCGAGTTCGTAGGCAGCGATGAGCGACGGGCGGCTCAGGCAATTGAGAGCGCAACGAAGGTGAGGAAGACTCCGGTCAGTATCTCTTCTAGTTTGAGCGACGAAAAAACGATAACCCTTCATATCGAAGCCGGCCCGTTACCTTCCGCCGTCACTGCGGAGTCAGCGAGCGTTTTACTCGCGATAGCAGACAACACCGATGAATCGCAAGTGAGCCGCGGAGAGAACGCTGGAAGAACACTGAAGCACGTTGCAGTTCTGCGAAACCTTATCCGAATCGGAGCTGTAGATAAGACCGCAGGTTTTTCGCGAGACATGAAAGTTGATCTCAATGCCAAGAATCGACCGAATCTGAGGATCGCGGTGATTGTCCAGGAGGGGTCCGCGGGAAGAGTGTGGGGAGCAGGACTGGCCCGGCTTTCGAATTAGCATCGCTTATCCCTCGTCTTTGGCGCCGGTTTGCTAGCTCGCGACGGTAAAAGGATGAAATCGAATCTGGAGCAAAGATGAAATTGGGGGTTGGCATCCTTTTCTTTGTCGGATTGCTTGCTATTCCGGGTGGGCGAGAAAACTCATCCACTAATCAGGCTGTTGCTCCATCTGTCGGCCTGGAAATCGGCCAGCCAGCACCGGCTTTTGTTCTGGCCGATCAGTTCGGCCATATGCAGTCCAACGAGACGCTCAAGGGGTCGAATGGCACAGTGCTCCTTTTCTTCCGCTCTGCCGACTGGTGACCCTTCTGCAAAGCGCAGCTCGTGCAGCTGCAAAACGCAAAACAAAGATTTGAGGCGCAAGGACTGAAGCTGGCCGCCATCAGCTACGATAGTCCGGCTATCCTGAAAGACTTCACCGAGCGGCACAAAATCGAGTTTCCATTATTGGCTGACCCTAACTCCCAAATCATTCGCAGCTTCAAGGTGCTCAACACGGAAGCGAAGGGAATGACTAAAGGGATGGCTTACCCGGGATTCTTCTACGTCGACCCAAGTGGGGTCATTCGCGAAAAGTATTTCACAGCGAAGTACACAGATCGATTGACGGCAAATAATGTTATTGCAAAACTCTTCCCGGAGTTGAGCGCGGAAGTGAGCCAGAACGTCGACGCGCCCCATCTCCGGCTCGCGCTCGCACAATCAGATCGCAGCGTCATACCCGGTGGCAGGGTCAGCCTGATTGCCGAAATCGAGCTTGCTCCGGGTGTACATGTCTATTCTCCCGGAGTGCAAGGTTATAAGCCGATTCAGCTCACAGTGCAGGAAATTCCAGGAATCGAGCTCCAGCCTGTCATTTACCCGAGCTCGAAAATGCTCTACTTGGAAGCCATCCAGGAACAGGTCCCGGTCTACGAGGGAAAGTTTCGCATCACGCGCGATCTCACGGTAATTCCGTCTCGAACTTCGGATGCAGTCCGCTCTTTGTTTTCCCATAAAAGGACCATCCCCATTACGGGAGAACTCAAGTATCAGGCCTGCGACAAGACGATATGCTACCCTCCAACGTCGGTGCCGGTGAGATGGGAGTTGCAGGTTCTTCCCCTTGACCTCAAACGATCTCCGGAGGCCATTCAGCACAAGTAGGCGATCAAACGATGGAACGAGCGATTTCTTGAGTGTTGAAAGGAGAAAGCCATGAGTGATGTCGTTTACGTCTCGAAGTCGCGCATCGAGCGAAAACAGGGACCTCTCCGCATCGCATACCTGCCCGGCGAGTCACTGCCAGTGATTTTCAGCGTTCACGGAGCCATTGCTGGGCACTACAAAATTGATCCGGCAACCTTGAAAGAATCCCATTCCTCAACTATTGATTATGTCATTTCGGCAACCGCTGGTTGAATGATGGGCACTTTTGGAGGCGCGCTGGAAGCGCGTCAAATTGATGCCAGCAACGGAAAGCTGACCGCTGATGTAACCGGGGAGGTGGAAGCAGAGGAGGGTGTGCTTGTCATTCGCCGAATTCACGTGGCGATGCGCCTGGTGGCGCCTGAGGCGGCAAGGGAAACAGTCGAGCGCACGCATGGCATTTATGCTATGCGCTGTCCCCTGTACCGGACGCTGCACAAGGCGATTCAACTCACTTCTTCCTTTGAGTTAAGGACTCCCGCTGCCGCCTCTTGAAATCAGCGAGGCAAAGAGGGCAATGAGTTGTTCGGGCCGCAAAAAATTACAGCTTCTATGTGAAAGAGAACAAGGGAGATCTGCACGATGTTGGGGCTGGACGGTGTCCACGGCTAACGGGGCCCCTGCTTTACAGCGCTTTCCTGAAACTTCTGGACGAGTTGGGAATCACACACTCTGGGGTCTCGGGGCCTTGGCGTAATCCGGGATGCCTGCGGGCATGAGAGAAGGCCTTGGTGTAAGCGAAAATGAGCGTTACACATTCGCAACCGCAGTCCAACGAGGCCGAGCTTATAAAGAGCGCCTGCGGCGGAGAGCGCGAGGCCTTCTACGAGCTGGTACATCCCTATGAGCGTATGATTTACGCGACCGCCATTTCAGTTGTGAAGAATCCTGCCGATGCGGAGGAGGTTGCACAGGAAGCAGTATTGAAAGCCTTTTCGAATCTCGCTAGTTTCCGTGCGGAAGCAAAGTTCAGCACTTGGATCCTACAAATTACGTATAACGAAGCAAAGATGAGATTGAAGAAGGCGCGTTCGCACCTTTATGAGTCGATTGACGATTCAGGACCAAGCGAGGATGCGGACTATTGGCCGAAAGACTTTGCCGATTGGCGACCTATACCTTCCGAATTGTTCGAAAGGGGCGAGGTGCGTCAGGCCATACAGAACGCAACCAATTCGCTCGGTCGCATCTATCGGGAAGTCTTTTTTCTGAGGGACGTCCAGAATCTGAGCACCAAAGAAACGGCAACCATACTCGGAATTTCGGAAGGCGCCGTCAAAATTCGGCTTCTTCGAGCCCGCTTACAAATGAGGGATGCGCTCGCCCCCGGATTCGACGGTTGCTGGTTTAATGGACAACCGTATCAGAAAGTTAGGCCATGGTGAAAAAAGAAGAAGAGTCCAAATGGCGATAATTGAAATCAGTTGCGTCGAAGTGTGGCGGGAAATCTCCAACTACGTTGATGAGGAAATCTCTACCGAGATGCGCGAACGCATGGAAGCTCACTTCAAAGAATGCGCGCACTGCAAAGCGGTGCTGGACGGGACTCGAAACGTTGTGGGTCTGGTTGGTGACGGGAAATTGTTTCATACGCCCGAGGGGTTCAATAAGCGTCTATATAATAAGATTCGGGGGCTCCCGTAGCTTATGCTCCGCGCCCTAAAGTCTGCTCTGGGCGGAACGGATCGGCGACATCTTGGTTATCCATGTACATCCATAACTTCCACTTTCCTTCCTTATTTTTCCGCCAGATGTCCACATAGCGATCCCTGCAGCGGGTTGGTTGACCGCCGTCCTTAGGAGTAAGCGTTAAGTCATGCCAACCGTAGTCATGGGCTACTTCTCCTTGAAGACGAATCTCGATAACAATCACAACCAGCTTCGCTGTAAAACGCTCGAACAGATTTTCTAGCCGAGTTTTCAAGGCCTCCAATCCGCTCGCGCCGAATTCACACGGTTGGCCGTCGGAGAAATTAACCAAGTCGGGATCCGCAATCGCCAATAAGCGCGACACATCCGAGAGGTTGAAACAATCCCGAAATTCGCTTTTGGCCACGTTGATTGCATACAGATCGTCCATTGCCATCTCCCCATGCTCCATCTCGGTGTGAGCATTGGTTCCCAATGCTCAATTCTAACGGAAGTAGCCGCCACGTGACGCTTTCCGGTTGCGCTGATGCAGAAACATCTTCTCGTGGAGTGACTAGAACCTATTGACCTGCTCGGAATCAGATACCTACCTGCGAGTTGGCCAGCATTCCGTCACGAGCCCAATGCTCTATCCAATTTTCGAAGAATGCTTTGCCTCCTACATGCAACAAGCACACCTGCTTGGCGGGCAGGCGCGCTACCTCACAACGAGAATGCCGGTTCCCCGGGAGATTCACAGACTAAGGCGGAGGTTTTCCAAACCGCCGCCTAGCAGAACGGTAGTTAAGTATTAAATCTAATTGCGATTGACCGGTGCACTCGGAAGAATTGCTTGCAAAAGGTTGCAAATAGCCCACCTGCTGGGCGACAGACGCTTCCTCAAAGCGTGAGCATCTGCTTCGAAAACAAATGATCTGTCCCCTACGATGTGCTTGGGGATGCGCCACGGTGAAGAAATCCTCGGACCTGAGCAGCCTCTCCCACATTGACTTGGAAAAAACGGACAGCGAGTCGGCCACGTAAGCTCTTTAGAATCTTGAACTGGTTTATCGGACACGAACCAACATCTGAACCCTAGCGAGGTTCAGTAGCGAGATATACCCACGTTCAGAGGAAACCGCAACTCGATGCAAGAGTGGCACTTAGTTGTTTCCCGTGGTCCTGAATCGGAAAACAAAACCACCAGATCAGTCCCAACAGCACGATTTCATGGTGTTTTGCAAAATATGGAAAACGTTGGCAGCGGCGTAACTGTTTGAAAGGAATGGAGCGGCCTATCGGAATCGAACCGACACCTGAACCTTGGCAATTCTGAAGCCAACGGAAAATCAGGAACTTATGAGGCACTTTCGGGAACATTGAGTAGTGTTTAGAGCGGTCAGGAACGCTTAATGTTCCTCAGGTTGTTCCCGCAAAACCAAGAGCATACAAGCGGTTCAGACGTACCACGCGGATCGCGGGTTGGCACCCATTAGCAATATCCGCACACTCATGGGCGGTAAAGATCGAAAACAATACCGCTTGGTATTTCAAGGACTTAGAGGAAATGATGGGGAGCGCTAAGGTATTGAAAAGGAATAATAGGGAAGCGAAGGGAATCCTTATTGGCCCCTCAACGGCCCCTAGTTTCTTCTGATGATTAATTCGCGATCGTCGGCTTCGGGCCAAATTTCGCGGCGCGGATGGCAAGCCTACGACCGAATCTCTCGAAACGAGAATCTATCTGGATGACGGTATCCCTGACTAATTTCTAGTGATCTTTTTTTGTATCAGAAGGTACGCTAAACCAACTGCACCCAGGCGTGGCACATGGCAAAATGTTGGGCTCAGGAGGCATCATGAAAAAAACTCCGCTACTTCAACCGGGCAAACCCGGAGTATCTGCTCGAAGTCGCTCGCTGCACTTATGGATAAGTATCTGCAACATCTTGCCGTAAAGGGTTTCAGCGAGTGCACTCTCAGGGTCCGTCGCATTTACATGGAGATGTTTCTGTCGTGGTGCAGGAGAAGTCGAATCACGGCACCGACCAAAGTCACGCGAACATCTCTCGAAAGCTACCAGAGGTATTTGTTCAATTACAGGAAGAAGGACGGACAGCCGTTGGCTGTAGCCAGCCAGCATTCCAGGCTAGCTCCCCTAAAGGTGTGGTTCAAGTGGTTGGCTCATCGAAAGTATATTCCGCTAGACCCGGCTGCCGAGTTGGAGTTGCCGCGTGTCGGCTACAAGCTACCGAACGTGATGAACAGAGACGAAGCCGAACGCGTGCTGAGCCAGCCAAACGTAGGAGAGCCCCTGGGCATCCGTGATCGCGCCATGCTGGAGATGCTTTACTCCAGCGGATTGCGCCGCATGGAGCTTCTACATCTCAAGCTCTACGACGTCGACCAAAAACACGGCCTCGTAACTGTTCGCGAAGGAAAAGGCAAAAGAGACCGTGTAGTACCGATTGGCGAAAGGGCTTTGGCTTGGCTGGACGTGTATTTGAACAGACCAAGACCTGAGATTGTAAAGAAGCCTGATGACGGTATTGTTTTCCTTACCGCGAACGGTGCCCCATTCACACCGAACCACCTGAGCTGGCTGGCTCGCCAATACGTGAAATCTGCGGGGATCGGCAAGGGGGGCGCGTGTCACATCTTTCGTCACTATCTCTCCTTCCTGACTATGTCGAGTCCTGCCGTGCCAGCCCCGTTTTCTCCATAGAAGTACGAAAAAGTGCCGACATAGTCTTGACTCCTTGTCATCCCCATGGAGGGGAGAAAGGAGTCTACCGTGCGGTACATCATCAACAACCAAGTGGTTCTATCGCGAGCACCCGACGGCCCGCTCGTGGCACACATCGGCCCGTTTGCCCAATCGCAAAGCGTGCAAGGATATGCCCGGCATTCGATTTGCCAGCAGGTTCGGCTCGCTGCAGGTTTCAGTCATTGGCTGGAACAACAGGGGATCCCTTTACGTCAGGTCAGCTCCGATCATCTCTCGCGGTATTTACGTGATCGCGCTCGCCGGGGCCGACATTGCTCGAATGATGCCGCAGCGCTCAGGCACGTCCTGGATTTTCTGCGCCACGATGGCGTGATTGCCGCAGAGAAGGTCGCAGCACGTCCACTGACCCCGGCAGAGCACTGCGTGCATGCGTACGCGCAGTACTTGCGCGACGCGCGTGCTCTAGCCAGAGCTACGATCATCAACTACGTTTCCTTCATTCGTGGATTTCTCACAGATCGTTTCGGCACTAGGCCTGTGAAACTTGTGTGCCTGAAGGCCGGCGATATCGTGCGATTTGTCCAGCGCCAAGCGCCGCATTTGCATCTGAAACGGGCGAAGCTGCTGACCACGGCATTGCGTTCCTTCTTGCGGTACGCGCGCTACCGCGGAGACGTAGCTCTGGATTTGGCTGCCGCAGTGCCTATCGTGGCGAATTGGTCGATGCCATCGATCCCTCGCGCAATTCCATCGAACCAAATCCGCCAGTTGTTGGCGAGCATCGATCGGCGTACCGCGATCGGCCGTCGTGACTACGCGATCGTGCTCCTGCTTGCACGGCTGGGGTTGCGTTCAGGCGAAGTGGCCTTTCTCGAGCTGGAGGATATTGACTGGGACGCCGGACAGGTAAGCGTCCGAGGTAAACGCGATCAACGAACCGCGCTTCCCCTTCCAGCGGAGGTCGGCGCGGCAATCGCCGCCTACCTGCGTGACGGACGCCCGCGCAGCACGAGTCGTCGTGTGTTTCTGCGCAGCAAAGCCCCTATCCGCGGCTTTCTGAGCTCGTGTGGCATTGGATCGATCATTCGACATGCGCTTCACCGTACCGGCATGCAGACGCCGACAAAAGGCGCCCATCAGTTCCGCCACGCGCTCGCGACTCAGATGTTGCGCCATGGTGCCTCATTAACCGAAATCGGCGAAGTCCTGAGACATCGCAACCCCCAGACCACCACGATCTACGCCAAGGTGCACCTCCAGGCGCTGCGGATGCTGGCATTGCCGTGGCCAGGAGGTGGGCGATGACCACACTTCGGCGGGCCGTGCTGGAGTATGTGCGCATGCGCCGCGATCTGGGATTCAAGCTGCAGGAAGCCGGCAAGGGGTTACTCGATTTTGTAAGGTTTATGGAGCGGCGTCGCGCATCGTACATCACCCAGTCATTGGCGTTGGCCTGGGCGCAACAACCATCGCACACTCAACCGGCGCATTGGGCTCAGCGACTGGCCTTCGTCCGAGGATTTGCGCAGTATCGTAGCGCAACCGATCCACGCACGCAGATTCCGGCGAAGGGTCTGCTGCCCTTTCGGCCGAAGCGGGCGCGACCCTATCTGTACTCGGATAAAGAAATTCGTAGCCTGCTGAGCGCCGCGCTTGCCGTGCCATACCATTATGAACGCGGGAAGTTGCGTCCTTGGATCTACCACTGTCTGCTCGGACTTCTGAGTGTCTCGGGGCTGCGCGTCAGCGAAGCCCGTAATCTCGAGGTTCAAGATGTCGATCTCAAAGCAGCGGTATTAACGATCCGCGGCACCAAGTTCGGCAAGACTCGACTGGTGCCGTTGCATCGCTCGACCTGCCGCGTTCTCGCCGAGTACCTCAGTCGGCGCAACCGCCACTGGAGGCAGCGACCAGTTTCCTCGTATTTGTTCGTCTCGAGCGCTGGACATCGGTTGGATGGTGCAGATATCCGTCGAACGTTCTACGCGTTGTCCCGGCAGATCGGTCTGCGCGGCCCCTTCGACAGTCACGGCCCGCGTCTGCATGACCTGAGACACCGATTTGCCACGGAAATACTCGTGCGCTGGTATCGGTCCAATGAGGACCCCGAACGCAAACTTCCGCTCTTGTCCGCCTACCTTGGCCATGTACACGTGGCTGACACCCAGTGGTATTTAAGCGGCTCGCCGGAGCTGATGCGTGAGGCAATGCACCGGCTCGAGCACCGCTGGGAGGATCGGCCATGATCACTCCTGTCAGCTTTGCGGCGATGTTGGAGCGCTTCTTTACCCAGCGCCTGATGCAGCAGCGCCAGGCGAGCCCCCACACCATCAGTTCCTACCGCGATACCTTCCGTCAATTCCTGAAGTTCGCGCAGCAGCGGTTGCATAGAGCACCGTCACACCTGAATTTCGAGGAGATCGACGCCCCATTGATCATGGCGTTTCTGGATGGTTTGGAGAAGCACGGGTTGAGCGTTCGTAGTCGAAATCTCCGCCTCACTGCACTTCACTCCTTCTTTCGATATGCGGCGTTCGAAGTCCCCGACCACTCTGCACAGATCCAGCGTGTGCTGGCCATCCCCAGCAAGCGTTTCACGCGGACGTTGGTCCAGTTTCTCACCCGTGCGGAAGTTGATGCTCTGCTCGCCACGCCCGATCAACGCACCTGGTTCGGCCGACGCGATCACGCGTTTCTCCTGGTGGCCGTCCAGACGGGTCTACGCGTATCGGAGATGACTGGGCTCACCCGCGAGGACGTCGTCCTCGGCACCGGTGCTCACGTACGCGTTATCGGCAAGGGGCGCAAGGAACGCTGCACACCTCTTGCCCGATCCACAAGCGCCGTGGTGAAAGCATGGCTGCACGAGCCGCAACGAGGTAATGGGAATCTGCTGTTCCCCAGCGCCATGGGCAAACGTCTCACCGTGCACGGCGTGCAGTACCTGCTCAACAAGCATCGTATGGCTGCTTCCAAGGTGTGCCCGTCGTTAAAGCACAAGCGTGTGACCGTTCACCGCTTGAGGCATACCATGGCCATGGACCTTCTCCAAGCGGGCGTTGACCGTTCTGTGATTGCGTTGTGGCTCGGACACGAGTCCGTGGAGACTACGCAGATTTACTTAGAGGCGACACTGGCTATGAAGGAGCAAGCGCTCGCCAAGACAACACCGCCTAATGGCAGCGCGGCACGGTATCACCCCGGCGATCAACTCCTCGGGTTCCTCAACGGCCTGTAGCGTTGAGAAGACTATGTCGGGTGATACGTTCGCCGAACCCACGTCTTGGTGTGAATATTCCGACTTGAATGCACGCCGTCCGCTATCGCTCGACATAGTCAGGAAGGGTAGATAGTGACGACTATGTCTTTGGAGACATAGCAGTCATACGATGGCGACATTGATGCTCGAAGGTGGCGCAGACATTCGTTACATCCAGGCGATGCTGGGCCACGTGAGGCTCGACACGACCCAAATTTATACCCATGTTTCGATCCGCATGCTGAAACAAGTCCACACGGCGACGCACCCAGCGGCTCGGTTGAACGCGGAGAACGACCAGACCCCAATCGAAAAGCCCAGTGTCGCCCATGAAGGAGAAACCGGGGGCTTGGAAGACTTAAAGTAGGGTCCCATCTGAGAGACTGACTGGACACAATTCCGCCCGATATTGCTGCCCATGTTAGCCATTCCAAACGTAGAATTCAGGTGATGACTTGGACCAACCAAGAAACATCGAGTTCAGAGGCATTCCTTGCCTCAATGGCTTTCTACTGGCCCGCGGAGACGCGACTGAGAAATCCACAGGCATCATACTATCGCGCCAGATACTACGATCCGAACACCGGAAGATTCATTAGTGAAGATGGAGTCGGAAACGATGAAGGCACCAACCTCTATATGTATGTGCATAACTCGCCCATCGGCTCCCACGATCCCACCGGCCTGTACAAGCTGAGTGGATTTCCGCCAGGCCTTGCGGAGCAGATGCGCGATGCTATCAATTCTGCAATTAATAAGCTTGGTAATGGAAAAGGATGCGACGATGGGTGTGCGGGACCCCTAGGGCCCAAAATAGTTCAAGCTCTGCAGGATGCAACATTCGTTTATGTACCTAACCTAAAAACCCAGGATGGTACTGGCGAATCGTGCGGGAACTCAAGGCCGAACAATTCAAAGACAATTCATGTTGGTTCAGCTGCCTTCAACCCTCAAAAATGTTGCCGCTTGGACTCGACGCTCGCTCATGAAGCCACGCACAAGGTCACTGGACTAGATGAACATGGGAACCCCGGCCCGCGAGAAGTGGAGGACAAATGCTTCGGATGCCAATGAGAATTCTGGAAAGCCTCGTTCGACTTCTACTCGTAGTTGCAATGGTGCACGTACCAACGCTGGCAAAGTGCGTCTCATTGCAGATCACATTGGAAGGTGTAATTGAAAGGCCCACGAAAGACCTAAAGATCGTCGTGGAAGTGGGGTCAGTGACGAATGGTGATTCAGTTACAGACGTGCGCCAAGAGTCTTCAGTTAAGGAATCCCGTTTCCATGCGCTCGCTTGGTTCAATACAACATCAAACGTGGTTTCCGTGGAAACGTGCGATCGAAGACCACATCTGGTCACGGTCAAACTCATCCAGGGAGAGCAAGTTCTCGACCGACAGACACTGACAGTCGAGACGGACTTCCGCCGGACAAAGAAAGGCGACTATGAACTAAAGAAGCCAATTACGCTTCACGCCGCGGTAGCCCTCGCGGCCCCTGTAACTTGATGCACGACGCGCCCGAATATACTTCCGATACTGTACTAGGCACACTCGACTCCAACGGCAACACGCTGACCAATGTAATGGGGTCGAACACCACGACATATGCGTGGGATTACGAAAACCGGATGACGAGCGTCACGCTACCGGCAGGCGGCGGAACCGTCACCTTCAAGTACGACCCCTTCGGCAGAAGAATCTACAAATCTTCGGGTTCGGGCCCTGCCATCTTCGCCTACGACGGCGACAATCTGGTCGAGGAAACCAATTCCTCTGGGACCGCCGTTGCCCGCTATTCCGATGGACTCAACATCGATCAGCCGTTGGCGATGCTGCGCTCCTCTACGACCAGCTACTACGACGCGGACGGCCTGGGTTCGATCACATCGCTGTCGAGTTCGGCGGGCTCGCTGGCCCAGACCTATGGTTACGACTCGTTTGGAAAGCAGACAAGTTCCTCTGGCTCGCTAACAAATCCGTTCCCGTACACTGCTCGTGAGTTCGACTCCGAAACCGGCCTGTATTACTATCGTGCTAGATAGCGGTACAGGTAGATTTCAGTCCGATCTTCGATGCATTAGTTTTAGCTGCAATGCCCCAGAGGCGAGGCCAAGCAATGCGCCCGCTACTGCGCCTACAGCGCCCGCAACCACCAATTGAAAACGGGAGACAAAGGGTCTCGGCAAAGCCTCGACGAGCACGGAAAAGAATGGTCCGACCAAGGCTAGTGTGCCCGCCCACCATAGAACGAGGACTTTTGCGGGACCTTTTTGGGTAAAGATGGATCCAAACCCGAATCCGATGCTGGCCCCCCAGATCAAACCTAAAACGAGCCCAGCGCGCCCCCCTGCCTTTCCTCCGACAAAACAACCGGCAAGGCCAACTCCGACAGTCCAAAAGAGCCTTTTCATACCCATACTACCTCCGAATCGCGAAGTACCAAGAATGAAGACTCATGCGTACCTTCACTTCGGAACTCGCTTGGAGATTTAAAATTTCGAATAGCGTGGCCAAGGGTCACCCGGAGGATTCTGAGGTGCTGTCCAAGCGAAATCCCTCCACGGATCGCAGTACACAATGGGATCATTTGGATCACTACTCTTGGCCTTGACAATATAGTGAAGACCGGCCCACCACGAAACCACTGAGAAGCCCCAGTTTCCGTCAAGTGGCTTTATTGCATTGTCGTTGATGAGGCAGTCTGCACTCCTATCAGCTTGGTCCTTGCAACCGAGATACTTCGAACCCGTGGCCTTTCCGTAGGCGGATTGGTTGGAGCTTTGGTCATTGAAGAATCCGTCCAAGCCGCCGCTACCCGGACGGCGGACCCCGTCCTTGACCATTTTCTGCACACACGAATGGCAGACCTGCTGAATCCTCTGAACGTCCTGCGGACTCAGGCCTGCTGGATCTGCCATCTGAATAGGCCTGTTCAGAACATAGCTGTAGAAATCTACGCCGCCAATGAATCCCAGAGGGTCTTCTGAGATGAACCGCCCGACAGTTGGGTCGTAGTATCTGGCGCGATAGTATGACGTTCCAATTGCCATGGCATTTGGCTAGAGTGGCCCGACCTCGACCACCCTGCCGGGCTGGATCGAGAGAAGAGCTTGTGCACACCCGGGCATGAGCGGCAACAAATCCTTCATACGATTCGATTTCGCGCAAAGGATCAGGATCGAGACACTACGCCCGGTCATGTTTTGTTGGTATTTAATATTCCGATCGCTGGTGAGCAGGACATTCCATCGCCCCTCAGCAAGCGTCAGAAGCTCGCCATTCTTCTTGGACCCAAAACCCGCCTGCCGAGCCGTTTGGCACTCGTGGCCTAGTGCGGTGAGGTTTCCCATTAGTCCAGCAGGAACGCACTCATCGATCAGAATTTTCATTTCCCGAATCGTGCCAGGACTAGGGCCTTGGCCTCTTCGAGCGCCGCAATGGCGGTCTCCCGGCTGACCCCAGGGTACTGCTCCAGGAACTCATCTAGTGTTTCTCCACCTTCCAGATAGTCAAGCAGTGTCTGGAAAGGGACGCGCGTGCCGCGGAAAACAGGTTCTCCGCTATGGATTTCCGGATCTTGGACAATGACGCTGTCAGAGACTGTAGGCATGGCGACCCTCCTGCGCGTTTCCCGATTATCTCATCCATTCACAAGAACTGCTCTGAAAAGTGCAAATCGGCCGGCATTAAGCTTGCTCTAAAAGAGTCGTAAGCGACAGCGCCCCCCATGTTCGCCAGCCGAAACGTTATAGAAATAAACATCATGACCTCCAATATGACTTCCTTGGAGACCGCGATGAGCCCTGAACTGAACTAAACGTATAGGTGTTAGCAATCGAGCCGGCCGCGTTGCTCAGCGAGGTTACCGAGCCGAGGCCATCGGCGTGGAAATAGTTGGTGGCGCTGCTTCGCAGTATGGCCAAAGGCTCATCGATGTTTCCGTTGTTGTCATAGACGGAGGTTCCGCTCGACGAGGACTTGTAAATTCTTCGCCCAAAGGGATCGTATTTGAAGGTGACCGTGGTCCCGTCCGCGTCGCAGACCTCTTCAGGCAGTGTCACTATAATCGAAATAGTCCAAGTAAGAGGCACGCGACTCCAATTATGGCCGCAGGCCACATAAGATAAGCGGGCCATGGGGACCAACCGTGCTCGCCGCGCATTTTAAGATATTCTTGCGGTACACCCAATCCTCTCCTAATAAGGTACTTTCCGTAGGGAAACTTATTTCCAACACGGACCATTTTGAGTTGAATGTGGGCGAGTAAGACACCAGTGATGCCGATAAAAACGAATCCGACTATCACCAACGGATTCCTGTGCAACATGTACGAAATCATGTTCCAGCTTTCGTCCATATGTTCTGCCGTGGTCGTTACCTGCAACGTGAAGCCAATTCCTCAAGTCTCACATTTCCTACCTTGCCCGGTTTTGTCATTGGCAGCCGCAGCCTTGAGGCGGCGAAGTCGGATTCGTATAGGTGTTGGTAGTAAATTTCGAGAATCCCAGACCGAATCCGGGCGAAAGATTTAGCGTCCAGATTCCGGTATCCGGAGAATAGGCAAAGTCGATCTGTAGCGCGATGAATGTGTAACTCGTATTGTTGAAGGGGCCCGAAATATCGGGCAGTGAGTTTCCGTTCGAAAGCGCGAATCCAGGTCCTGCCGACGCGGACAATCCACCGGTCTGGTTCTTATCGTATGGCTTGCATATGCCGTGCTGCCTCACAAAGCCGCCGACAGTCGCATAACCACCGACGTCCTGGAAGTGCCCCCAGGAACCACATTGAACCAATCGAAGCTGAACCTCCAACCCCCGGACCCCCACCTAGAAACCCACCCGCACCCAACGAGAGACCCATTCCGAGCAAACCAGAAGGATCTCGAAGGTTGGGAGTAGCGCCCCACACATACCTATAAAAATTTCTATCCCCGCCCAAGTACCTAATGGGGTCTTCGCTCAGGAACCGTCCAGCATCCGGATCGTAGTATCTGGCGCGATAGTAATACAGGCCCGTTTCTGTATCCGATTCGCGGGCGGTGTACTGGAAAGGATTCACGAGCGAACCCGTCGAGGCAGTCAGCTTTCCAAAGGAGTCATAAGTGGTTGAGATGATCCGGCCCGTGGCCGAAGGGGGTTCTGTTCCTTTGTGTTCCCACGCTGAGGAAGCAGAATCTGTAAGTGCTTGATTTAATGGAGCGGCCTA
>Ga0210400_10002720_pt1 | contig 16074 bp, 14 predicted proteins | sample IncBWH26MmetaG_FD_155456 | JGI IMG/M metagenome (GOLD analysis project Ga0210400, IMG submission 155456) | Forest soil microbial communities from Barre Woods Harvard Forest LTER site, Petersham, Massachusetts, United States - Inc-BW-H-26-M | ecosystem: Environmental > Terrestrial > Soil >... | reverse complement strand
GGGTGTTCAGCTTCACGGCGGAGCTGAAGAGGTTCAGCTCGAGGCCCTTGGTCTGGAAGAGGTGGTAGGCGTCGCGGGCGTGGTGGGTGCCGAACTTGCCGTCCTTGTGCGAGCCCACCTGGGGCGCAGGGCAGAAGTCCTTCACCTGGCTGATGTCGTTGGCGCGGCGCATGCAGACGAAGGTGCCTTCGACGAGGTTGTCGCTGCCCTCCGATAGCACGAGGGTCTCCAGCAGGCAGCTCAGGTTGTGGGTGTTGCAGCTGACCACATGGATGTATTTGTCATCCGGCGTGATGACCTCGTCGTTGATGCCGCGGGCGTACATCTTGCCGAAGCCGAACTCCGAGCCCTGGGCGATGAAGCCGAGGGTATTGTGCTCGTACTTGGAGTAGAGCTTCTCCTTCATGTCCAGGCCCTTGGGCGAGCAGTCGATGACGACGCTGGCCTGCTCGAGCGCCTGCTCGTGCGTGAGAGAGGCCTCGACGCCCCACTCCTTGAAGGCGCCCATCTTGTCGGCGTCCACGGCCAGCTTGGCCCCGCGGGCCACGAGGGCCTTCACCTTCGGGCGGTCGCTGACGCTGTGCTTGTGGAAGGTGACTTCGTCCAGCCCCAACTCTTCCCGGTAGTGGGAGAGGAGGCCGATGAGCGGCTCGCCGATGGTGCCGGTGCCGACCACATGGATGATGTTCTTCTTCGACATGGAGCCCTCCAGGCCGGGTTGTGCGGGACGCCCCACCGGCCGAACACCCCAGTTTCCCAGACCCGCGAAGGACCGCGAAGGAGAAAAACCGCGGAGGGCCGCAAATGGCTCCATTCGCGGCCCTTCGCGGATATCACCAGCCGCGCATCACATTGGCCTTGTAGACCCGCTCCAGGGCCAGCACGAAGGCAGCGGTGCGGTAAGTGCAGCTGTGCTTCACGGCTTTGTCATGCACATCGTGGAAGGCCTGCACCATGATCTTCTCCGCCTTCTCGAAGACCTCGGCCTCGTCCCAGAAGAACTGCTGGAGATTCTGCACCCACTCGAAGTAGGACACCGTCACGCCGCCGGCGTTGGCGAGGATATCGGGGATCACGGTGATGCCGCGGTCCTTGAAGATGTGGTCCGCCACCGTGGTGGTGGGCGCGTTGGCGCCTTCCACGATGAGCTTGGCCTTCACCGTCGCAGCCGTGTCCTTGGTGAGGACGCCGCCCAGCGCGGCCGGGATGAGGATGTCGCAGTCCTGCGCGAAGACCTCCTCCTTCGCGAAGGCCTCGCCGCCGGCAAAGCCCGCCACGGTGCCCTTGTTGGCCTTCACATGGGCCGCGAGAGCCTCCACATCGAGCCCCTTCGCGTTGCGCACACCGCCCGCGTGATCCGCCACAGCCACGATCTTCGCGCCCATCCCATCCAGGAACTTGCCCGTGTAGGAGCCCACATTGCCGAAGCCCTGGAGCACGACGCGCGCGCCCTTGAGTTCCATGCCGAGGACGCCCGCGGCCTCGCGGGTGATGATGGCCACGCCCTTGCCCGTGGCGGCCTCGCGGCCCTGGCTGCCGCCCAGCTCGATGGGCTTCCCCGTGACGCAGGCAGGCGCGTGGCCGGCCTTGCGGCCGTACTCGTCCATCACCCAGGCCATGGTCTGCGCGTTCGTGTTCACATCCGGCGCGGGGATGTCGCGGTTGGGGCCGATCACCATGCTGATCTTGGCCGTGTAGCGGCGGGTGAGGCTCTCCAGCTCGTGGAGGCTCATCTTGGAGGGATCGCAGGTGACGCCGCCTTTGGCGCCGCCGAAGGGGATGTTCACCACGGCGGTCTTCCAGGTCATGAGGCTGGCCAGCGCGCGCACATCGTCCAGGTCCACCTCGGGATGGAAGCGGATGCCGCCCTTCTGGGGGCCGCGCACGCCATTGTGCTGCACGCGGTAGCCATGGAAGACCTTGAGGCTGCCGTCGTCCATGCGGATGGGGAGGGCCACCGCCACTTCGCGGTAGGGCGTCTTGAGGACTTCCCGCACTTCCGGCGACATGGCCAGGATGTCGGCCGCCTCGTCGAACTGGCGGTTCACATTCTCAAAGAGGTTGATGTGCTCGGTCATCGCGTCCTCGCGCCCGACTCCGGGTCAGGCACGCCAGCATAGCAAGGGCCCCGGAAGGAGCCCAATGCTGGTTCCGCGGATTCCGCCGCTACTTCTTGTTGAGGCCGACCTTGTACTGGAGGTTCGCCACGCCGTAGGTGCCTTCCGGCGTGCGGACGCAGCTCACGACGAGCTTGGGCTGGCTATCGAAGCCCAGCGTCACATCCGTCACGCGCTGGTCCGTGGCGTTGCCCTGGGCCTGCATCACATACATCTTTTTCCACTCATCGGCCGAGAAACCCTTCACGAGGCGGTAGATGCCCGCGTAGAAGGCCCGGCGTGCGTCCTGGATGTCGTAGCCCGGGACGGGGTAGCGCGGCAGGTTGTCGAGCTTGTCCTTCAGGTCCGTCACACCCAGATCCTGCATCTCCTGGGGCGTCAGTTCGAGGCCGAGATGCGCCGCCTGGTTGTGGAACCACCAGGCGGAGGGGAACACCACATCCGCCGACACCGGCGCCATGAGGATGATGTGCTTGTAGTCCTTGGAGGCGGCCAGGTAACGCAGATGCTGGAGGATGTCCTGGGGCGTCTGCGCCGCCAGAGGCGCGTCCGCCGTCGTGTCCTTGGGCTGGCACCCGGTGGCGGGAACCAGCAGCAGAAGCCCCGCGGGGGCCAGGATGGAGAAGGAGCGCAGTCGCGACATGACACCTCCGTGACAGGCACGGCTAGGAGGATGATGGAACCATCCGGCCGGGAAACCAACGAAAAAACCGTGGGAGCAAAACTAATGTACCCAGTGGATCTCATCGCCTTCGGCCGCCTCCGGCTTGAGCCCTGTCGCGCCCTGGAGGCCCATTACCTTGCCATGCTCAAGGTCCATGCCCGGATGGAGGTCATCGAACTCCTAGAAGGCAAAGGAGATACGGCAAAGCAACTGCGGGACGAAGCCGAGCGGCTGCGGCCCCGTCTGAAGGCAGCGGGCCGGGCCGTGCTCCTGGATCCGGCCGGGAAATCCTATTCCAGCGAGGCCTTCGCAGCCTGGCTGGGTGAGCGCGTGGATAGGGGCGAACGCTTGGCCTTCGCCCTGGGCAGCAGCCACGGCTTCGACCCGGACCTCAAGGCGGAGACCTCCGACAAGCTCTCCCTCAGCCCCATGACCTTCCCCCACGAACTGAGCCGCGTGATGTTCCTGGAGCAGCTCTACCGGGCGTTTTCCATCTTGAAGGGCTCGCCGTACCACAAGTGAGGGTCGGCTATCGCAACAGCTCATCCACCGCGGCATAGGGGTCCAGCTTCCGTTCAGCGATGTCGGCGATGAGCCTCTCCACCTTCGCCTCGCCCGCGCGGACCTTGGCGCGGCGGGCGGCTTCCTCGGCGAGCAGAGCTTCGAGGCGCAGGCGGGCGCGGGCCTTGGCCTTGCGCGCGAGACCTTCACCTTTTCGCAGCCAGGCGCCGTGGGCGCGGATGGCCGCCAGCAGTTCCTTCACGCCTTCGCCGGTGGAGGCCACCGTGCGCGCGACGGGCGGATCCCAGTCGGGATCGAGGCCGATGGGGCCCAGGCTCTTCAGGCCCTCCACCTCCTGCTCCACCAAGTCCGCGCCGTCACGGTCGGCCTTGTTGATGACGAAGAGGTCGGCCACTTCCATGATCCCGGCCTTGATGGCCTGCACGCCGTCGCCCAGGCCCGGCACCAGCACCACGCAGCAGCTCTGCACGCAGGCCACGACATCCACCTCGTCCTGGCCCACGCCCACGGTTTCCACGATCACGGTGTCGAAGCCGGCGGCGTCCAGCAGGTCGATGGCGTCCTGCGTGGCCCGCGCGAGGCCGCCCAGCGCGCCGCGGGTGGCCATGCTGCGGATAAAGATGCCCTCATCTTCAGACGCCCGCGCCATTCGGATGCGGTCGCCCAGGATGGCGCCGCCCGTGTAAGGGCTCGTGGGATCCACAGCGAGGATGCCGACCCGGCGGCCTTCCAGCCGAAGTTCCCGCGCGAGACGGTCCGTGAGCGTGGACTTGCCCGCGCCCGGCGCGCCCGTGAGGCCGATGACCTCCGCGCGGCCCAGAGAGGGCCAGAGGGCGGCCATGAGCGCCCGGGCGCCGGGGTGGCCGTTCTCCACCCAGGAGATGGCCCGCGCCAGCGCGCGGGGGTCTCCATCGCGGAGGGGCACCAGCAGCTGTTCGGCGGCATCCATGGGGTCCAGGATGACCGAGGAGTCTTTCCGGGCAATTGGGATAAACTGTCTCTTCCGCGCCTAGGCGCATTCCAGCGGAACCATAGCGATGAGCCAGGGCCCCCTCCCCTCCCCCGATGAACTGGGCGACCAACGCCCGGCGGAGCCCTCGGCCGCACCGGCCAAAGGGATCCTCCTCAAGAAGCGGCAGCCCGTGACGGAGCCTGCCGCGGCGGCTGTGCGCGACAAGGTCTGCGCCCGCTGCGGCCTGCCCTTCCGGCTCGATCCCGGCAAGAAGTTCTTTCTTTGCCCGGATTGTTACCGCCGGGAGGTGGCCTACAAGCGGAAAGGCACCGAGACTCGCGTGATGGCGCTCATCACCTGCATCCAGTGCGGCAAGGCGGAGTACCTCCCCTTCACGCCCGACGATCCCAAGACCGCGCTCTGCCGTGACTGCTTCCGGGAACGGAAGCCGGAACCCAAGGCTTCCGAGCCGCATCGCTGAACCGACCCGAACCTCACGGATGACAACCATGACTCGCACGCTCACGCCCTTGTTCCTCTGCCTCCCGGCCCTGGCTGTCATGCCCGGCACCCAGTCGGTGCCACCCTCCGCGGAAAACGCCCGGAAGGCCTTCGTCCAATCCCTCGACGCCGTCAACGACGGCTGGTTCGGCAAGCCCTACCAGGGCGTGAAAGCCGTCCATCTCAAGGGCACCCTCGCCATCACCCTCACAGGCGCGGCTGTGGACACCAAGGTCGCGGACCTCAGCAGCGACGCCGTGAAGGCCAACAGCAAGGGCGGGAAGGTGGATGTGGTGGTGGATTCCACCTACTTCGCGTCCGGCGACTACCGCACCCAGCTCACGGGCGACTTCGGCAACCTGCTGGCCACTCGCCGCGGCGACCGCGGCTTCATCTACAGCAAAGAGCAGAACGCCTACACCACGCGCATCGACGCCGCGCCCGCGGACGCGCCCATCACCTTCCTGGCCTGGTTCCGCCAGACGCTGGACGAGATCCGCGCCGTCTATGTGGACGCCCCTACCTTCAAGGCCAGCGTGGCGGGGCAGGAGGGCGGGCTCGACCACCTCGTCTTCGACGCGCCCACCCGCGCCTGGGATCCCCGCAAGCGCGAGCAGAAGCTGGACGACTCCCTCGGATTCTGGAAGCGCGGCCGCCTGGATGTGTGGGTTGACAAGGCCACCCGCCAGCCCAAGCGCATGGACTTCCGCAACGAGGAGCAGGGCGTCCAGACCCGCATGGACTTCGCCTACGGCGCGGACACCAAGCTCCAGTCCATCTCCATCACCAACGCCTCCCGCGGCTTCGACGGCCCCGGCTGGGTCCGCGTGGGCTACGCGCCGGACGGCCTCATGACCAGCTTCTCCGGCGAGCTCGCCAGCGGCGGCAAGAAGGTCGGCTTCGACCTCGGCATGACCTGGTCCAAGGATCTCCAGCCCACCAGCATCCTCACCGTCCCCCCCGCCGGCGCCACCAAGAAGGGCCGCGAAGAGCTGGAGACCGGCCTCCTCGTGAAGCTGGCTGGCCAGATCATGGACCTCCAGCACGCCGGCCTCAACCTCCGCAGCGTCGCCCTGGGCGGCAAGTAGCAGGTAGACTCAAAAGACAGTCGGGGCGTGGCGCAGCCTGGTAGCGCATCTGCTTTGGGAGCAGAGGGTCGGAGGTTCGAATCCTCTCGCCCCGACCAACAAAGGCAAGATTTACGAGGCTCCCGCACTGGGGGCCTTCTTCGTGGCATACGGATAGCATACGAGGCGACGGCAACTCGGAACCTGATGGGGCCAAGGAACCAGGCGGATTTTGGCGGTTCCACTCCGTCTCATCAATACACCTCGTAGTCATCGGGTTCGGGTTGTGTGCCCTCCGGCTCCCGCCTATTCGACTCCGTTCTCCACCAAACCTCCCCGCTCGTTCTGATTTGTTCGGGATCGGGCAGAAAGGGCAGATGGTCCCTTCCACCTACGATTTTCAGCCGAGTTAGTTCTTGGGCATCAACCCCATCTGGCCCCGGGCCGTGCTCTGCGATGCGAGCTTCAAGGGCTTGGACGCCATCCTTCCAGTCCACCGCTCCCTGTATCGCCTCGCGTGCCCACACCAGGGAGCGCTTGGGGTCAGAGTTGAGCATCCCGTTCCCCATACGCCCGATCAACGGACCTAGGGCGGCATCCATGAGGTTTTTCAATAGAGAGCCCTTCGCCTCCGGTGCAAGCGAACCCCCCAGCGCAAAAGCCAAGTGGCCCAGGTCAAGCGCCAGTGCTCGCAAAGGAGCCGGATCAATTGCCACCGCTAGGGGTTTGTCTTTGTCATATCGGCGGTAAGCACCTGTATGAAGCGCCGCCGCTATATTTTCTACCTTCACGGCCTCAGAGATTGGGTTGGTCCCATAGAGCCTCCAGTCATCCAGCATGTGATGCACCACTGGCGAATGCCGAAGCACCACGGCTAAATCGCTTGCGAGCTTCTCCGCTTTCTTCAATACCCTCCGCGCCGCCGCGTTTGTCATTCTCGGTGCACTAGACCGCATGCTGTAGTGGTCCACTGCATACAGAACCCAGCCCTTCGCCTCTTCCTCAGTGATTCCATGCGGCCCTGGCAGGTAAGGGCGGAAGATCTTGGCCGCTTCCTCCACCGTCTCGCACCGCTTCAATTGGGGCAGGTTTCCAATGGGCATGACTCAACCTACAAGATCCAACACAGCGACGGATAGATTTGCCCATATTGCGCCGCGTCCCTCACGACACTTCTCTGCACTTTGCCGGTTCACCGGTATTGTCCGATTGATTATCGGTCCGCATTTCCCCGTATTTTACTGGGGAGCGGAATCCCAATAATTACCAGTATTCTAATGGGGCCAGATTCCGGTTTTTTCGTGTTTATTTAACCACGGCAGGAGTCATTGGCTCCCAACCCCGGCCTTGCCTTGGCCTTAGTCCCCTTTTTTATATGGCTCTCGTCCATATCTCCTCCCATTTCGTTTTGATTCGTTCACCGCTCGCCATCCGTTCCATTTCCACCGGAAGAGGCACCAGACCCCCCTGTCCTGGCGAAATAGTGGGGCGCATGATTCCTCCGCCAGATTTGCGGATTCCCCTCGGCACTCGGCCCAAGCGCGTAGACTAGCTGGTGTGATTGCCCGTTTGAGTCTTCGATTCATTGTGGGGAAAACATGAGTGACGGAGATGGCTGTGGAGCGATTGCGGGGGCCCTTCTGATCGGGCTGGCGATTGGATGGTTCGGCCATTCTCATTGGGCACCCAAGTCGGACCCGGAGGCTGTGCAGAGGCTGTCTGCGCTTTCAGGGGTAGATCCATCCAGCATTGCTGGCCGCATTGAATCTCCAGAGGATTTCAGGCAAGCCGTTATTCCCGATCTAAAGCAGGCAGTAGACTCCGCACGCCTAACCCTTTGGTATGCATCAAACACAACGACCTTCTCTGACACATGGACCTCCCAGGCGAACTACCGCACAGCATTTATCCGCTACGAACGACTACGACAATGGAATCCCGCCCAGAACGCACAACAAAGCGAAGAAGTGCGGCGACGAGCAGAGGACATGGTCCAAAACGATATTAATGATATTTGGAACAAGCGACATATAAACAATTAGACTTCGAATCATACCCATGGGCCTCGTCCTGTCGGGGCTTATCCTTGCTCAGTTTATCGACCGAATTGCCCTTAGATTCGAAGAGTAGATCATCCGCCGGAGGACCGCCACGGGCCTACCGGATATCAAGGAACTGGAGCGGGGTCAGGCCGCGCCCTCGTCGTCATCAGGTTCTTTAGGCTGGCGATGCTCAGAAACCGAAAAAACCGCAGAAACCGCAATCTCCGCCAAACGGTAAAAGGCCACCCGCCCGCCAGGTGTGGCCTCCAACCGGAACCCATCCACAACGGCATCACGATGCCGCATGAGTATTCGGCCCATCCTGTTCCCGTTCAGCTCGCCGGTCCCGCGCTTGAGGCTTTCCGCCGCCTGCCAGGCCGCCTCGTCACCTTTGAACCGCTCCACCAGCCTTGCGGCGTCAAAAGTGGTGGTCCCGAAGTGGGAGCGGATGCCCGCGAAGAAATCCCGTAGCGCGATGCGCCCCTCGTCACCCAACGCGCCTAGGCCGCGCTGTGTGTTCGAAACATCCTCGCCCGTGATCCAGTGGACAGCGTCCCGGATCAAACGCGACCACTCTTCATAACTGCCAAGCGCGGGCAAACCGGAAGCAGGTCGGCCCGCCACATGGAAAGCGCGAAGGATGGTGAGGGCAGCCGCCAGAAGGCGCGCTTGATACTCTCGCACCCAACCCAACAGGTCCGCGTAACGCCAACCGCCCCGATCTTCAGGGCGCTCGCATGGCGGCTCGATTCGGATATGCAGGGCGCGGCGTGCCGAATCTCCGCGAAGACTGAGATTGTTCCCGGTGACGGCCCAAACCGTGAGGGCAGGCACACGGCGTTGGACGCTCTTCCCTAGCACCCGGTCCCGGTATTCGGGCCAGGCCGTGAGGAGCGCATTCCAGACGCGGCCCCCGAACGGATTGGAAACATCATCGAGCCATCCAAGGCGGTCCCCGGATTCAAGGATCGGCAAGACCGCCTTTCGCAGTTCCTCTTCATCGCCGCTGGCGGCGTTGGCGGGCCCGATGGACCCCAGCGCGATCAAGCTGGACACCTTGACCAGCAAGCCTTTGCCGGAACCCTGCGAGGGCGCGTCAAAGAGGCCGAAGGGCACAGGGCCATCAATGGCGAACCGCCCTACCAGAGACAGGACATAGGCCAGCCAAGCGGCCCGATGGCACTCCGGGCTTGGGCTGGAGGCGAATGGGAAATCCACCACCACTTCGAAGAGGGCATCCCGTGCCGCCTCTGCATCCGCCTTTGTGGGAGCCTCCAACACTGTTGGCGGTGTTGCTCGCTGGGGCGCGAAGAAGAGCCCGGAGGCTGCATCCATGCCGGGTTCACTGAGGATGCGCCCGTCATTCAGAAACACGGGCGCGGTCACGAGGGCGCGGAGTTCTGGAACCTCTGGCCATACCCGGCGATCCAGGATCATCGCCGGTAGCCAGTCGGGCACCAGGCGCGTCCCATCCTCTTTACTTAGAAACTGTGCCCGGCGGCTCAAGGTTTCCCGCAGCCAAGGCGAGTTCACCATTCCAAGGGTTGCAGCCCCTGGACCGCCATGGATCACCCGGACCAATTCCCCGGCACGCTGGAAGAAATCAGCGTGAGGCACCAGAGCCTTGAGCGCGGCTTCCGTCACCTCCGCTTCGTTCGAGACATGGATGGCCGGAAGGCCGGTTGCGGTTTTTGCGGTTTTTGCGGTTTTCAAAGTTCGGGGCTCAGAAAATCCACCTTCTTCCGCCCCATCCAACAGGGCCCGGAGGTCCGCGCCATCGGGGATCGCATCCGCCAGGTCCCACTTCTCCGGAAAGTCCTCCGGCACCTTCACCACGCGAACCGAAGCGGCCCCGGCTTCGCGGGCCAGCTTCGCCACGGCGTCCGCATACTTGCGGCCCGCCTCGTCATGGTCAGGCCAGATCGTCACCTTGCGGCCTTGCAGCGGGGCCCAGGAAGCCTTGTCAGGCGCACTAGACCCGCCGGGGCTCGTGACGGCGATGCACTCCGGGAAATGGACCATGGCGGCGTCTGCGGCCTTCTCGCCTTCGCAGACGATGACCTCCGCGCCGGGACGGTCCGCCAACAGGCGAAGGTTGTAGAGCGGGCGCGGCGCGATGAAGGCTTCCATCCTCCAACTCATGCCGTCCCATCGCAGGGGACGCGGCTCTTTGCCCTTCGGGCCCTCAAAGCGCATGGCGTAGCCCAGCCGCGCCCCGTGGGCATCGCGGTAGCACCAGGCGGCTTTAAAGGTTGTGCCGTTCGGCGCGTAGCGGGCGAAGTCGGGTTCCGGCGCGTCCGCAGGCGCGGGCAGGTTCACGGCCTGGCGCTGCTCTGCGGGAAGAAGGTGAGGCGCGAAACGGCGGGCAAGATCACGGGCGGCTTCCGCTTGGCCCAACCCCTTAAGGTAAGCCCACCAGGACACAACATCCCCGCCCGTGTCTTCACTGGCGAAGTCCGCCCATTGCCCTTTTGTGGCGTTGATGAGAAATGATCCAGGGTTGGCATCGGCGCGGCGTGGATTCCTCAGTGAGATTTCCTCACCTTCGAGCTTGGCGTTGGCGTCCACTTCGCGGGCCAGGTCCAGCAGGCGCGGAAGCGCATCGGCGTTAATCGCATTGAAGTCCAGGCGGTTCATGAAACACCCCCCGTCCACTGCCCAACCCTCACGCGGTCAGGTGCAACGCGTTGAAGTTCCGTGAAAATCGCCCGGCCCGTTTCGGAATCCAGGCTGAAGCGGTTCACGAGAATGCCGCCCGCGCCATCGAAGTCGAGGTCAATGGCCACCAGAGGCCAAGGGCAAACCAGGCACGAAGCCCAGGAACCTGGCAGAGCATGGCGGGCCAGTTCCAGCATCCCTGTGACGGCTTCACGGATCGCTTCATCAGTCAGTAGAATCTCGTCCGGACCTTGCCAGGCTTGAGGATTCACCGTATCTTTGGGAGTCGTATTCCGTGAGTTCTGAGGGCCCGTGACGAGCGGGCCCTTTCCTTTGGCGGTCATAGTCACGCCCCCTCTTCGCCAAGATGCCGAAAAGTTCGGGCCTGCATCCATGCCACCAGCTCGGCACGCGCATAGAGGCAGCGCCGAGAGCTGATCCGCACATAGCGGGGGCCACCGCCCTGACGACGCAAGATTTCGAGATAGCGTGCGCTCAGGCCAATGAATCGGGCGGCCTGTGGCGTGGTGAAGAAGCCCGGCTCAAGATCCTGGCCGAGTTCAGGGGAGGGACGGGTATTCATTGGGTTTCTCCGGTTCGGCTTGTTTTGAGCCCATTCCAGTCCGAAACTGGAGCGGGCTTTGACAGACCCCGGCCTAGGCCGATGGGCTTTGTTTCTGGTCCCCTTCTGGTCCGCGTCCCCTTCACGAGATAGGGACTAGAAGGTTTTTTGTGTTGCTACGCGTTCGTACCCCACAAGTTTGCAGTCGATGTTCCTCATGTCCAGAGCCCTACTGCGGACAGAACCTAGCTGTTTCTGGGCATGTTCTGTCCGCGAGTTTATTGGGCCCCTCTTAGGAGTTTGTCCATTGCCTGCCCTGCTGCCTCCGCCCCTTGCTTAGCGCGCCCCTCGCCAAGATGGGCATAGCGTTGGGTCGTGGCAATGATGCTCTGGCCAAGCAGTTTGGCGATGGCCTCTAGCGGCTCGCCAGCATCCAACGCGGCGGACGCGAAGGCATGACGGAGATCATGAATCCGCATGTCGGGCAGGCTCGCCGCAACGCGGATGCGATGCCAAGCTCGAACCATCGCCGTCACGGCGCCATCTTCCGTTCCCCAGTCGAGCACCTTCTTTTGGCCTAGGCGGCGCTCTTGCTGGAGGGATCGCAGAATCGCTAGGGCCGGTTTAGATAGAGGAACGGCCTTCGCGCCTGTCTTTGAATCGGGCAGGTTGAGGGCCGAATGGCGGAAGTTCACTTGATCCCACTGGAGCCCCACAAGCTCGCCCCGTCTCATCCCTGTTATCAGCAACAGCCGCAGGGCCAGAACTGCATGGCGGTTTCCGGACTCAGCTTCGGCGTCCATCGCCTCTGCCAGCTTGACGGCATCGGCAGCCTCTAAGCGGAAGATGCGCTCTACCTCTGGAAAAAGCTCCACCGCACGGACGGATGCCACCTTTACCTCATACCCCCATGCTGCGGCGCGTTCGAGGGCCTTCCCCAACAGGCGGACACACTGATTCGCCACCCGTGGCGTGTCGGCCAACTTGTGATGGAGTTTTGCAATGTCGGAGACCAGCAGGGCCCCCAAGCGGACGCGGCCTAGCTCCGGGGCGATATAGGTGGACACGAGATAGCTGTAATGTCCCGCCGTCCGAGGCTTCAACTTCGCTTCGACATGGCGCTCTAGGAATGTGTCGAGGAACGCGGTCAGGGTGAGGTCTGAGCGCCTGCGTTTGCGCTCTTCCACGGGGTCTGTCCCCTTGGAGACCTTGCCTCTGGCCTCCAGGGCGAGCTTTCGAGCCTCTTCCACCGTCACCGAAGGCCAGCCACCAAGCCCAAGCATCCGTTGGCGACCATCCACAGTTAGCTTCACGAAAAAACCCTTCACCCCCGACGGCTTGATTCGGACATGAAAACCCGGCACTGCCTCGTCAAAGAGGGAGTAGACCTTTGCCTCCGGCTTGGCGGCGTTCACGGTTCTGGCATTTAGTCGAGCGCGCGGCATACAGATAGCATACAAACCATACAGGGATTCGCAAGGGGACTAGTCCCGAATGATTCACATAATTCCCATATTTCAAAAGGCTTTAATCGGAACCGTGCAGAACGCGCAAGTGTTTGACTCTTAGATTTGGGAGCAGAGGGTCGGAGGTTCGAATCCTCTCGCCCCGACCAACAAAAGGGGCGCCCAAAAGCGCCCCTTTTGTTGGTCGGAATTCGAGGAAGGATTGGAACCTCCGAGCCACAGCCGCCCGGTGAGCGCGCCGTGGAGACAGCGCACAGGCGCTGTCGGAGCGGAAGCAAGCGCGAACCGATAGCGGCAAGGGACGGCGCCGGCATGGTTGAACCGAAAGTCGGAGGATTCCAACCAATGCGTCAGCGAGGCTCTGAAACACGGCGCGCTGTCAGGAGCTGAACCGGAGGGGTGTCCATTTCCAAACCGGATCTGGCGAGCCCCGATCTGGGAACGACCCTGACCGGATTCGCAGGGGGAGCCGTGGAATCCCCTACCGGAGCTGCCTTGCGAGGAAGGGGGGCGCCATGCGTCTTCTCCATCATCGCAACCTCTTGGCAGCGTTGATTCTAGGATGCTCCTGTTGGAGTTCTGGTCTGAGCGCGGGACCTCCTGGCCGCGGATTCAACCGGCCCGGCAATGTCCTGGTCGCGGACCAGTTCAACAACCGCGTCATCGAGCTGGACGGCGCCAACCACATCGTCTGGTCCTTCGGGAACGGATCCAGCGCGGCCGGGCCCCATTCCATCGTGGCGCCCAATGACGCGGAGCGGGTGGGCACGATGACGCTGATCTCCGGAACCGGGGCGCCGTCAGGCGCGGAACCCACCTGCCCCAGCGGATGCGCCGACAACCGCGTGATTCTGGTGAGCGCGGCAGGCAGGATCCTCTGGCAGTACGGTGAGACAGGCGTGACGGGATCCGGCTTCAACCAGCTCAACACCCCCGTCTGCTCCGTGTTCCTGCCCAACCACCACATCCTGATCACGGACCAGGGCAACCAGCGCGTGATCGAAGTGGATTTCAGGCGCCAGATCGTCTGGCAGTACGGCACGACCGGCACTTCGGGTTCGGGCTTCAATCAGCTCAACAACCCCAACAGCGCGGAGCTGCTGGAGAACGGCCACATCCTCATCGCCGATGAGAACAACAACAGGGTGATCGAGGTGAACCGCGCCCATGAGATCGTGTGGTCCTACGGAAACCCCAGCGACACCACCATCCTCAACGGCGCAGCCTTCGCCAGCCGGCTCCCTGATGGGGATACGCTCATCACCGATTCCAACAACAACCGTGTCCTTGAAGTGACAGCGGAGGGGACCGTCGTCTTCGAATACGACACGAACCTCCGGCCTGGCAGCGTGAGCCAGCCTCTTCCAACCCGCGCTGTGCGGCTCCGGAACGGCAACACGCTGATCAGCGACCAGTTCAATGATCAGGTGATCGAGATCAACCCCGCCAAGGAGATCGTGTTCAGCCTGGGGGTCATTGGCGTGCCGGGCGCTGGATCCACAGGGCTGAATGGGCCCTACGATGCCAAGGTCATCGGCGACTACACGGGCCTGACGCCTCCCTTCACGGAGGACGAGGTGGAGTTGTCGGAACATTAGCGCCTCCTCGGGGCCGCCAGCCTGCTCGCGCTTCTCACTCTCCGACGCGCTCACCGGGTCAACGTCAAAGGAGCGGCTGGCTGGTTCGAATCCAGGAACGGCGCCTCGCTTCAATTGGTGCGCCCAGCTGGATTCGAACCCCTTGCCACCAGCGGCTCGCGCTTCTCACCGCTCCGACGCGCCACTGGCGCGTCTCCACGGCGCGCTCCCCGGGTGGCTGCGGCTGGCTGATTCGAATCCAGGAACGGCGCCTCGCTTCAATTGGTGCGCCCAGCTGGATTCGAACCCCTTGCCACCAGCGGCTCGCGCTTCTCACCGCTCCGACGCGCCACTGGCGCGTCTCCACGGCGCGCTCCCCGGGTGGCTGCGGCTGGCTGATTCGAATCCAGGAACGGCGCCTCGCTTCAATTGGTGCGCCCAGCTGGATTCGAACCAGCCACCTGCGGCTTAGAAGGCCGCTGCTCTATCCAACTGAGCTATGGGCGCCCGGGTTCATTCTACCGGTGCGAACCGCGCCGCCCATCCCGCCTTGAACGCCACGGGCATCTTCTTCCCTTCGCCGTCCACCGCCACCATCACGGCCCTCGTGCTCAGCACGGTCTCCTTCGCGTCGTCCTTGCCCAGCCGCGCCACGCGCAGCTCCAATTGGAGGCCCGATCGCGAGGCTTTCAGCGGCCGCGCGCCCACTTCCACGATGTCGCCGACGATGCAGGGCAGGAGGAAGCGCACCTTCTCCAGCTCGAAGGTGACGAAGCGGTTGTCCGCGGCCTTGTTCGCGTAGAGCGCCGCGGCCTCATCCACCCAGGCGAGCAGCATCCCGCCGAAGAGGGTGCCTGCCACGCCAAGGTGCATGGTGAGGACATGGTGGGTGGCCACAAGATCGAAGGTCGGCTCTGACATCGGATCATCATAGAGCCATGCAGATCGCCAAGGACGCTCCCATCGTCATCCTCACGGGCGCGGGCGTCTCCGCGGAGAGCGGGGTGCGCACCTTCCGCGACGCGGGCGGGCTGTGGGAGGGGCACCGAGTGGAGGATGTGGCCACGCCGGAGGGTTTCGCGCGGGATCCCGGGTTCGTCCACGCCTTCTACAACGCGCGGCGGCGGCAGCTGGCGGAGGTCGCGCCCAACGCGGCCCACCTCGCGCTGGCGGATCTGGAACGCCGGTGGCCGGGCGAGGTGCTCCTCGTCACGCAGAATGTGGACGACCTCCACGATCGGGCGGGATCGAAGAACCTCATCCACCTCCACGGCGAACTGCTGAAGGCGCGATGCGGGAATTGCGGAAGCGTCCGGCCGTGGATGGAGGATCTGGACACGGCCACGCCCTGCCCCGCCTGCGGCGCGACGGCGATGCGCCCCCACATCGTCTGGTTCGGGGAGCTGCCCTTCGAGTTGCCGCGCATCTACGGCGCGCTGGAACGCTGCGGGCTCTTCCTCTCCATCGGCACCAGCGGCCTCGTCTATCCCGCGGCGGGCTTCGTGGCGGCCGCGGCGCGGGCCTGGACCGCGGAGCTGAACCTGGAGCGCAGTGGCGTGGCGGACGTCTTCCGCGAGCATCACGCGGGCCCCGCCACGGAAACGGTCCCGGCCTTCGTGGAAGCGCTTCTGGCGGGGACATGAAAAAGGAAGCCCGCCTCCCGGCGGGCTTCCCGATGGATCAGCTCTGGAGCGACTACTTCTTGCCGGTCTTCTTCTGGGAAGAAGCGGGCTTGAAGCCGATGCTCTTGGAAGCGGCGATCTTGATGCTCGCGCCGGTCTGGGGGTTACGGCCCGTGCGGGCCTTGCGCTCCTTCAGAGAGAAGGTGCCGAACCCGAAGATGGACACGCGCGCTCCACCGTGGACCGTCTTGGCGACATGCTCGAAGACCTCTTTGAGGCCCTCGTACGAGGCAGCCTTGGAGACGCCGAGCTCGTCAGCGAGCT
>Ga0210400_10002719_pt1 | contig 16076 bp, 13 predicted proteins | sample IncBWH26MmetaG_FD_155456 | JGI IMG/M metagenome (GOLD analysis project Ga0210400, IMG submission 155456) | Forest soil microbial communities from Barre Woods Harvard Forest LTER site, Petersham, Massachusetts, United States - Inc-BW-H-26-M | ecosystem: Environmental > Terrestrial > Soil >... | reverse complement strand
GACTGCGGATGAGGAAACCGCGTATGACTTTTGTATCGAACTGCACCACAACCGGTGCGTAAGCGATGCTTCCTACGCGCGGGTTGCGAATAGGTTCGGCGAGCAGGGGGTAATCGATATCGTTGCCCTGTGCGGCTACTATACCCTTCTGGGAATGGTCATGAACGTAGCGAGGACGCCTCTGCCGGGAGGAAAAACCCCACCGCTGGCCCAGTTTCCGCATTAGTGCGTCGCGGCTTTGCAGGTTGCAGAAAAAGGGCTTTGTTTGTTATTCCGCCTTCTTTAGCTGTCCATTTTTGAGAAGACTTCGCCTCCGCAAAAAAGCGGCACATTTCCTTCCCACCTGTAGTGTGCTACAACGCATTTCGCTCGACAGGATGCGGGCTCTACTGGGAATGCGCCGAAATAAGTAAGTCGCATGGGTCTTGTGTTCCTTGAGGACAGGTGGGAAACGATAAATCAGTTGGACTGGTTCGAGCGATGGGCCGCTGGACGCTCACAGCCCTCATCGTCAATAGCATTGTGGGAAGCGGCATTTTTGGCCTGCCGTCGGTGGTGGCGGGTTATGTCGGGCGATGGAGTCCTCTCGCCTATTTGATTGCGGCGGCCGGGGTTGCAGTGATCATGGCTTGTTTCGCTGAAGTCGCATCACAATTCGGCGAGTCCGGCGGCCCTTATCTTTACGCGCGCGAAGCCTTCGGCAGGTTCCTCGGAATCGAAACTGGCTGGCTGTTGTGGCTGGTACGGGTAACGGCCGCCGCAGCGGCGGTAAACCTTTTCACGAACTATCTAGCGGAATTCTGGCCGGAAGTAAGGGGGACGGCGCCCCGGCTTGCGGCTCTCACGATCTTGATCGGATTTCTTGCCTTCGTGAATTATCGCGGCGTGAAATCCGGCGCGGCTGCGAGTAACGTCTTTACCGTGGCAAAATTGTCGGCGCTGATCTTGTTCGCGATGGCTGGAGGAATTTTCCTCTTGCGCGGACACGCTGCAACCCCACCTGGGTCGCCGGGAAGCTCACCGATTCCGTTGCGAAATTGGTTTGAGGCCATGCTCGTGATCTGGTTCGCCTACGGCGGATTCGAAGCAGCCGTTGTGCCCATGGCGGAAGCAAAGGACCCCCGGCGCGATTCGCCATTCGCTCTTTTTGTCGCGCTGGTGACGACAACCATTCTGTATTGCCTGATTCAGTACGTAGTTGTCACCGTGCTTCCGGCCGCTGCCACGACGGACCGTCCACTGGCATTGGCGGCGCGTGTGATGTGGGGAACCGCAGGAGCCGCCGTGCTTGCTGCCGGAGCGCTCATTTCCTTATACGGCTACCTGAGCGCACAGATGCTGCACACGCCCCGGCTGACGTTCGCTTTGGGAGAGCGAGGAGATTTCCCTTCCCTCTTTTCGCGCATCCACTCGCGCTATCGCACGCCACACATTTCCATCCTCATATTCGCGGGAACCGTATGGACGCTAGCCGTGCTGGGAAATTTCAAATGGAATGTCATCATCTCTTCGGTTGCGCGATTATTTGTGTACGCACTTGTATGCGCGTCGCTCCCCGTACTACGTCGCAAACGCCCGAACGCACGGGCCTACAGGCTTCCCGCAGGCGATTTTCTTGCCGCTCTCGGAGTGATTTTTATGCTTGCCCTCGCGTCTCGCATGCAATTCCGCGAGTGGGTCGTTATTTTCGTGACCATGACCATCGCTTTCGTGAATTGGCTTTGGGCGCGAAACCAGGCTGCGGGGCAGCGTTGACTTTCACGGGGGACCGAACGCCGGCTGTTCCTGTTACTTTGCCTGTTTCGCAACGGCTTCCAGGGCGTCGCCGATCAGGCAGGCAGCTTTCCACTCATCGAGATATACGGCGCCCAGTTTGGTATAAAAGTCGATTGCCTGCGTGTTCCAGTCAAGAACTTCCCAGCGCATACAGAAGTAACGCTCTTTCCAGGTGATACCTGCTACATGCGCCAGCAGCGCTTTGCCGATGCCGTGTTTGCGGAAGTCCGGGCGAACAAATAGATCGTCAAGAAACAATCCGGCGCGTCCTTGAAACGAGGAATAAAATTCAAAGAACACGGCATATCCGGCGGCTTGCCCGTTCCACTCGGCAATAATCGCGCGAAATTTCGGGGCGGCCCCAAAACCGTCGCGAGCGATGTCGTCTCGTGTCACGCTGGCCTCATGACTCAGGCGCTCGAACTCCGCAAGTTCGTGGATCAACGTCGTGAGTAGCGGCGCATCATCGGCGGTGGCAGGGCGAATCGAAAGCATCGGCAGGCTCCGGCACAAGAAAGTTGTTGAACTCGGTGATTATAGGCTAGCGCGAGGGACGCTGTCTCTGCCAACTCTGCGGAAAATTCTCGAGCGTTGAAGCGCGTTCAGAAAGTGATTTCCTACTCACAATTCTGACCAACTCGGCACGGACGACCGCCCAAACTTGGAAATTCGACTCGAAAAATGTGATTATAACGTTTCTCTAGATGGCGTTTGGTCATTTGGCGTCGCGGCTGGTGAGGAACCAATGGAGAGACAGAAAGGCTTTTATGAATCGTAAGCTGGTATTAATCGCTTTGGCGTGCCTAGCGTTTGCGTGCGTTTCCGCCATTCAGGCGCAGGCCCCGGCCAAGCATGCGATGACGTTCGACGACTTGATCGCGATGCAGCGCGTCAGCGAGCCGCAGATTTCGCCTGATGGCCACGCGGTAGCCTACACTGTGGGGACGCCGGAAATGGAATCGAATCGCGTTGCCCGCAACATCTGGGTCGTTTCGACGGCGCCGGGGAGCGAGCCGCGCCAACTGACGCAGAGCGGGCATGACACGAGGCCTCAGTGGTCGCCGGACGGAAAAAGAATAGCCTTCCTCTCCAGCCGCGACGGAGCGTCACAGATTTATGTGATGACCGCTCAAGGCGGAAATGCGAAAAAGATCACTTCCCTTTCGACGGGAGCGGACAACGAAAAATGGTCGCCAGACGGCCGATCGATCGCCTTCACGTCGAGTGTCTATCCCGATTGCGCAGAGGATACCTGCAATCATTCTCGCGATGAGGCTGCCGACAAAAACAAGGTGAAAGCACGCGTCTACGATCATCTGCTCTATCGCCATTGGGTACATTGGAGCGACGGCAAACGCAGCCATCTGTTCGTGGTCGCGGCGAATGGAGGCGCTCCTCGCGATGTGACGGCGCACGCCGACTACGACGTCCCTCCGGACGAGCGCGGCGACGGCAACGACTTCTCTTTCTCCCCCGATAGCAAGGAACTGTGCTTTACCGCGGTGACCGATCGTCCCGAGGCGATTAGCACGAACGGCGATCTCTTCGTGGTGGCGGCCGATGGCGGCGAACCGAAACGCATCACCACCAATCCCGGCTTCGACGGCCATCCCGCATACTCGCCCGATGGACGCTTCATCGCGTATCACTCTCAGAAAACGGCGGAGTATGAAAGCGACCGCTGGCGCCTGCTGTTGTATGACCGCGCTGGCGGAAAACATATTGAATTGACCGAATCATTTGACCGCAGCGTGGATGAAATTGTTTGGTCCGCGGACAGCAAGCGAATTTATTTCACAGCTGAAAATGAGGGAGAGAAACCTTTCTACGAAATCGCCGCCAGCGAGGGCAGCGTGCCGCGCGAAATCCTGAATGAGACCTATAACGAGGCGCTTTCCGCGTCTGCGGATGGCAGCGTCTTCGCGTTCTTGCGGACTAGCCTGACGATGCCCGCGGAGATATTTACTTCGCGCTCCGACGGTAGCGGCGTGCAACAGCTTTCGCATCATAATGCCGCGCGCTTGGCCGCGCTGGACATGAATCCGCCCGAATCTTTCTGGTTTGAAGGCGCGGGTGAGGCGCGCGTGCACGGAATGCTGATTCGCCCGCCGCATTTCGACGCGTCGAAAAAATATCCCGTGCTCTTGCTGATCCATGGCGGACCGCAAGGGTTGTGGACCGATTCCTGGGGCTATCGCTGGAATGAAGAATTGTTTGCGGCGCCGGGCTATGTCGCCGTGATGATCAACCCTCGCGGATCTACAGGTTACGGACAGAAGTTCACCGACGAAATCACGGACGACTGGGGCGGGAAGGTCTACGAGGACTTGATGAAGGGCACGGACTTCGTGCTCGCAAAATATCCGTTTGTGGACCAGAGCCGCGTGGCTGCGGCGGGCGGCTCCTACGGCGGCTACCTGGTCGACTGGATAGCTACACACACCGGGCGTTTCAAAGCGCTCATCAGCCACGCGGGAGTGTACGACAAACCGGGAATGTACGGCGCCACCGAAGAACTCTGGTTCGAAGAGCACGACATGAAGGGAACGCCCTGGACGAACCCCGAAAGCTATCACAAGTGGTCGCCGAGCACGTATGCCGGTGACCTGAGTAAGTACAGGACGCCGACGCTCGTGATTTGCGGCGAGCTCGACTACCGCGTGCCGTACACGCAGAGTCTCGAATTCTTTACGGCGTTGCAGCGGCAAAACGTGCCGTCAAAACTGATCGTCTACCCCGACGAAGGCCATTGGATTCAGAAGCCGCAGAATAGCCAACTTTGGTACAAGTCCTTCTCTCAATGGCTTGCCGCAAACTTGGAGTAATCCGCGAGGGGAAGCAAGAGATTAGTTTTCCTTCCAAGCCCCGAGAAGCCGGCGGATGAAAACAACTTGGCCCAGGTGATATGCATTGTGATCGGCAACGAGAATGGCTTCGCGGAGAATCGTTTGCCCCGTGCCGTGCGGAATTCGCGCGAAAAGATCCGTCTTGGGACTCGCCACCAACTTTTCCATCGCCGCCAAGTCACGGCCGAATAATTTCAGGCTTTTCTCCCAGGCCTTTTCATTCGGAGGTTCCGGGCTTCCCGGCCAGTATCCCGCAGGCCAATCCGGAGAGACGTGTTTCGGATTGCGCGAAAATTCGAGGATATCCCACTGCGCGATTCGCATGTGTTCCAGCATTTCCCACAACGAGTGTGGCAGGCCGCTGGGACGGACTCCGCGCAGCTTTGGAGGGATCCCTGCAAACGAGGCTTTCCAATCGAGATGCGCGCCACCGCTGGAAAGCAGGTTCGTGAGATGCTCTCGCAATATTTTTTCGTTCACGGGCTTTTACCGGTCTTTCAGTGCGTGTTGCGTTCTAATTGCTTGCGGACGGCCGCGCGGGCTCGTGCACCGTGCATGCGGCTAGCTGAGAAGTTGTCCCCCAGGCCTGGAGCAGTTTTTCCGATTCGGAATTTATTTCTTCGATTGTTCTGGGCCGACCGTTTCCAGATCCCGGGAAAACAAGAAACAGGATTCCTCTCCGCGCACCGCCATTGCGCGCGTCGGACCGAATGCCAAGATTTTCCGCCAGTGCCACCGAACCTTCGCCAATTCTGTCAGAGGGTCCCACGTCACCAAAGATCGCATACGAACTCTGGCCGTTTCGCTGATTGAAAACGACCGCGAAGTCCCCGGGGCGAGCTCCGATCTGACGAGCCATCGCGCCCGGCAGGACGATAAACGGGATCTTCGACGCATCAACGTAACGTGTGGGATCATTCACAGGCTTTGTTCGGTCGGCCAGCGCGGTTGCCGAGACGTAATAGCCGGGAAAGGGATCATCCGGGCCTTGCACGAAGGGTTCTCCATTTTCATTCTTGGCCAACCCCTGCCAATTCCCGGGTGACCCCGCGTTCGAGAGATCATCGAGGCCTATATTGTCTGGATGGTAGGCGTTCGGTGCACCATCCGCGTCGATCGTCATTCCCGATTCATAAAAAAAGGCGGTATCGCCGGGCACGTGCCAAATGGGGATTTCGCGTTCTTCCTCCCCTTCATGATTCATCTGGAAACTCAAAAGCTGCTCATTGGAACAGCCGGCTGGCGGCACGAGCGCTGCACTCACGCCGTTCCTCCCGAGCGCACACTTATTTAGCGCCGCCTCTTTTTGTTCGAAGATTGCCAAGTCCTGCTGCAAGTCGACCGGTAATGGAGCGGTGCCCTTCATCTGTTGCGCACCACCCGAATCCGATTGCGCCGCGAGGGCGCGCCGATCGCGTTCCACGGTTCGCAGGGCCTCGCGCGTCGCGTCAAAATAACTGCCGCAATCCTCTGAAGGATTCGGAGAACCTTGATTTTGCGCCTGTGCAGGGATAGACGAAGCTTGCTGTGCCCTTGCGAAAATCGACAAACAAAGAAGCATTCCCGTTACAAAAATGCTTACAATCCGCTGCATGGCCCGTTACCTCCATATGGTCATGGTCCCTGCTGCAAACTGCTCGACCGGAAAAACACGCTTCGTTCCCATTTCAGGTGCGCCGACGCTCCTATTGTAGACGACTCTCCCGGATCGTGTGTTTCAGAGTTTTTAAGCCGATATGAAAGTTGCGGGTAAACGGTACAGTAATCGTCAAACGGCTCACCGCACCACAGTCCCGCTGGAGGAAATTTCCTCCCCTCATGGGATTAGAACGATTTTGCCGAAGGCGCCGCGCTCCAAGACTTCTTTGTGGGCCCGGGGAGCCTCGGCGAGCGGGAACTCTTTCCCTACGACAGGTCTCTGGGTGCCGTTCTCCAAACCGACGAAGATTCCAGCGTGAATTTCCTTTTCTTCGGCTTCGGTAATGGCCCACAGCGAAAAGCCGAGGATCGAGCCTCGTCGCGACATAATGTCACGCGGCGAAATCGTGACCTCGCCGCGGCTGCCAATGACGACAACCCGGCCGTGAATGGCGAGCAACTTCAGGTCGTGGCCGAGATTGACGTTGGCGAGCATTTCGAGGATGAGGTGGACACCCAGCCCGCCGGTCGTTTTCATAATCTGTTCTCCGTAGTCCGGCTTGGTGTGATCGAAGACGTAGTGTGCGCCTTCACGCTTGACCAGTTCGAGACCCTTGTTCGTGCCGGCTGTGCCAAGGACGGTCATGCCCATGGCGCGTGCCATTTGCACGGCTGCGATGCCCACGCCGCCGCTGGCACCGTGAACCAGTAGGGTCTCGCTCGCTCGAGCTTTCGTGCGCTGATACAATGCGTAGTAAGCAGTGCCATACGGCACCCAAACGCCGGCTCCCTGGGCAAAGGTAATCTTCGCCGGAAGGGGATGAACCTGGCTCTCGAGGGCCAGCGCATATTCCGCATAGGCGCCGGTCAAAGTCTTTGCGGTATAAACGCGGTCTCCCGGCTTCACTTGGGTAACACCTTCGCCGACAGCTTCGACAACGCCGGCGGCATCGGAGCCGGGCGTATAGGGTAATGGCGGCTTGATGGCATAGGTACCGTTGCGCATGTAGGTGTCATACGGATTCACACCTGCGGCGTGGATTCGCACAAGAACCTGGCCAGCGGCCGGACGTGGAGTGGGAACCTCTTCGAGCTTCAGAACTTCTGGACCGCCAAATTCACGAACAACGATCGCCTTCATGATGTAGCCTCCGAGACATTCGATGAGCCAATCCTTCCGCTTCTATCAGCTTTCAGAAACAGCGAAAGGAATTTTCTGGTTTCGCTCTAACTGACGTCACTGCCACTTATGAATTGTTTTGCTTCAAAATAGTTATTGCTGATGTCAAGCGGGGCGCTTGAATACGAGAATCTTCGCCGTGAACGCCTGCACGTGGTCACCGCTTTGGTTAAGCGTAGTGCACCGCACGATCACAACACCCTGATTCAATTTGGAGCGCGAGGGCACTATTTCAACGATCTCGCTCTCCACGCGAAGTGTGTCCCCAGGGCGTGTCGGCTTGGGCCACGCAATTTCGCCGCCTAGGCCTACCATCCCTCCCGCGAACGGCAGGCTCTCCACGAGAAGGCGCATGGTTGCAGCCGCTGTGTGCCAGCCGCTTGCGGCGAGCCCTCGGAAGATGCTGCGCTGGGCAGCCGCTTCGTCCAGGTGAAACGGCTGCGGATCGAACTCCGCGGCGAATGCCTTCATTCGATCCTCATCCATGAGATACCGGCCTGAAGTGAAGCGCTGGCCGACGTGCAGGTCGTCCAGATACAGCGCCGCGGGCGCTTCAAAATTCTGATGCATGGTAGCGTCGCTCCGTCCTGTACAGTAGCATAGCTTTGCCACAGGATCGCTTCAGGTCCGATTGCGCTATCCGAATGTGCTCGGGCGCGTCAAAATAGGGGTCGCTTCGAGGGTCAAAGCCTCAGGACGCGCCCGAAGAGAAACATTTCTCTGGCGCTTCTTCGGGATCCATATGACACTCTGTGCATCGCGGATTCCTGTGGAGTGCCGGGAGTTTTTGGGTGAAGATGGGATTGACAGCAGGCCGCGTGAATTTTTAGAATTAGGCTTCGCTCTTTAATTCTACAACTTTGGAACGGTTTTCAAGTCGTATGCGTCTCTCTCACAGAGAATTCCTATGATTACGGTTGCAGGGCTTACAAAAAGGTACGCACATAACACTGCCGTCGACAATATTTCCTTCGAAGTGCAGAAGGGGCAGATCGTTGGCTTCCTGGGGCCTAACGGCGCGGGTAAGACGACGACGATGCGGATGCTCACCTGTTTTCTGACGCCGTCGGGTGGCACTGCCACCGTCGCGGGCTTCGACATCCTCGAGCAACCCTTCGAAGTGAAGAAGCGCATCGGCTACCTGCCTGAAACACCGCCTGTTTACCCCGAAATGCGGATCGTGGAATATCTGACCTTTGTCGGCCGGCTTAAGGGGCTTACCGGAAGCGACCTTCGCAGTCGAGTCGATTACTCGTGCGAACGCTGCGCGATTGCGGACGTCAGGGAAAAGATCATTGGGAAGCTGTCGAAAGGCTACCGTCAGCGCGTCGGCTTGGCGCAGGCCATCATTCACAACCCGGATGTGCTGATCCTCGACGAACCGACGGCAGGCCTCGATCCCAAGCAAATTAACGAGACGCGGGATCTGATCAAGAGCCTTGCCGGAGACCACACCATCGTTCTTAGCACGCACATTCTTCCCGAGGTCAGCCAAACGTGCGAGCAAGTCATCATCATCAACAAGGGAAAAGTGGTTGCAACGGACTCCGTGAGCAATCTGCAAGGCCGTGCACGATCCGGTGAATCGGTGCTACTGGAAATCGGTGGGCGCAATGGCAACCTTGATCCAGCCGCAGTGCAGCGCAAGCTCGAGCAGGTTTCCGGTGTGACCCGCGTCACGTTCAAAGAAGATGGCCAAAGGCGCGCAGTCTTCGAGGTGGAAGGCAAAAAGGACCGTTCCCTGCGCGGCGATTTGGCACGCGCCGTCGTGGAGTCCGGCTGGGATTTGAATGAACTTCGCGCCGCGTCGATGAGCCTGGAAGAAATCTTCCTCCAGCTTACAGGAGAGGAAGCGCCCGCTGAAATGGCGACAGTCGAGGCAGGGGGACAAAACGGATGAGAAATGTCTGGATTATTTGCTCCAAGGAACTCCGCAGCTATTTCGTATCGCCGATCGCCTACCTGCTGCTCGTCATGTTTGCGGTCATTTTCGGGTTCTTCTTCTGGAACTCCCTGGGCTATATCGTGAATATGACAATGCAGGCCCAAATGGAGGGTGAGCCATTTCCGATGAACTTGAACGAGCATGTCATACGGCCGCTTTTGTCCAACATCAATGTGATTGCGTTGTTTTTTATTCCCATGATCACGATGCGCCTGTTTGCCGAGGAAAAGCGCTCGGGGACGATTGAACTGCTCGCCACCTCGCCTGTGCGGGACAGCGAAATCATCATCGGAAAATGGCTCGCAGCGGTTCTGATGTACGCGTTCATGCTGCTGTCGACCGTGTTCGACTTCATCTTCATGTTCAAGTATGGCAACCCTGATTGGAAGCCGCTAGTGATCGGGTACTTGGGACTACTGCTCCAGGCCGGTGGGCTGCTCGCCATCGGCACCTTTATTTCGACGCTGACACGGAATCAAATCATCGCCGGCGCCGCGACGTTCGGGGCCTGTTTGATGCTCTGGGTACTCGATTGGGTCAGCCAGTTCGAAACTTCCACCTGGGCGCAAGTGCTTTCGTACATGTCCGTAATCACGCACTTTGAATCGTTTGCCAAAGGCGTGCTCGATTCAAAAGACGTAATTTTCGATGCGACGGTGATATTCCTGGGATTGTTTTTCACCGCTCGCTCCATGGAATCCCTGCGTTGGAGGTCATAAGTGAATAGCCGTTTACTCACTGCCAGACAAACAAAATACGCAGCCTACGCGGCGCTCTACGTGATCGTGATCCTCGCCATCGTATCCGTAGCAAACGTTCTCGCGAACCGTTACAACAAATCCTACGACTCGACTGCGAACAAGCGGTACAGCTTGTCCGATCAGACGGCCAAAATCGTGAAAGGGCTGAAACAAGACGCCTCCATAAACTATTACGACAGGCAAAGCGGCTTCCAGTCGGCCAAGGATCTGCTGGACCGTTATTCGACGTTGTCGCCCCGGATTCGTGTCCAATATATCGACGTTGAAAAGAGACCCCAAGAAGCGCGTGCTGCGGGAGTCACGAAGTTGGGCACATCGTTCGTGCAGATCGGGACGAAAAGAGAGGAAGCCAAGAGCATAACCGAATCAGAGATCACTGGGGCGATCATCCGCGATCTGAAGACCACTACGCGTACCGTGTGCTTTGTCTCGGGCAGTGGCGAACACCAGATCGACGATTCGCAACGCAACGGTTTTTCGCGCCTGAAGGACATTCTCGCCAAGGACCAATACGTCACGAAATCGATCAGCCTGCTCGAAAAGGCCGAGATCCCCGCGGACTGCACAGTCGTGGTGATTGCAGGCCCCCAGAGCGACTACGTGCAGCCCGCAGTCGATGCCCTAAAGAAATACGTTGAGCAGGGAGGGCGGGCGCTGATCATGCTCGACGCCCCACTCAAGTTCGGCCGGCCCACTGCGGATAACGCGGCGCTTACCGATCTTCTGCAAAGCTGGGGCGTAAGCATGGATAAGGACCTCCTTCTGGATTTGAGCCCTGTCGGCCAACTCATGGGCCTGGGCCCCGAAATAGCGCTGGTTTCTACCTACGATTCGCACCCCATCGTGGATGAAATGAAGGGGACAGCTACAGGGTTTCCACTGTCGCGCTCTCTGACAATCAAAAGCACGGACAAGACTAACGTCAGAAAACTATTCGAATCGTCAGCCTCCAGTCTTGCAACCACTGCTCTGGATTCGCCGAACGTTAATCCAAGTGACCCGAAAAATAAGAAGGGGCCTCTGACAATCGGCGCCGCCGGCAGTTACACCACCGGCAAGGAAAATTCGGAGGGCCGCTTCGTCGTGGTTGGCAGTTCGTCGTGGCCCGCCAATTCGTTTATTAATTTCAACGGGAACGGGGATCTTGCGTTGAACGCGCTGAACTGGCTTGCCTCGGATGAAGATCTCATTTCCATCCGCCCGAAGGAACAGGAAAACCGCAACGTCACAATGACTCGTGCTCAATTCAACTGGGTACGGCTCAGCACACAATTTCTGTTGCCAGGGGCGCTATTGCTCGCGGGCGTATCCGTCTGGTGGCGGAGAAGATAGATCGGGCTCCGGGCCAGCGCCAATGCAATCCACTCCGGGACAAACGAGATGAAAATCCGACAATTGATTGCCGCTGCCATCGTCCTGGCGGCTCTTACCGCGACACTCTACTGGTCCAATCGCCAGAAACCAATCGAGGACGCCGCGAAAGCCGCTGCCAACGCACCAGTAAAGATTCTTTCCTTCCAGAAAGATGATATCTCCAAATTGGAAATCAAGAGGAGGAGTGGAGAAGTCCTCGACCTCTCGAGAACCGGCTCGCAGAATTGGAAGATTACATCGCCCACTCCATTGATTGGTGATGCGGATTCAATTTCAACCATTCTGTACGCGATTTCCCCTCTTGAGACCGATCGTGTAATCGAAGAGAAAGCCGGCGACCTGAAAATGTATGGGTTGGCGGAACCTACCGTCGAAGTTTCCGCTACCGGCAAGGACGGCAAGCCACAAAAACTTCTGGTCGGCGACGATGTTCCGACAGGCGGTTCCTCCTACGCGATGCTGGCAGGCGATCCGCGTGTCTTTTTAATCTCCAGTTCCGCGAAGACGAATTTTGACAAAGGGGTGAAGGATCTGCGCGACAAGCGCCTTCTGCCTGTCGATTTCAACAACGTCAGCAAGATCGAAATTGTCAGCCCAAAACTGAATATTGCTTTTGGATCCGCCAACGGCCAGTGGGTGATGCAGGCCCCCAAAGATGTGCGTGGAGACACGTCAAAGTTGGAAGGAATCGTCGAGAAACTCAGGTTGGCGACGATGGACCCCAGCGCGCCGGACTCGGACACGAAAAAGGCAGCTTCTTCGTTTTCGTCCGGCAAGCCTGTTGGCACGGTGAAGGCGACGGACTCGTCCGGTTCGCAGGAATTGCAAGTCCGCAGGAATAAGGACGACTACTACGCAAAGACAACTGCAATGGGGGGCGCGTTTAAGGTAACGAAGGAACTCGGCGAAGCAATCGACAAAAATCTGGAAGACTTCCGCGAGAAGCGGCTGTTTGATTTCACCGACAACAATCCGGAAAAAATTGAAATGCACAGCGGACCGAAATCGTATTTTCTGACACGAAGCGGCGACGACTGGTGGTCCGACGGAAAGAAACTGGATGCGGTGAGCATCGACTCCTTAATCCGCGAAATTCGGCTGCTTTCCGCAACGAAGTTCGTCACCACCGGATTCCCTTCCCCAACGACAACATTGATCGTGACCTCGAACGATGGGAAGCGCATCGAAAAGGTGGAGATAGCGAAGGAAAGCAGCGGCTACATGGCAAAGCGGGAAAACGAGCCACTCCTTTACGAGTTGGACGCGAAAGTGTTTGAAGAGCTGCAGAAAGCGGCGGACGAATTAAAGCCTGCCGCGCCGCCCAAGAAATAGTTCACAACTTTTCAGCCGAAAAGACGGTGGGGCACGGTACACCGAGAAGGTTCTCGGTGTACCGTGCCCCTACGACCGCCAGTCAGAAACCCTGGCTCGTACCTCGCTTGAACCGCTTACCCTTTCGGGTACCATTCGAGCAAGCGCACTTCTATTCCTGTGCCCGCCACGCCTTTCTCAAAGACACTGAGGTCAGACTTGCCATAGTGATAAGGAATCACCACTTTAGGGTGGAACGCCTTGACGGCCTCAGCGGCTTCCTCGGGCGTCATGGTATAGGGCAGGTTCATGCAGACAAACGCAACGTCGATATTCTTCAGCGCACGCATCTCGGGAATGTTTTCCGTATCGCCGGAAAGATAAATGCGCGTGCCGCCATAGGTGAGGATGTAACCGTTGCCGCGCCCCTTATCGTGATAGAGCTTGCCGGCCTCGGGGCCGCGCGTAAGGTTGTACATGGGAATTGCTTCGATGGTCCAGCCACCCCAGGTCTTTTTCTCGCCGTTGGAAAGCGGGCTGGCTGTCGTGACGGTCTTGACGACCGCGGGTGGCGCGATAATTTCCGTCCCCGCCTTGCTCTCGGATGCGATCAAGGCTGGATCCATGTGATCGCCGTGGATGTCCGTAATCAGAATCAGATCAGCCTGAGGCAGTCCTGTGAAAACGGCTGGCTTGGCTGGGTCAACAACGATGACCTTTCCACCGGCTTCAATAACCAGAGACGCGTGATAAACCGGCGTGATCTTGATTGGGCCAGCTGACGATTTGAAAGTCTGTACGGGCCGTTCCGTTTGGGCCTGCGTGGAAACCGCGAACAAGGCCATGACGGCGCAAGCAACTACAGCTAGAATCGATTTCATTTCTACACTCCTATGGTTATTTCCACCTTCGAACGTCCGGAATCTTAGCACGCATGGCATGGCCCGACAATCTTGAGTGCGGCAAGCGATGCTCATTGCTAGCACTTGATCTTGTAGAATCCGCCCGCTCTTGGTGCGGGTAGCTGTTTGTCCTCTCTACAGCCAACCTGAGTTACTATCGTGCAGCGCGGCTCGGCCTTCAAAGAAAATCTGCGCTGGTGGACAATGCGTTCACAGCGCAACGCTTTTACGACTTTTATCGATCTCGACGTCAGAAAATGGAGTTTTTCAACCATGTCCATGAGGTTTCGCGCGGAGCAAGTGGGCAGTCTGCTGCGCCCTCCGGAGGTGTTGCGGGCTCGCGCGGCGCACTCAGAAGGCCGCCTCAAGCTGGAGGAGCTTCGCGCCGAAGAAGACCGCGCCATTCACGACGCCCTCGAAAAGCAGCGGCAGTTGGGAATCGACGTTTTGACCGATGGCGAGATGCGCCGCGGCTCGTGGCTCACCGACATGGCGGAGGCAGTGGACGGTTTTGTCTCAGAGAGAGTGGCGCTGGAGTGGAAGGGTCCAGCAGGGGGAGTCGAGGGGAGCACCGCCAACGCCGTGGGCGCGAAGCTGCGAAAGGTTCGCAAGATGACGGGTCATGAAGTGCCCTTCCTAAAAGAGATCGCCCGTGGACCATTCAAGGTTACACTTCCAGCCCCTTCTAATTTTATGTTGGCCAGTTATAAGGCCGGCATCACCGAAAGGTTCTATCCCACTCACGCCGATCTGCTGAAGGATCTCGCCGAGATCGTTCGGGACGACGTTCAGTGGCTTATCGCGGAGGGTGTGCAGTACATTCAGTTCGACGCTCCCTACTACTCTCACTATCTCGACTCGAGGCAGCGTCAACAGATGAAGCAAGCGGGCGTCGATCCCGATAAGGAACTCGAAGGCGCGATTGCAGGGGACAACGCTGCGTTGCAAGGTGTTCCGCGCGGCAATGTGATTCTTGCGCTACACGTGTGCCGCGGGAACAGCAGAAGCCGCTGGTACACAGAAGGCGGATACGACGCCATTGCTGAAAAACTTTTCGGGATGCTGGATGTCGACCGGTTTTTACTCGAATACGACAGCCACCGTTCGGGTGGGTTCGAGCCGTTATGCATGGTGCCGGGTGGGAAGGATGTTGTCCTGGGACTCGTCACGACGAAAGAACCTAGGCTGGAATCCCAGGACGACTTGCTGCGCCGCATCGATGAAGCGGCCAAGTACATGCCGCTTGAGAATCTGGCGCTCAGCCCGCAGTGCGGTTTTGCATCCGTGGCTGCAGGGAATCCTTACCATCGACGAGCAGTGGCGCAAACTCGAACTCGTCGTGGAAACCGCTCGCAAAGTGTGGGGACACTCATCGTAAGCTGCATGGGCGCATTCGTTGAAGTCCCAGCCAGGCAACGCTAACTAATCTAGCCAGGAACGGTCCTCAGCGGAAGGGCAGATTGTTTCCATGAAACCAAGTAAATATGCGGAGAGATTTCGTGTAATAGATGGAACGAACTTCCGGATGAGGGACTTCGACCCTGCGGAAACTCTCGGATTGAAATCCAAAGAGCATGCGCAGAAGATCCTGGAACACGGAACCGCGCGTCTGAGCGATCTGCAAGAAAAGCTTTTCGCCGAGGATCTCCGGGCAATACTGGTGGTTCTGCAGGGCATGGACGCGGCGGGGAAGGACAGCACGGTCAAGCACGTCATGTCCGGATTGAACCCCCAAGGCTGCAGCGTCAGAGCATTTAAGGAGCCTTCTCGCGAAGAATTAGACCACGATTTTCTGTGGCGGGCCACGCGCTCTCTCCCCGAACGAGGCAAGATCGGCATTTTCAATCGGTCCTACTACGAGGAAGTACTCGTGGTTCGCGTACATCCGGAGATTTTGGCGCGAGAACGATTGCCGGCCGATTTGGTCTCAGGAAAAATCTGGCAGGAGCGTTTTGAGGACATCAACGCGTACGAGCGCTATCTCGGCAGGAATGGGATTGTTGTCGTAAAGTTCTTCCTGAACGTGTCGAAGAAAGAACAAAAGAAACGGTTCCTCGAACGGCTGGATCATCCTGAAAAGAACTGGAAATTTGCGGCGAGCGACGTCCTGGAACGGCAGTATTGGGACAAATACATGGCCGCGTATGAAGATATGATTCAGAACACAAGCACCAAGCGTGCGCCCTGGTACGTCGTGCCGGCAGACCACAAGTGGTTCACGCGCGTCGTGGTGGCGGAAGCGCTCGTCCAGACGCTCAACAAATTGCATCTCTCGTTTCCCCAATTAGATGACGAGAAACGTAAAGATTTGAAGAAAGCTCGCGCCATTCTGATGCATGAGAA
>Ga0210400_10002717_pt1 | contig 16081 bp, 11 predicted proteins | sample IncBWH26MmetaG_FD_155456 | JGI IMG/M metagenome (GOLD analysis project Ga0210400, IMG submission 155456) | Forest soil microbial communities from Barre Woods Harvard Forest LTER site, Petersham, Massachusetts, United States - Inc-BW-H-26-M | ecosystem: Environmental > Terrestrial > Soil >... | reverse complement strand
CGAAAGCCATCCACGCCCATGTCGAGCCAGAATCGCATGATCTTGAGCACCGCCTTCATGACCTGCGGATTGTCGAAATTCAGGTCCGGCTGATGGCTGAAGAAGCGGTGCCAGTAGTAAGCCTTCGCTTGCGGGTCCCAGGTCCAATTGGAGGTTTCCGTGTCGGTAAAGATGATGCGCGTGCCGAGATATTTTTGGTCCGTGTCGCTCCAGACGTAGAAATCGCGTTGCGGCGAGCCGGCAGGCGCCTGCCGTGCCGCCTGAAACCAGGGGTGCTGATCGGAGGTGTGGTTGATGATCAGCTCGGTGATCACCTTGAGTCCGAGTCGATGCGCCTCGTGCAGCATGCTGCGAAAGTCATCGAGCGTGCCGAATTGCCGGTGCACGTCCTGATAGTCGGCAATGTCATAGCCGTCATCTTTGAGGGGCGAGGGATAAAACGGCATCAGCCAAATCGTATTGACGCCCAGGTCGCGGATGTATTCGAGCTTGGAGGTCAGGCCCTTGAAGTCGCCGATGCCATCGTCATTGGAATCGAAGAACGACTTGACATTGACTTGGTAGATGACCGCATCTTTGTACCAGAGCGCATCGTCGGCGCTGATGCCGGTCGGCGGCGCCGTATCCAACACCGGAACCTGGACGTCGTTCATTTAATCGGGCTTCATGGGTAATAGTTTGCGCTTCAAAGGTAATAGTCGAAGTCTTGCTCGCTGCGCACGCGCCGGCGCAATCTGAACACGTGCGCCGGCGCGCGCTGCGGCTGCAACAAGACATAGTTGTACCGCCCGCGCCATATATAGCGCTGATCGCTCAACAAATCATGCACCTGGTACGGTTGATCAGGGTCGAACTTCAAGGCGGCCACGTCCAGATCAACCCAACCGGACTGCGCTTGGTGCGGATCGAGATTGACGACGGTGAGGATGGCGTTGGTCGAGGCCGCATCGACTTTCAGGTAGGCGATCAGCTGATCGTTCTCGATCTTGCAAAAATGCAGCCCCGCATCCGATTGCAATGCGGCATTTTCTCGCCGGATGCGGTTCATGCGGGCGATCAAGGACCACAGGCTGTCGGGCTGTTGCAAGGTCCAATGCCGCAACTGATATTTTTCCGAATCGCGGTATTCCTCGCTGCCCGGCTCCCGCGGCGCGCTTTCCATCAGCTCATACGTCGGCCCATAGATGCCGTAATTCGAGGACAGGGTCGCGGCAAGAATGAGTCTGGCGGCGTACATGGGCCGCAAGCCCGACTGCAGCGTCTCGGGGAGAATGTCGGGCGTGTTGGGCCATACATTGGGCCGGTAATATTCGCGGCCCGGACCTTGGGCCAGATCGGTGAAATAGTCGGTGAGCTCCTGCTTGGTATTGCGCCAGGTAAAATAAGTATATGACTGCGAGAAGCCCAGTTTCGCCAATCGGTGCATCACCTTCGGCCGGGTAAACGCCTCGGCCAGGTAGATCACGTCCGGATGATGGCGGTGGGTCTCGCCGATCAGCCATTCCCAAAACGCAAACGCCTTGGTGTGCGGGTTGTCGACGCGAAATATTTTGACGCCGCGAGCGATCCAGAAATCGACGATGCTCTTGAGCTCGGACCACAAGGCGCGCCAATCCCGCGTCTCGAAATCGAACGGATAGATGTCCTGGTACTTCTTCGGCGGATTTTCGGCGTATTGCACGCTGCCGTCGGGCCGGTGCTTGAACCATTGCGGATGTTTCGTCACGTAGGGGTGGTCCGGCGCGCACTGGAACGCCAGGTCCAGGGCGATCTCGATGCCGAGCGCGCGCGCCACGTTCACAAGCCGATCGAAGTCATCGAAGCTGCCGAGCTGCGGCAGGATGTCCTTGTGCCCGCCCTCGGCGGAACCGATGGCCCAGGGACTGCCGACATCGCCGGGCTTGGCGCGCAACGTATTGTTCGTGCCCTTGCGATTGACGCGGCCGATGGGATGGATGGGCGGGAAATATAGGACGTCGAAGCCCATCTCCGCCAGGTATGGCAGCCGCGCCTCGACATCGCTGAATGTTCCGTGATGCCCGATTTTCGCGGCCGTCGAACGCGGAAACAATTCGTACCAGCTGCTGAAGGCCGCACGCTTTCGATCGGCCGTGAGGTCAAGCGTGGCGCTCGCGCTCAAAGCTCGATCCGCATAGCGCGCCACCACGTTTGCGCGCGCCGCATCCAGCGCCAACGCCCGGAGCACCGTGATATCCGTGCCTGAATCTTTCAACGCATTGCGTAGCTGCCCGGACCACTCGGCGAGAATGGCGGCATCGCTTCCGGGGGCGGCCCTGACGACCGCCTCGTCGATGAGCGCGGCGCCGACCTCAAGGGCCGCTTGAATATCGCTCCTCTCCTCGCGTCTTTCGAACTCGTACCGCCACGACTCGAAGTGATCCACCCACGCGATGACCGTACAGCGGTAGCGACCCGGCTGGGGCGGCGTGAATTGCGCCGTCCACACATCGTTACCTTGGGCCTTCATGTCGGTCTCGTAGTCCGTGCCGACGGAGCCTGAGAGCTTCCAGCGCAGCACCACGCGCAGCTTGTCGTGACCGTCCGTGAAGCAGTGAGCTTCGATGGCGACCGCTTCGCCGGCAATGCGCTTGGCGGGAAATCGGCCGCCATCCACAGTCGGCAAGACGGCGTCGATCACCGCACGGACCCTGCCTTCGGCGACGCCCGCGATCATGCCCGTGGCCTCGACGGAACTCGTGCTATCGGCCGGGCTCGCAGTATCGGCCGAGGTGTTGGTATCTGCCGTGCCGGCGCCGGCCCTGCCCGCCTTGCGCTTGGCGCTAGCCATGTCCTTCCCAGCGCAGGACGATGGTCGAGAGCGGCGGCAGCGTGAGGCTCAAGGATTCGACTCGGCCATGCGAACCCACCGGCACGGACTCAACGGCGCCCAGGTTGCCCCAGCCTGCGCCGCCGTAATCTTTCGCATCGGTGTTGATGAGTTCGCGCCAGAGCCCGCGCGCCGGTACGCCGACCAGAAAATTCTCGCGCGGCAGCGGCGTAAAATTGCACACCACCAGCAGCCGTGAGCCCTCGTTCGCCGACTTGCGCAGAAACGCGATGACGCTCGCTTCAGCGTTGCTGACATCCACCCATTCGAACCCCGCGGGCGAGAAGTCAACCTGATGCAGTGCCGGTTCGTCGCGGTAAACGCGATTCAGATCGGCGATGAGCCGCTTGACCCCGGCGTGCTCCGGCAGATCGGACACCCACCACTCCAGCTCGCCTTCATGCGTCCATTCGCGCCGTTGCGCGAACTCACCGCCCATGAAAAGGAGTTTTTTGCCGGGATGCGCCCACATGTAGCCGTAGAGAGCGCGCAGGTTGGCGAACTTCTGCCAATCATCGCCCGGCATTTTGCCGATGAGCGAGCCCTTGCCGTAGACCACCTCATCGTGCGACAGCGGCAGCACAAAGTTCTCGTTGAACGCATAGATCAGGGAGAACGTCAGTCCGCCATGATGATACTTTCGGTAGATCGGGTCCTGTTGCATGTACGCCAGCGTGTCGTGCATCCAGCCCATGTTCCATTTCAAGCCGAATCCGAGGCCCCCCATATCCGTGGGCCTCGACACCATCGGCCAGGCGGTGGACTCTTCCGCAATCATGGTCGTGCCCGGATAGTCCCGGTACACCGACTGATTCAGGATGCGCAGGAAATCGATGGCCTCGAGATTTTCGCGCCCCCCGAATCGATTGGGGATCCATTGGCCCTCTTTGCGGGCATAATCCAGATACAGCATGGAGGCCACCGCATCCACGCGCAGCCCGTCGATGTGATATTTCTCGAACCAGAATAGCGCCGAGGAGACCAGAAAACTGCGCACCTCGTTGCGGCCGAAATTGAAAATCGCTGAATTCCACTCGGGATGAAAGCCCTGCTGCGGATCGGCGTGTTCATAAAGGTGCGTGCCGTCGAAATAGACCAGTCCATGCTGATCGGTCGGAAAGTGCGAAGGAACCCAGTCCAGAATGACGCCGATGCCGCGGCTGTGCAGGTGATCGACGAAGTACATCAAATCCTGCGGCGTGCCGTAGCGCGCCGTCGGTGCGAAATAACCCGTGGTTTGGTATCCCCAGGAGCCGTAGAAGGGGTGCTCGGTGATCGGCATGAGTTCGACGTGCGTGAAGCCGAGCTGGTTGAGATAGTCGCCCAGGGCATGCGCCAAATCCCGATAGTTGAGAAAGTTGCCGTCATGGCGGCGCCAGGATCCTGCGTGCAGCTCATACGTGGACATCGGCGCGTCCAGGCCGTTGCGCATGGCGCGCGTCGACATCCATGTTGTGTCGTTCCACTCATAATCCAGCTTCCACAGGCGCGATGCCGTTGCTGGAGGCCGCTCGCAGAACACGCCGAAGGGGTCCGCTTTTTCGACGCGGTAGCCGCTCAGGCGAGACGTAATACGGTACTTGTAGGCGTGGCCGTGCTGCGCGCCCGGCACCACGCCTTCCCAGATTCCCGATTGATCGCTCCGCGGCACCAGCCGGTTGCTGTCCGCGTTCCAGCCGTTCCAATCCCCGATCACCGACACGTCGGAAGCATTGGGCGCCCAAACGGCGAACCGTGCGCCGCTGCCGTCCTCGCTCAAACGCGATCCCAGCTGGTCAAACAGACGACCATGGGTCCCCTCGCGGAACAAATAAATGTCTTGGTCGGTCAGCACGGATGCCGGCTCTCTTGATGCAGCATATTCACCTCACGTGTCGCCACGCTGATCAAGGCGCCGCGGCAGACAGCGTAGGCGTTGGTCCGACTGAATAATGTCGTCGTCGGACCACTCAGTATGTAGGACTTTGCCGTCCGCAACGCGAGATTCTTCAAGCGCGCGCGTCTTGCACCAATCGATAGCCCACGGCCGTTTCGGTCAGAATGTGCCTGGGCTGCGCCGGGTCGTCCTCGAGTTTTTGCCGCAGATGTCCCATGTATACGCGCACATAGTGTCCGTCCTCGGAATGCGCGGGCCCCCACACCTCGCGCAAGATCTGCCGATGCGTGAGGACTTTGCCGGCATTGGCGATCAAGAGACTGAGCAGTCGATACTCGATCGGCGTCAAATGTATCGCCGCGTCGCCCTTGTGCGCCGTACGCAGGCTGAGGTCGATTTTGACATCGCCGAACGTGAACACCGCGCCCGCGCCCGGATCGGTACCCGCTTCCAGCCGCCGCCGCGAGGAAGCGCGAACGCGGGCAAGCAGTTCCCCGACGCCGAACGGCTTGGTCAAATAGTCATCGGCGCCGGCATCGAGCGCGGTGATTTTATCCTGCTCACCGACTCTGGCGGACAGGACGATGACCGGCACCTTCGACCAGCCGCGCAGGTCGCGCAGAAAATCCGCGCCATCTCCATCCGGCAGGCCTAGATCCAAAATGATGAGGTCCGGCCTGCGGGTGGCGGCATCCGTCAATCCCTGCCGCATGGTCTCGGCTTCGTGAACATTCCAACCCTCCGCTTCCAAGGCGGTGCGCACAAAGCGCCGGATTTGACGTTCGTCCTCGATGAGAATTGCGGTCGGAAGCGGCTCAGCCATCGCCGACCTGCGCTTCGACCGGTGCTTCAGGCTCGACCGCCGGCGGCGGTGTGCCAAGAGGCAGAGTAAACGTGAAGATCGCGCCTCCGCCCGGGCGCGACGAGGCTGTGATCTTGCCTTGGTGCGACTCGACGATCGCGCGGCAAATGGACAACCCCAATCCCACGCCCGGGGTGGATGACTCGCGTTCGCCGCGCGTGAATTTTTGGAACACCGCCTCCTCCCGTCCGACGGGCAGCCCGGGGCCGTTGTCCGCGATCGACACGCTGAGCTCATCGCCGATCACTTGCGCAGACAAGGTCACGGTGCTGCCGGACGGCGTGTACTTCGACACGTTTTCCAACAGGTTCACGAGCACGCGTTCGATCAATACGGCGTCGAATTTGACCAAGGGCAAATCGCGGGGAAGCTGCACCACGACGATGTGCCGTTGCAGCATGGCGCGCGCCGCCTCGAGTGCCGCACCCACCACTTCCTCCAGCGGCTGCCACTGCAAATTCAACTTGACCTCGCCGCTCTCGATGCGCGCCATGTCCAGCAGATTGCCGACCATGGTGCTCATGCGGCGCGCCTCGTCCTGAATCGCCTCCGCGGTTTCCTGCTGCACGTCCGATAATTTGGGCGCGGTGAGCGCGAGCGATTCGGCCAACCCGACGAGTACCGTCAATGGCGTGCGCAGATCATGCGACAGCGCCGCCAGCAGCGAATTGCGGAGCCGCTCGGATTCCATCTTGAGCAGCGCATCCTGTGCAACGCCGACGTAATGGACGCGTTCAAGGGCAATCGCAATCAGCGCGGCAAAAGTGTCGAGCAATTGCCGTTGCTCGGGAATTCGCAGCAGGCGCCGGTTGTGCGCCTTCACCGCCAACACGCCGCGCGCCTTCGTCGGCGCGCGCAGCGGAATGTACAGCACCTCGCTGCCGGGCAAGGTGTCGGTACCGAAGCCCGCCGGCTGGCCTCTGTCGAAGGCCCACTGTGCCGTGCCGATTTCGACCGCCAACCCCGCATCGGTCGCCTGCAATCTGCCGCTGGCATCCGGCAGCAACAGCGCAGCTTTCGCCCGGAATGTCCGCTCGATGGAATCGTCGCTGATTTTCACGACTTGTTCGACCTGAACGGCACCGGACAAATCGCGCGCGAATTCGTAGAGCGAGCCGGCACGCTCTTCGCGGTGCGAAGCCACGCGCGCCTGGAAACGCAGGCCCGCGGTGAGCTGGCCGGTGATCAGACCCACCGCGAGCATGATGCAAAACGTCAGCAGGTATTGCACATCGCTCACGGCGAAGGAAAAGCGCGGCGGCACGAAGAAAAAATCGAAGCTGCATACGCTCAAGACGGCGGCCAGCGCGGCCGGCCCTCTTCCCAGCCGCACTCCCACCAGCACTATGGCCAAAATAAATATCGCCACGATGTTGGAGCGATCGAAATGCGCCGCCAACGGCATCGATATCAGCGTCACGCCCACGCAGGCGATCGCGGCCCACACATAGCGGAGCCGTTTGACCTTGCGCCGGTCGTTCGACTCCGGATCGGCAGCGGGCGGCAGAGGCGCACTCTCGCGGCCGCTTTCCCTGGCGGAATTCTCCGCCCGGCCGATTTCGATCAAATCGATGTCGGGCGCCAGCAGGGCCAGTTTCTGGCCGCTGGATCGCTGCCAAGGCCACAAGCGTCTGACGGGGTCGCGCCCGATGACGAGTTTGGACAAATTGTTCTTGCGCGCGTAGGCAATGATGCTCTCGGCGATCTGCGCATTCGCGATGACGGCGGTGGCCGCACCCAGCTGCTGCGCCAAATTCAAGTTCGCGAGGATTTTCTCGCGCTTGGCCGGCGCCAAACGCTGCAGACTCGGCGTTTCAACATAGATGGCGTGCCACTCGCTATTGAGCTGCCCGGCCAGGCGTGCCGCAGCACGAACCACTCGTTCCGCGGCCGCATCCGGCCCGACGCAGGTCAACAGCGCGGTGGCCGTCTTCCAGACGGACCCGATGGACTGATCGACGCGATAGGCTTGGACATCGCCCTCTATCCGATCGGCAGTGCGCCGCAGGGCGAGTTCCCGCAAAGCCATCAAATTGCCCTTGCGGAAAAAATGCTGCGCGGCATGCTGGGCTTGCTGCGCGACGTAGACCTTACCGGCCTTCAGTCGCGCCAGCAGCTCATCCGCCGGGATGTCGACCAGCACGACCTCATCCGCGGCGTCGAACACCTTGTCGGGAACGGTCTCCCAGACGCGTACGTTGGTGATCCCGCCGACCACATCGTTGAGGCTTTCCAGGTGCTGCACGTTCAGTGTGCTGAATACATCGATGCCCGCCGCCAGCAGTTCATCGACATCCTGCCAGCGCTTGGGGTGGCGCGTTCCAGTTACATTGGAGTGCGCCAGCTCGTCGATCAATATCAACTGCGGGCGCCGCGCGAGCGCGGCATCCAGGTCGAATTCAAAGAGCGTCTTGCCACGATACTCGATGGACTTGGGCGGCAAGACTTCCAAGCCCTCGAGCAGCGCGGCGGTCTCCGCCCGGCCGTGGGTTTCGACGACGCCGACCAGGACCGCGCGACCCTCGCTCGCCAGCTTGCGCGCCGCGACCAGCATGGCGTAGGTTTTGCCGACGCCGGCCGATGAGCCGAAATAAATCCGCAGCTTGCCGCGCCGCGCCTCGAGCTCCTGGCGCTTGACTTTCGCGAGCAGTAAGTCAGGATCCGGGCGTTGGTCGGTTGGCGTGGCCATCAGCGCCTATTCTGAGCGATCTTCGGCCGGAATTGCCGCCTATTTTGGGGCGATCATTGCAGCCGATCGAGCGCGAGATTGAGTTCGAGCACGTTGATCCGGCGCTCACCGATGATGCCGAACAGGCGCTCCCGCACGTGCGCTTTGATCAGCGCTTCCACCCGAGCGAGCTCGAGATGACGCTCCCGGGCAACGCGCGCGGCTTGGTATTCCACCGCCGCGGGACTCAGGTCAGGATCGAGACCGCTGGCGGATGCCGTCACGAGCTCGACGGGGATCGGCCGCGGGTTGTCGGGGTCCGCATCGTGCAGCGCCTTGACATTTGCTTTCACGGCATCGATGAGCGCGGGATTCAGCGGCCCTAAGTTCGAGGCAGTCGAACCCAAGCCGTTGTAGGGCTGAGGAGTGGTCGCGGAGGGCCGCCCCCAGAAATACTTGGGATCCGAGAAACTCTGACCGATGAGCGTCGATCCGAGCAGTTTGCCGTCCTGATAAATCAGGCTGCCGGCGGCTTGACGCGGGAATGCCAATTTCGCCACGCCCGTAATGGCGAATGGATAGACGATCCCGAGCAGCAGCGTCATGAGGGCAAGCAGACTGACCGCGGGACGAATGAGTTGCACGAACATGCTTGTTCTCCTCAGGTCCAGCCGGCCGCCGACAGGATCATGTCGATGAGTTTGATTCCCGGAAACGGCACGATGATGCCGCCCAGCCCATAGACGAGCAGGTTGCGCCTCAGCAGAGGACCGGCGCCGAGCGGCCGATACTTCACGCCCCGGATGGCGAGCGGAATCAGAACGACGATGATGAGTGCGTTGAAAATGACCGCCGACAGGATCGCAGAGTTCGGCGTCGCCAGATGCATGATGTTGAGTGCGCCCAGCTCTGGGTACGTCATCGCGAAAGCGGCCGGAATGATTGCAAAATACTTCGCGACGTCGTTGGCGATCGAGAATGTCGTCAAGGCCCCGCGCGTCATCAGCATCTGCTTGCCGGTCTCGACGATTTCGATGAGCTTGGTCGGATTCGAGTCCAGGTCGACCATGTTGCCGGCTTCCTTGGCGGCCTGCGTGCCGGTGTTCATCGCCACCGCAACGTCCGATTGCGCGAGCGCCGGCGCGTCGTTCGTGCCGTCGCCGGTCATCGCAACGAGGCGTCCTTGGGCTTGATGCTCGCGAATCAGTTTGAGTTTCGCTTCCGGCGTCGCTTCGGCGAGAAAATCGTCAACCCCTGATTCCGCGGCAATCGCCGCCGCCGTAAGGCGATTGTCGCCGGTGATCATGATGGTCTTGATGCCCATGTGCCGCAGGTCGGCGAAGCGTTCCTTGATGCCGCCCTTGACGATGTCCTTGAGCTCGATGACGCCGAGCACACGGCCGCCATCGGCGACGACCAGCGGCGTGCTGCCCTGGCGCGCAACGCGCTGCACGGCTTCGTCGACCAACGGCGGGAACGGCTTCCCCAGTCCCTCGACATACTTGACGATGGTGTTCGGCGCGCCCTTGCGGATCTGCCGCTCGCCGATGTTGACGCCGCTCATGCGCGTGTGCGCGGAGAACGGCACGAAGGCCGCGCCCAGCGTGCCCAAATCCCGCTCACGCAGATTGAAACGCTGCTTGGCAAGGATGACGATGCTGCGCCCCTCCGGGGTCTCGTCGGCGAGCGAAGCCAGTTGCGCTGCGTCGGCCAATTCCTGCTCCGTCACGCCGGGTGCCGGCAGAAATACGGTTGCCTGCCGATTGCCGAGCGTAATGGTGCCGGTCTTGTCGAGCAGCAGCACGTCGACGTCTCCGGCCGCTTCCACGGCGCGGCCGGAGGTTGCGATCACGTTTGCCTGCATCATGCGGCTCATGCCGGCCACGCCGATCGCCGACAGCAGTCCGCCGATCGTCGTGGGAATGAGGCACACGAGCAGCGCCACCAGCGCGGTGATGGTGATGGGGCTTCCGACCTTGCTGACCTCAACGGCGAACAGCGAGAACGGCAGCAGCGTGACGATCACGATGAGAAACACCAGCGTCAAGGCCACGAGCAAAATGGTCAGTGCAATTTCATTGGGAGTTTTCTGGCGCTTCGCCGCCTCGACCATCGAGATCATCCGATCGAGAAAGGTCTCACCGGGGTTGACTGTCACCCGAACGACCAGCCAGTCCGATAGCACGCGCGTGCCGCCGGTGACGGATGCAAAGTCGCCGCCCGATTCGCGAATGACCGGCGCCGACTCGCCCGTGATGGCGCTTTCATCGACCGAGGCGACGCCCTCGATGACTTCCCCGTCGGCGGGGATGGTGTCATGGGTCTCCACCAGCACCACGTCGCCTTTTCTCAAATCCTCCGCCTTGACGGGCGTTGTCTGTCTCGCGCCCGGCGTTGTCTGTTTTGCGCCCGGGCTGTTCTGGACCAGGCGTTTGGCCATCACGGTCTGACGCATATTGCGAAGTGCGGATGCCTGTGCGCGGCTGCGGCCCTCGGCGAGCGCTTCGGCAAAGTTGGCAAAAATGACGGTGAACAGCAGCCAAACGGTGACGGCCAGTATAAAACCCGCCGGCGCCTCGCCTTGTCCGGCGAGTGCCTGGCCGTAAAGGATGGCGGTCACGATCGTGCCCAAATACACCACGAACATCACCGGATTGCGCCACTGAACGCGCGGATCGAGCTTCTTGAAGGACTCGAGCAGCGCGGGTCCGAGGAGCTTGCGATCGAACAGCGAGAGTTGTTGCCGCGACATAGAGGAACCAGTTACTTGGCGGACGCGAGCATGAAGTGCTCGACGAGCGGTCCCAGCGCCAGCGCCGGGACATAGGTTAGGACACCGATCAAGAGAATCGAGCCGATGAGAAGGACCACGAACAAGGGACCATGTGTCGGCATCGTGCCCTCCGTAACGGGGACCCGCTTCTTCGCCGCGAGCGACCCGGCGATGGCGAGCGCCGCCATGATGGGCCAGAAACGGCCGATGAACATCGCCAGGGCGGTCGCTACGTTGTAGAAAACCGTGCTCGCCGTCAGGCCACCGAACGAGCTGCCGTTGTTGTTGGCGGCTGAGGTGAATCCATACAGAATCTCGCTGAAGCCGTGCGCGCCGGGATTGCCGACGCCGGCTTTGCCGGCGACCGTCATGACGGCAATCGCCGTACCGATGAGCACGGCAAACGGGGTCGTCAGAATAAACACCGAGGCCATTTTCATCTCGAATGCTTCGATCTTCTTGCCCAGGTACTCGGGTGTTCTGCCGATCATCAAGCCGGCGATGAAGACGCCCAAAATGGCAAATATCAATATCGAGTACACGCCGGTGCCAACCCCGCCGGGCGCGACCTCCCCAAGTTGCATGAGGAACATCGGCACGAAGCCGCCCAGCGGCAGCATCGAATCGTGACTCGTGTTGACCGCGCCGGTCGAAGTCCCGGTTGCCGCCGCCGCAAAGAGCGACGAGGCGGCGATGCCGAAGCGGCTCTCCTTGCCCTCCATGTTGCCGCCCGCTTGCAGCGTGCTCGCGACCTGGTCAATGCCCTGCTTTGCAATGAGCGGGTTGCCGGGCTGTTCGCTGTGGAAGGCCAGAATCACGAGCGGCACAAACAGGATGAGCATGGCGGTCAAGACCACCCAGCCCTGCCGGGTATCCCCGACCATCTTGCCGAAGGTATAAGTGAGAGCAAACGGGATCAAGAGAATGGCGAACAGCTCGAGCAAATTCGTCAGGGGGGTCGGATTCTCGTACGGATGGGCGGAATTTGCGTTGTAAAAACCGCCGCCGTTGGTGCCCAGTTCCTTGATGGCCTCTTGCGAGGCGACGGGACCCATCGGCAGCGTCTGTGTCTGAGTAGTCGCCGTCTCGGTCACGGCATTGCCCGCCGCGTCCTTGATGGGGTTGCCCGCCGCGTCGGTCTTCGGATTCTGGTAGGTAATCTTCTCGACGGTCGTCGCGTCCTGGTAGCCGGCGACATTCTCGATGACGCCTTGACTGACCAGGACGAGCGCCAGCACGGCGGCCAGCGGCAGCAGCACATAGAGAGTGGCGCGCGTGAGGTCGACCCAGAAGTTGCCGATGGTCTTGACCGTATGCCGCGAAAAACCTCGGATCAAAGCGATTGCCACGGCAATGCCCGTGGCCGCGGACAGGAAGTTCTGCACGGCGAGTCCCGCCATCTGCGTCAGATAACCCATAGTCGACTCGCCGGAGTATCCCTGCCAGTTGGTGTTGGTAATGAAACTCACGGCGGTGTTGAAAGAAGAATCCGGGCTGACGGCCGCGAACCGTTGCGGGTTGAGCGGAAAGAAGAGCTGCAGGCGTTGCAAGCCATAGACGACGACCGCACCCAACACATTGAACAACAGCAAGGCAATCGCGTATCGCGTCCAGGACATCTCCTCCGCGGCATGGATCCCACAGAGGCGATAGAGGAGACCTTCCACGCGGCCGCCGGCGCGCAAGGCGAGGTTCGGCGGGCCCTGCCGGTCGCGGTCGACCTGCATGACATCGGCGATATAGCCGCCGAGGGGCTTGACGCACAGCAGGACGATGACGAGGAATGCCGTCAGCAGCACGCCGAACATCGTGTTGACGTCCATTAGAAATGCTCCGCGCGCAGCAGTGCGTACAGCAGGTAGCCGAACAAAAACAGCGCGAGCACCGCTGCCAGGCCATACATGATCGTCACGACGTCTTTCCGAGACGCTCGAAGGCCCACACCAGCGCATGGGTAGCGCCATAAAGAGCCGCGAGAATCAGCAAATAAATGGCGTCCATCGAATTCCTCACGATGAAAATCGATTCGCTCAGGACCAAGGGTCCCATCCAGCCCGAGAATGCTAGTTGCGGCGATATAAAGTTCTTGTAGATTTTCCTGCTTTTTGCACGGGCCGGCGTCAGATGCGGGGATCGGGCCGGCCACCGGTTCGCCGCGGCGCTCATTCGATCGCCCCAGATTGCTGCGCCGCCCGCGGAAAATCGTGCACAATACTCGCGCCCGTATCGGAGATCTGCATGACGAGCACCGCACCGACCGAACCCATATTGGAACCGGATTTGCCGATCATCGATCCGCATCATCACCTTTGGGATTGGCCGGCGGCGCTGTTGGCCGGGCGGCCCACGCCGGAGCATGGCTTTACGACCGTCGTGCGCCGCGCGATGCGCTACTTGTTGCCCGAATTGCTGGCGGACCTCAATACCGGACACAACATTCGCGCGACGGTTTTCGTCCAATGCGGCGCGATGTACCGCGCCGACGGGCCTGAAGGCTTCAAGCCGGTCGGCGAAACCGAATTCGTGAACGGCGTGGCGGCGATGTGCGCGAGCGGCACGTATGGCCCGGTCAGAGCCTGTGCCGGCATCGTTGGTCACGCCGATCTGACCGCCGGCGCAGCGGTGAGCGGCGTGCTGGAAGCGCACTTGAGGACGGCAGGCGAGCGCTTTCGCGGCATCCGTCATAGCGCCTCTCACGATGTTGATTCCCAGGTACTCGGTCCGCTGGCGCGCGTCGGCCCTGGATTGTTTTCACAAAAAAACTTCCGCGAAGGCTATGCGCAACTGGCCAAGTTCAACTTGTCTTTCGATGCATGGCTGCTGGAACCGCAATTGCCCGAATTGATCGATCTGGCGCAATCCTTTCCCTCAACGCCCGTCGTTCTCGATCATGTCGGCACGCCGTTGGGCTTGGCCAGCTATCAGGGCAAACGCGAGGAGCGGTTTCCGATCTGGCGCGACAACATGCGCAAGCTCGCGGCGCTGCCGAACGTGTCCGTCAAGCTTGGCGGCCTGGCGATGGCGTTCTGCAATTTTCCGTCCTTTTTGCAATCCTCGGCGGCCCCCTCGACGCAGCTCGCCGGCGAGTGGCGGCCCTACATCGAAACCTGCATCGAACTATTCGGCGCCAATCGCTGCATGTTCGAAAGCAACTTTCCGGTGGATATGGGAAGCTGCACCTATCCTGTGCTCTGGAACGCCTTCAAAGTGTTGGCCAAGCAATATTCCGCGGATGAGAAAACCGCCCTGTTCAGCGGCACCGCACAGCGCGTCTATCGGCTGAGCAGCGCGCTTATTGGCTGACAATCGCGTCTATCGGCTGACAATCCAAGTTTCGCCATGCATGTCATCAAATCCGACCCGAGTCTTTCCAAGGCAGGCACCTACCGCGAGATCAGCGTGCAATTGGCCGGGCTTTTCTCCGGTGAACGCAACGGCTTGGCCAACGCGGCGAACATGTGCGCGCTGCTCTATCACATGCTGCCCGATGTGAATTGGGTGGGATTTTACTTTATGCAGGACGGCGAGCTTGTGCTGGGGCCATTTCAAGGCAAGGTGGCCTGCGTGCGCATCGCACTGGGTCGCGGTGTATGCGGCACCGCCGCCGAGCGCCGTGAGATCTTGGTGGTGCCGGATGTGAACGATTTTCCCGGTCACATCGCCTGCGATGCGGCGTCGCGCTCTGAGATCGTGCTGCCTCTGGTGCAAGATGGCCGGCTGTTGGGCGTGCTGGATCTCGACAGCCCGAAACCATCCCGATTCGACCACGAGGATCGAGACGGCCTTCAAGCGGCGACCGATCTGTTACTAAGCTCCTCGCAGCTCGGCAAGTTGGCCGAAGATGAAATTTGAATCCCATTTGAACGCTGCGGGCAAGGCTCTATAATCGCGCACCCCGCACTTCAAGCGGGGTCAAAAACATTCGGGGGGTAATCGGCACAATGAATGCAACGTCGCGCCTAGCGCTGCTTGTTTCCACGGCTCTCATGGTATCCGGCGCCCTGGCGGCCGATCCCTTTCCTTCGACCTATCAAGTACCCGTCAATCCGCCGGTGTTGATTCAAGGCGCGACTGTTCTCACCGGCACCGGGGAGCGCCTCGATGGCGCGGACATCCTGATCGCCAACGGCCGCATACAGTCGATCGGCAAGGGCCTGGTGGCCCCCTCCAACGCACGCGTGATCGATTCCCACGGCAAGTGGGTGACGCCGGGCATCATCGATATCCACTCGCACTTGGGCGTGTATGCGAGCCCCAGTGTGAAGGGCCTCGATGATGGCAACGAAGCGACCAATCCCGTGACTTCCAATGTCTGGGCGGAACACTCCGTCTGGCCTCAGGATCCCGGTTTTGAAACCGCGCTCGAAGGCGGCGTAACCACCATGGAAATTCTGCCGGGCTCGGCGAATCTCATCGGCGGCCGTTCAGTCATCGTCAAGAATGTGCAAGCCGTGACCTACCAGGCCATGAAGTTCCCCGATGCCGCCTACGGACTGAAGATGGCCTGCGGCGAAAATCCCAAACACGTGTATGGCGGTAAGAATCAAGCTCCATCGACGCGCATGGGTAACGTTGCCGGCTACCGCCAAGCCTTTGCCGACGCCCAGGACTATCAGCAGCAGTGGGACAAGTACCATCGCGAACTGGCGACGTACAACAAGAAGAAGGCCGAGCAAGCCGAGGGGACCGCCAAGAAATCCAAGGACAAGGACGCCGCGGCGGAGAAAGAGCTCACGCCGCCGAGTCCCCCGAAACGCGACCTGAAGCTCGAGACGCTGGCGGAAGTGATGAAGGGCAATATCCGGGTGCAGATGCACTGCTATCGCTCCGATGAAATGGCGACGATGCTCGACGTGGCCGCTGAGTTCGGCTTCAAGATCACGGCATTTCATCATGCGGTGGAGGCTTACAAAATCGCCGACCGCCTCGCGGAAAACAACGTCTGCGCCGCGATGTGGGCCGATTGGTGGGGCTTCAAAATGGAAGCCTATGACGGGGTGCAGGAAAATCTCGCCATCGTCGACTATCCCGAACACAGTTGCGCCATCGTGCAC
>Ga0210400_10002716_pt1 | contig 16082 bp, 14 predicted proteins | sample IncBWH26MmetaG_FD_155456 | JGI IMG/M metagenome (GOLD analysis project Ga0210400, IMG submission 155456) | Forest soil microbial communities from Barre Woods Harvard Forest LTER site, Petersham, Massachusetts, United States - Inc-BW-H-26-M | ecosystem: Environmental > Terrestrial > Soil >... | reverse complement strand
GCCGTCAGACCTTGTGTTCCTTGAGCGTCTACGAGCGTCCTACAGAAGGACAGCTTTTACCTGTCCTTCCTCGGGCGACTTGGCGTGCGAGTTAGAAGGAATGCCTGAAGCGGGATTAGGGGAATTGCGCCAACCCGTTTCGGGTCTTTGCCCGATTGCCCAGCCGAACAAATCCGCTTCAGGGTATGGACAGGGCACAATGACCACGCACCGAACCTCCGGGCCCGGGGCCCATGCAACAAAATCAGCCCTCGCCCAGCAACGTGAAACAACTCTATCTCTTTATCAGGAGATCCTCAGAGGTCTTCCTGTAGGAATAGTCGTGTTGCAGCTTGAAAATCCTAATGACGTCAGTACGTTCAGAATCATTGACGTCAACCCCGCGGCGGCTCTTCTCACCGGCGCAGCGCTAGAAGACCTCCGTGGCAGAACCTTGGCTGAATTCCCGAAGCTCTTGAAGACACGGTTCCCACGAAGGTGCTTCGAGGCATTTGAATCCCGCGAGTCTAGAGACTTGGGAGAGATTTCCTATGGTGACGAACGGATCCGGGAGGGCATCTATGCTGTCCAGGTGTTTCCGCTGCTGGGCAATTTCATGGGTGTTGCGTTCGAGAATGTCACAGATCGCAGACATGCGGAGCAAGCTCTTCGTGAAAGCGAGGAGCGCTTCCGTTTGCTTGTCCAAGGCGTGCGGGAGTACGCCATCTTCAACTTGGATCCGCTTGGCAACGTGGTCAGTTGGAATAGTGGAGCGGAACGATTGAAAGGCTACCGGACGGAAGAAATTCTGGGGAAACACTTTTCTACCTTTTATCCCGCGGAGGATGTGACGAGCGGAAAGCCAGAGCAAATCCTCGAGGAAGCCGCTCAACGCGGCCAGAGCGAGGATGAGGGATGGAGGATTCGCAAAGACGGCTCCCGTTTCTGGGCAAACGTTGTTGTCACCGCACTGCGGAACGCTAAGGGAAGTTTGCACGGATTCGCCAAGGTTTCCCGGGACATGACCGAAAGGCATGCGAAGCAGACTCTGGCAAAGGCCAAAGAGATGTTGGAACTCCGCGCTGAGCAGAGGACGACTGTTCTCGCTCGGGTGAACCAGGAGTTGCGATCTGAAATCGCCGACCGTGTACGCGCTGAGGAACAATTCCGAGCGTCGCTCGATCAGCTCCGCGCCCTCACGGCCCGTCTGCAGAGTGTCCGGGAAGAAGAACGCACGTCAATCGCGCGCGAAATCCATGACGAACTCGGCCAGGCTTGCACCGCAATCAAGATGGATCTGGCCCTAATCGGCCGTAAGGCAACCAGGAGACAAACTAGCCTGCTGGCAAAGGTTGATTCGGCCACCAAGTTGGTCGATGGGATGATCGTCACGTTGCGAAGAATCGCATCCGATCTCCGGCCGAGAACACTGGACGATCTGGGCTTGACGGCTGCTTTGGAATGGCAGGCTCAGGAGTTCGAAAGTCGCACCGGAATACCTTGCCGCATCACATTGCCTCAGGAACCGCTTGCCCTCGATGCCGAGCGATCCACGGCTATTTTCCGCATTTTTCAGGAGTCACTTACCAACATCGCGCGCCACGCCCACGCCACGCGCGTCGAAGCCCGCTTGGGATTAGAGGTCAATGAACTGTTCTTTCAGGTTCGCGACAACGGCAAGGGGTTTGATGCTGAGGAGGTGAAGACGCGCAAGTCTCTCGGTCTGGTTGGCATGCAAGAGCGCGCGCTCCTGCTCAACGGCGAACTCAACGTTGAAGGTGTTCCGGGTGCCGGAACTATCATGACTATGCGCATTCCACTTCCGCCCTCGACCCTGCCCACACAGGATTCGAGATGAGAATTTTGATTGCTGATGACCATGCCGTTTTTCGCCGCGGTCTCAAGGAAACAATCGGTGAAGCTTTTCCAAAGGTGACTTTCGGCGAAGCAAAGACAGCCCTTGAAACGCTCGAACATGCCCGTCTTCACGATTGGGATATCGTCATTTTGGACATCAGCATGCCCGGAAAAAGTGGGCTCGATATCCTCAATGACCTGAAGCGCCTTCGGCCTAAATTGCCCATTCTTCTCCTGAGCATGCACCCCGAAGAGCAATATGCCCGGCGAGCGCTCAAGGCCGGCGCGTCTGGTTACCTGACCAAGGAGAGTGTGCCCGAAGAGCTGAAGCTGGCCGTCAAGAAAATCGCGGCCGGCGGCCGCTACGTAAGCGCGAACCTCGGCGAGAGACTGGCTTATGACTTAAGAAGCGGAGCGGAGACTCCTGTCCATGAACTCTTGTCCGATCGCGAATTTCAAGTACTGCGTATGATCGCTTCGGGCAAGACTGTCAAACAAATCGCAGACGACATCGGCCTCAGCGTGAAAACGGTCAGTACGTATCGCGCCCGCATTCTGGAAAAAACAGGTTTGAATACGACTGCAGAGCTCATTCGCTACGCCTTTCAAGCGCAACTTGTGGATTGAATTGGGAAGAGCAACTGCATTTCGAGACCGCCTGAATCCGTGGTTTTCGCCGCCTTAAGCCGCCCCTAGAGATGTGGGACGAACACCGTCCTGGCTACTTCACTTTGTCTTACACGAGATTCCCGTATTCACCGGATGTATTTCGAAATGAACTGGTCATTATTCTATGCATGGGCGCAAGGGTCTCGAGGAGAAACAAAATGAGAGTTTTCATCGTCGATGACTCCGAGGTAGTTGTGGAACGACTTGCCGATTTACTAAACGAGGTACCGGGCGTTGAGCTGGCAGGAAGAGCAAGCGATGTCCCGGAAGCCATTCATTCAATCCTGAAGGCGAATCCCGATGTCATTATCCTCGACCTCCAAATGCCTGGAGGCAGCGGCTTGGAAGTCCTGCGCACTGTTCGTCAGAGCCGTCCTTCCCTCCGGGTGCTTGTTTGTACGAATTACCCCTATCCCCAGTATCGCGAGGAATGTCTTGCTGCGGGCGCAAATTATTTTCTCGACAAATCCGCTGAGTTTGAAAAAATTTCCGACATTCTCCGTGATTTGATCAAGAAGACCCCGAAGGCCGCGCCCGCGGCCCGCTAAGAATTGCCGCCTGCCGCTCTGTGTGTCAGTGAACAGCCCTTCCCTCTTCGCCCTACTGTAAGTCCCGTCAGCCCAATCTAGTGTTGATAGGCTCCGAGGTCTACGCCACCGCCTTGAGGGCGGGGTTTGCCGTTGATGTCAGTGTAGATGTACTTTTTGAGGTCGCTGACAAGGCTGGCGGATAATCCGGGCAGCGTGCTGGGGTCGATGCCCTTGCCGAAAGCCGGGCTGAGCGGCAGCAGGGTCAGGCCGTTGCCGAGCAGGGAAGGGACGAGGGCGGAGGAGTAGCCGTCCAGGCTGAGGGTGGGAGGGGTAAGAAACAGGGGATCGGCCTGGGTGAACTGGGAGGGGTCGGAGGGGGAGAAGTTGGGGGAACTACCGAAAGAGAGGTTTTGGAAGTAGTGGAGATTGGAGACAGTGCCGGACTGTTCGTAGGTGGGGTGGTTGGAGCTGATGGCCACGGCGATGTTGTTGATGATGAAGCCGTCGTGGGAGTTGGCGGCGGTGAAGGAGCCGAAATTAGATTCCAGGGTATCGAGGTCGTTTTTATAGCAGGTATTGTTGACGAACCAGAAGTTGGTGACGACATAGCCGAGGATGCAGCGACCGCCATTGCCGTAGACGACGTTGTTGACGATGAGGGCGGGAGGAGTATTGGCAGTGGCGGGGTCATAGGAGCCGGAACTGAGGTCGAGGATGATGCCGTTGCCATCGGTATGATTGGAGGAGCTGTCGAATTCACCGACGACGATATTGTTGGAGATGATGTTGTGGAAGCCGGGGTAGTTGTCGAACCACTGGTTGGAGTTGAAAGAGATGCCGCTGGTCCAGCCGTACCACTGAGGGACGGAGGTGGAAGAGGGGAGATAGCCGTTGTGGAAGACGAGGTTGTGATCGGCGGTGAGGTAATCGCAGTCGCGAGTGGCGACGCCGGAGCCGCCGGTATCGTGCAAGGTGTTGGAGATGAAGCGGAGGTGATGAGTACCGCCGCACCAGAAAGCGTCGCCGGAGTTGCCTTGGCCGTTCAAGTTGAGGCCGCGGAATTCGAGGTAAGCAGGTCCGCCGGAGGGGAAGGAGCCGCCGTTGGTGATGCGGAAGATGGAAGCGGCATTGGCGGGGCCGGTATAGACGAAGTTGACGGGGGTGGAATCGTAGTTTTTATAAACGATCCAGGAAGAGGGGGAACCGCTGTGGGGAGGGGTGAAGGAGGAAGAGAGGTTATAGGTACCGCCGAGGAGGCAGAGGACGGAGCCGGGGAGAGTAGCGTTGGCGGCGCCGAAGAAGGATTTGGGGGCCGAGGGGGAGGAGCCGGAGTTGGAGTCGTTACCGGAGGGGGAAGCGAAGAGGGTGCAGTCGGAGGCCGTGGAGGTGTTGTTGACGGTGATGTCCACGAGAGAACTGGTGGCGGACATTCCGGCCGTATTGTTGACTTTGGCGATCAGGGAATGAGCGCCGTCGGCGAGAGAAGCGGAATTGAGAGTGAAGGACCAGTTGTTGGTACCGGAAGCATTGGAATAGCTCCCACCATCGACGGCGACTTGCACGGAGCTGATGCCCACCGCATCGGAGGCCAGGCCGGAAACCGCGACGGTCCCGGAGACGGTAGCGCCGCTGGCCGGGCTGCTGATGGACACCGTGGGTGCAGCTGCGGTCACAACATTGATGCTGAAATTTCCGGAGGCGGATTGTCCGGCCGCATCTTTCACCTGCATGGTGAAGGGAAAGGAACCAGCGACCGCCGGCGTGCCGGTGATGGAACCTGCGGCATTCACAGCCAGGCCGTTCGGCAGTGTGCCGATTGAGAGACTCCAACTATAGGGCGTCGCGCCGCCGGTGGCGTTAAGCGCAGAGTTATACGGCCCGCCGACAAGTCCGTCGGGGAGTTGCACAGTACTGATTTGCAACGCCGACGTGGCGGCATTCACCGTGAGCGTTGCGGTGTTGCTAGTGACAGTTCCAACTGTGTTGCTGACCGCGATGGTGAACTGCTCACCGCTGTCCGAAGTTGTCGTCGCTGGGGTCGTATAGCTGGCAGATGTGGCACCAGAAATCGCCATCCCGTTCTTCTTCCACTGATAGGCCAGAGGTGCGGTACCGGTGGCAGTCACAGAGAAAGAAGCCGTTTGTCCGACAGTTACCGTCTGGCTCGCCGGCTGCGCGGTGATCGAGGGTGCCACTGCTGCCGCGCTCACTGTAAGGGTGGCCTGGCTGCTCGTTGCACTTCCGGCGGTGTTGCTGACCGCTACAGTGAACTGCGAACCATTGTCCGAAATCGCGGTGGCTGGTGTGGTGTAGCTGGATGAGGTCGCGCCGCTGATGGCGACACTATTCTTCTTCCACTGGTAGGCCAGAGGTGCGGTACCTGTGGCAGTCACAGAGAAAGAAGCCGTTTGTCCGGCAGTTACCGTCTGGCTCGCCGGCACCGTCGTGATCGAAGGCGCTACTGGGGTAGAGCCGCTAGTGCTGGAAACTACTCCGGCGCAACCAGAATTTGCCAATTCTGCTAGTATCGCTACTAAGACTAGGGCCCAACGATTCATCATGCGTCTCTTTCACAAAGTTTTCTCCGGGACCCAGCTGTCGTGCATTGGGCAGGAACAATCAGCCGGAAAGCGGAGCTTCGCGCAAACCTCTCAGGGCAGGAGGCAGGCTAGCTGCATCAGCAAAGCTAGACGAGTACCGGTAAGTGCACAACTGCTCGCAGGGCCAGAAATCGGGCTGTGAGGTTTTCACCCACGAGGGTTGTCGGCCTAAGTCCTACCCTGGCCGAAGGCACTGCGCGTGCTTGCAACTATGTGAAAGAACAGCAGATAACTAGAAAGAAAGGAGATTAGGGAAGGCGGGAGAATGGAAAAGGACAGATGCCACTGTCCTCTTTAGGGAGTTACGAGTTGGCGGAGAAGCGATGCTGACCGCACTGAGTCCGGTTTATAGCCGCAAACTAGTTTGCAGCGCAAACTGCGAACTCGGTGAGGTCAAGCACACGGGGGGCTGCACTCTGAACTCGTCAGAGCAAAGCAAAATGTGTTTTAAGCACCGGCGAGTGCCGCGGAAACGCTAGGAATCTGTGCAGGCACGAATTGCCCTGTCACTGTTTCTACCGGTCGGCCGAAACTGTAGTATTCGAATCCGTGTTCCTTCATCACGCCGAGTTCGAGCAGGTTGCGGCCATCGATAACGAGAGGTCTGCCCATCATTCCGTAAATGCGCGCCCAATCGAGCTGGCGGAATTCCGGCCATTCCGTGAGGACCAACAGCGCGTCCGCATCACGCGCTACTTCGTAAGGTTCCCGACAGTAGCTGACCTGCGGGAAAATTGCTGAAGTCTTGTCCATCGCTTCCTGATCGTAAGCGCGCACTTGCGCTCCCTCGGCCAATAGCCGGCGAAGAACATCCAGCGACGGCGCAAAGCGAATGTCATCGGTGTTGGCTTTGAACGCCAGACCAAGCACACCTACTTGCTTGTCCTTCACGACCCAAAGCGCCTGCCGAATTCTCTCAAAGAACAGATCGATTCGGCGCTTGTTCACCCGCTCGGCCTCCTTCAACATACTGAAGTCCACGCCCGAGCGCTCCGCCAACCGGATAAATGCTTGGACATCCTTTGGCAAGCAAAAGCCGCCGAAACCAAGTCCCGCATCCAGAAATCGCGGTCCGATGCGCGGGTCCAATCCCATGGCGCGGGTCACCTCTTTGATGTCGCCCCCGACTTTCTCGCACACATCCGCGATCATGTTGGCGTACGAAATCTTCATGGCCAGGAAAGAATTTGAAGCGTGCTTAATGAGTTCGGCGCTGTTGATTGTGGTAACCACCAGGACTGGCGGTTGCATCGCGGGACACGGGCTCGAATGCGCGGGGCATCGAAAGCGCTGTTCTAAGATTGGGCGGTAGATCTCTCGCAATTGCTTTTCTGAAACCTCGTCTTCCACACCAAAGACGACGCGGTCCGGATGAAGAAAATCTTCGACTGCCGTCCCTTCTCGCAGGAATTCCGGATTGGAAGCTACACGAAACTCTACACAGCCATTCCGGCGGTACACTCCGAGCACGCGCTTCAATTGCTGCCCCGTCTGGGCAGGTACCGTACTCTTCTCCACGACCAGCCTTGACTCGTGCGCCTCGGCGGCGATTAGGCGCGCCACGCTGTCGATCGCGGACAGGTCGGCTTCACCATTTTCTAATGGCGGTGTGCCGACACAAATGAAGATGGCCTCTCCTGCTCGCACGGCCTCGCCGGCGTCGCTGGTGAAGAAGAGCTTCTGTGAGCGGAGATTTGCGGCGAGCATGGCATCGAGATGCGGTTCATAGATGGGCACGATGCCGGCCTTTAACGCTGCGATGCGTGCCGGATCATTGTCTGTACATACCACTTGATGGCCCGCCTCAGCGAGGCACGTTCCTGTCACCAACCCTACGTATCCGCAACCAATCACGGAAATTCTCAATTTAGACCTCCCAAGCTTCTTCTCCAGGCATTCCAAAGCCGAATCGAATCCGAACCTTGCGAGCAACACATTCCCAATTGGCGGACGGCCTGAGCAGCCTTCTCCTTCTTAGAATGCCGGCGCCAAGGCGAGCGAGCGCCGTGACGGCGAACCCCCACGGCGTCCGAGCCAGCCGTCCTACTTGCGCCCTGCTCAATGGCCGTCCACATGGAACCCTATGCGATCTGGTTCGACGTCACAATCCGGTGGAAACCTCAAATCCAGAGCCGTAGAAATCCTGAGAAAAGAATTCGTTGCCCAGGTATAGCAGCCAGGCCGTAGCAGAGAGGTCGTGACGCGCCGACCCCGACAGAGCCAACTGCGGTTTTGCAGGGTGGCGCGAGAGGTGGTGAGCGAACGAATTAGGATTCCTTCGGCCGGTGAATGCGCCTCCCGGCTGAGTACGCGAAGAGCGGAAGATCCAGGATTCCTGGAAGGGGGTCATCCCACGAAAAGATGGCAGATTCCACCGGGCCCCGGATGGAGCGCAGGTAGTCCCGCAGGGATAGTCGGCCTGCCACAATTTCCTCGATCGCCAACCTCAAGTCCGCACTGTGGTGTACCCACCGCTCGCCTGCTCGTCCGCGCACGTGGGGAACCGATTCACCCCGGGTAAGGAGCCAAAGAAGATAGGGGAAGTCGACGCCGGCACGTCTGGAAAGTGTGTGCCAGCCCCAAACTCGCGGATTGATATCGAGAACCTTGAACTGACCATCTCGGGGGTCTCTTTTGAACTCTACTTCCGCAAGGCCAGTGAAGCGGATGGCAGCCAGCAGGAGCTCCGCCGGACCGATGACTTCTGGCTCCTCTACCGTCTCAACATAAGTGCTCAGCTGACCAAAATCCCTCGGGAATTGACGCGTGCGCCGAGCTACAACCGAGGCCAGGGGACGTCCATCATTACAAAGAGCAGCATAGGAGAACTGCGCTTCACCTCCTCCTGGCACGATTTCCTGGATGATCAGATTTTTAGGGGAGAACAGCGCACTGGCCTCGTCGTAACGCGCCACCAACGACTTGCGGTCCTCGGCAAGCCAGGCTTTAGGAGTGGCAAGGCTGCTTGGTTGCAGACGGACAGCGGGCTTGAGAATAACCGGAAAGGGGCAGTCCATTTCCGGCAGTTCATCCCTGTCCGAGGGGCACGCGGTCCACGGCTGATGAACCTCAAGCTTCTCCGCAAGCTGATGCAGCAGCCGTTTGTCGCAGGCCCAGCGCAACTTTTCCCACGGTGGGACTGTCAACTGATACTTGCTCGCAAGCATTTTGTGATGGCCGGACACCAATCCAACCGTGTAGTCGTCCGTCGGAACGAGCATCCATCTATTCAGTTTATGTGTGGCGCAAAGGGCCAGCAGGAAGTCGACTTTTCCACGATCGTCCCCGTCAGGCCATGGCAATCTGCGGCGAACATATCGGGAGGCTGCCGCAACCAGATGACCACCCTGGTTAATGACCCAGACCGGAATCCCTCGCCGTCCCAGACTTCGTACCACGCCGAGGGCTCGATAGTCCGCGCCCATCACCAAGGCACCGCAGGTGCTCGAGGCGACCGTCGCATCGTGCGTCGGTCGTTCGATCAGTTTGGGAATTGTGGCTGCCGCGGCCATGATGCTTATGAACTGCCGTTCGAATTGATTTTTCCAAGGATCCCGCGCGTCACCGTACGGGAAGCGAACTCCGCGCCGGCCACAAATCGCATGAGTGGACCAAAACTCCAGGCTGCCGGTGCGCCGAGGAAGTGCAAGCCCGGAACCGAAGATTGGAATCCTGAATCAAGCTGTGGATAGCCGTCGATACGGCGAAGCGATTCCAATATCCGTCCAGGGAGGAACGGATAGCGTGAGATGTTCACCCGGTAGCCGGTTGCGAGCAGCACATGATCAACGTGCCGCTCGGTGTCGTCGCTCAATTCGAGCCTTACACGCTCCCCTGCCGGAGAAGCTGAAATGACCGCGGTCCCAGTCTTGATCTGGATAGGAGCGCAACGCGGGTTCAACCATGCTGCCCCAGCAGGACGGATGGCGCGCTTCCCCAGGCGATTTTGCAACGGGCGAGGCATGCGCCGGAACAGGTTTGGGCGGGCCACGAGATGGCTAAGCCCGGCTTGTCCCACATCCGGCGGGGCGTACAGCAACCGCGCGATCGGCTTAAAGGTATGAAACCATTTTTGGCGCCACAGCCAGCGGACAAATGGAGCGCGGACCAGCACCTCTACCTCGGCTTCGTTCTCGTGCAACAGCGCGGCCGACTCCAGCGCGCTCTGTCCGCCGCCAACCACGGCTACCTTTTTTCCCGCGAAGCGGCTCAGGTCGCAGAGCGTACACGCATGCGAGGCCAGCTCGAGCGGGAGATGCTTGAACTCCACCGGTTGCCAGGCAAACGACTCAATCCCTGCAGCGATAATCACTCGACGGGCTTTCCATGTTTCCCCGTCTTCGAGGGTGAGCCGTAATCCTGTGCAATTCTTTTCTACGCGAGCCACTTTTCGGGGATCCGTGTCGGGCACGGCTTGGGATTGAAACCACCGGCCATAGTCGGTAAATCGGGGGAGTGGCAGCGGAGCGGTGATCTGATTCCCGGTCGCCGCTTGATACGCTTCGAGCGTCAAAGCGCGCGCAGGATCGGAGAGGTGCGAGCCTGCCAAGGGGGAGCGAAGGAGCATGCCTTTCGGCATATGTCTCTCCCAGAAGGACATGGGCTCGCCAAAAACCCGGATGTCCAGTCCATTGGCAGCCCGCAGATGAGCTGCTGCTGACAAACCGTAAGGGCCAGCTCCCACAATCGCTACATCACATGTCGCCATAGTGTTTCTCTCAAACGAACGGGCCCGTAACTAGATCTCCAGAATTCATGCAAGAAATAGAGCTTCGTTTTTCCTCTCTCTTTGCCGCCAATGGGGGCGCAACCGATCATCGAGTGCAACCTACCTCCTCTCGAATGTGGGAACAATCCGGTACCTAACGGAACGCGGCATCAGGAAATCCCTGAAGCCAGAGCCAGTGAATATCTAATTGAAATACTCCTTGCTGTTACGACCTTGGGATTTCAGCTTCCGCTTGAAGGTTTCATTGGGTTTGCTCTAATTTTCTGCGCGTAATTCAATCGGAAGCGTCAGCCAACGGGTCTTTTGACCATTTGACGGCAACTCCTAGGAACTGCAATCCGACTGCGAAGCGTCCTTCGGGAAGCCGCTGACAGTAAACAACGCGAGCGAGGGTTCGCAGATCACCCAGGAGCGAGCCGATCATCAGTCGCTCATTCAAATCTCTAGCCCGCTGGGTCAAAATTCTTATTCCCAGCGAGCACACGTTTTCCGTAGTCGTCCGCTCAGTCGCGGACGGGTTCTGTGGGCTGGATATTTCTATCGGAACCGCCAGCCGAATCCGTTTTTCAAGTCGTCCAGACCTCACAGGCATTTGTAAAATGACCTTCCAAACTGGGTTCAGATAGTTGGCACCGGGCTGGGCGGTGCCAAAAAGCTGCGGGAACCAACAAGAATTTCAGCTATGCTGCTTCTCTAAAGTCCATAGTGCTTACTGAGATTGAATAGTGGTCTTCGTCTCGATAAGTGGCCTCGATCGTCGCCGCTTCTGCTCGTACATGGCTTGGTCCGCCTTCACCATCAATTCTCCAATCGACGTGCAATTGCTTGGATCGAATCGGGCAACGCCTAAACTAAGAGAAATCTCGTAGCTAGACTGTTCGGCGCTGATTGATTTCAAACACTCGAAAAGTCGAGTCTTGATTGTGGCCTCGCTGCGACCGGATGCCTCGACCGCAAGAACAGCGAACTCATCTCCTCCCAAGCGAGCGAGAACATCTGAATCCCGAAAAGTTTCTTCCAAAGCGTCGGCCGTGCGCTTTAACGCAAGGTCGCCTTCGAAGTGGCCGAACGAATCGTTAATCTGCTTTAAGCCGTCCACATCCATCACAAAGAGCAACATTCCATGGCAGGATCGGCGCGCAAGTTTCAATTGGCGCTCTGCCAGGGCCATAAAACCGTGACGGTTATACAGGCCTGTGAGTTCGTCGGTGAGTGCAAGATTGCCCAGTTCTGCTTGCAACATGTACTGTTTCGCGGCGCAACGGACTGCCCGCATCAATAGCTCACTGACCGGCTGACTTTGAGTTTCACCGGGCGGCGTGCCCTGAGACTCGGTGCGCACGTCTCGCAACAGGCTGGCGAGTTCTCGATTTGCTTCCGAAAGAAGAGTCTTTAGAACGTCATCAACACGTACATTTTCTCTGCGAGGCAAGCAGCGCGGGACACGGCGGCGAAACAATGATTGGGAATCGACTGTCATGCTAAGGATTGCGACATCAGGCGGATTGCTTACTGATTTTAGGCCTGCCTGTCGCTTCCGCGAGCAGCTGGTGAACTTGTTTGAACTCATTGGCATTTGTGCGCATCCTCGATCTGCGGACGGTCCCCCGCTGCGATCTCTCTCTCTTTTGGCGATATCTCTCGCGCGGGTGGCGTTGTGGCGGTCCGGATTCTCAGTTTCGCCAGCAGTAGCCGTTCGTCTCCCAAGAATGAGATGCGACGCGCAATATTCCCTAGTTCGTCGAGATCATTTAGAAACCCTGGCCTCAGCAGGCTTTTCCAAAGAGTGGAAGAAACTGGCAGCCGAGCGCGTCCCTGCTTCATGGCGAGAAGAACCACCAGATGACGGAGTAAAGGCGCCATCGTTTCTTGCCATTCGGATGGGCCGGTCTGCCCAACACGAATCCCTATTCGCTGCTCTTGCCTTGTCCTCCAAAGTACTTCTGTCACCGAATCCTCCAACCCTTTAAGTTCGACCCGCCTCCGTGTCAGCGCAGTTCGGTAATCGGGGTGATCGAGGTGGGGGCCCTGTCCACGGAGGCGGCCCGCTCCTTTAGTTGCAGCATAGCCAGTCGCCAAATGAATTCAATCCGGTCAATCACCCGTTTCGACTGAGTGAAATGACCGAAAACCGTCTACGGGCAAACCCTTTGGGCGTGGTGTCAGGCCTGGATCAGACCGTGGCGAATGGCGTAGCGCACCAAACTCGCCGTTTCGTGGATATCAAGTTTCTTCATCAGTCTAGCTCTGTGCGATTCTGCAGTTTTTACACTAACCCCGAGGTGTACAGCGATGTCCTTCGTGGACTTCCCTTCACCAACTAATTGAAGAACCTGGCGCTCGCGCCCTGAAAGGGGATCGGTCGCGTCATACGTTTTGGACAGATAAGCATCAACAACAGCGCCCGAAATGTTGGGGCTAAGATATACGGACCCGCGACAGACTTCTTGTATCGCATGCACGAGGTCGTCCGCCGCCTGGCTCTTCAGCACATATCCTTTGACTCCGGCGCGCAAAGCCTCCGTGACATACTGATCTTCGTCGTGTTGCGTAAGAAGTATCACCTTGGTTTTCGGAGCGGATTTCTTTAGTTCGCGAGCTGCGTCGACACCATTCAAAACGGGCATGCTGATGTCGATGATGGCTACGTCAGGTTGCGTCTTCTCTACCGAGCGCAGTGTTTCTTGTCCGTCCGCGGCCTCGCCAACAACTTGGAATTCTTGTTTTTCCAGTAATGCCTTCAGTCCCTGACGGATCAGGGCATGATCATCGGCAAGAAAAATGCGTGTGGGCATCGTATCGTGGGCAGATTAAGAAATTCCAGCGCTCCCAGGCAATCGGGTGGTTGCCTATATTTTCTTGAGGTAAAGACCTGATCGATTTGGAAACCCCGGCAACAGGCGATCTTATGGCAAATCCTTATCAGATTGAAATTGCGGAACTTGCAGGAACCCTGCAAGAGGAGAGTCAACACCCGCCATCGTGATCTATCAACCGTTGCAACGATGATCAAACGGATGAGCTGTAGAATTATGGCGCTGGACTAACTGACTGAGTTTCTTTGATTCGGTTGAGTCAAGCATGGAGGACACCCACGTCACGGATCTGGCAGCAGGTCACGGTGAGAATCAAGGAGTCTTCGAGCAGCAATGAAACCTGAACGCCGTTCAACCCATAGAGAGAAGCCGGAAAAACTCTCCTACATTCAGTTCGAACCGGAAGGCGGCGGAATCGTCGTGAATGCTTCCGAGCAAGGTCTTGCTTTCCATGTCGCGACTGCCCTGCGACAACCGGGACCAATTCGCCTCAGCATTTCGCCCAATCCCATGCAGCAGATCAAGTTGGCAGCCGAGATCGCTTGGATAGATGAGACGAAAAAGTCCGGGGGCTTGCGATTCACGAAACTCACAGCTGATGCTGGCAATCAAATTCGTCAATGGCTGGCACAAACCAGTGGATCGGAGACTCTGGATGGAAAGTTAGGGCTTCCATCCGGCGCACCAAGCGAAGAATCTGAGCCTTGTGCACACGCCCCGAACGGAACATCGGTCCTGCTATCGCCGATTCCGATTCCGGTTTCGGGCATTGCTATGCGATCTCGCGCAGATGCTGCCGGAATACCCTTCGCTCGCTTCTCTGGTATCCCAACAGCAACACTTTTGCCGGCCCCATTTTCACCAGAAAAGCAGATCTCTATTTCCTGCCCACGACCGCTGCGCCGCGTCGCAACTGGGTTTCTAATTTTCGCTTTCGTGTTCATGCCAATCTTGCTCTTACAAAACTTCCGCCGCGAAATCGGCAACTCGCTCATCCGCATGGGGGAGAAACTCAAAGGCAATGGTGATTCCCAACCTGATGCCCCTTCATCGATACCTGTTCAGATCTCCATCCCGAGCTCAGGGAGCACAGCATCTGCCCCCAACCCAATTCGAGAGGCCCCCACAAGGGAAACTTTAGATCAGTTGGACCCCGCTGCATCCACTCAAACAACCCGAGGGACAGTGAATTCCACCGACTCTCGCATTGCGGATCCCCAGAACTCTCGACAGCGTTTTGCGGATGCACATTCGAGGAGAGGCCGCAGTGCTCTTGCACGACAGCTCTGGTCCGCGTTACGGGCAGGCGATAGTTCGGCAGAAGTCACGCTTGCACAGCTTTATCTGACGGGCGACGGCGTCCCCAGGAATTGCGAGCAGGCGCGGGTCCTGCTGAGGGCAGCGTCGAAAAACGGCAATATCCAAGCTCTGCGGCAGTTGCGGAAACTCAACGAGAGCGCCTGCCAATAACACCAGGATCGCCGAGGAAATCGAAGGATGGAACTCGAATGTTCAGGGAAACAGTTGGAAATCCGCGGCAGACAAACGCCTGTGAATATTCCCATTCAGGGTTGCACCAACCCACGGCGGACTGCGTAGCGCACAAGACTCGCTGTCTCATGAATATCCAACTTCTGCATGAGGTTCATGCGGTGAGATTCGGCCGTTTTCACGCTGATACCAAGGAGGGAAGCAGCATCCTTCGTGGATTTTCCTTCAGCAATCAATTGCAACACCTGGCGCTCGCGAACGGTCAAGGGATCTGCAGGCTTATCCGATCTGGAGCGGTACGCCTCCACCACTGCGCGCGATATGCCCGGACTTAGGTAGAACTCTCCTCGAGAGACCTGCTGAATTGCATGAACCAGGTCGCTTGCGACCTGATTCTTCAGGACGTATCCTTTCACGCCAGCTTCGAGCGCCTCGTGGATATACTGTTCTTCTTCGTGCTGCGTAAGGAGAATTGATTTCGTTTTTGGGCAGGAACGGCCCAGTTCGCGAGCCGCATCTATGCCGTTCTGTGTCGGCATGCTGATGTCTAGGACCGCGATATCCGGGTGGTGCGCCTCCGTCAGGCGGACTGCTTCTTGCCCATCGGATGCTTCCGCAACAACTTGAAATTTCTCCCGCTCCAGCAATGATTTCAGACCCTGACGTACCAGCACATGGTCATCTGCGAGCACGATGCGAATTGGCATGGTTACCCTCCAATGGAATTCGTATGGAAAGCTCAGTTCCGTGCCCAGGGCGGGATTCGAGACGCAGTGTTCCGCCGATTGCAGTCACCCGCTCCTGCATGGCGATTAGTCCTAAGCCCTTCCGGCTCGGTGCCGCATGAGCCTGGCTGGAATCGAAACCCCCGCCGTCGTCCCGGATCGAGCAACACAGCACAAGATTTTCTCTCCAAGCACGAATCCAGACATTGCTCGCCTTCGCATGCTTGACGGCATTGGTTAGCGCTTCTTGAACGATGCGATAAAGCGTCGTCTCAATAGTGTTAGGCAGACGTCCCGAATCAGTTGCATCGATGTGAATTGGCAGATTGGCTCGTTTCGAAATTCCTTCCGCCAGAAAACGAATCGCGGGAATCCAGCCAAGATCATCTAGGATCGTTGGCCGAAGTTCATGGGAGTACCGTCGCAAATGTTTCTCAACTTCGTTCAACATTTCTTTAATGCGTGCGAACTGGGCTCGATGGGGCGCGGGCAGTTCCAAAGCCACTTCGGCTATCGCGAGGTGCACGGCGACGAGCAGTTGTCCAGCCTCGTCGTGCACGGCGTACGCGATGCGCTTGATTTCTTCCTCGAGCGTTTCGTTCAATTGCCGCAGCGCCGTTACCGCATCCTGAAAGCCACGGTGGGCCATCTCATACGGAGACAAGCATTCCGCGAGGAATTCGGCG
>Ga0210400_10002715_pt1 | contig 16085 bp, 6 predicted proteins | sample IncBWH26MmetaG_FD_155456 | JGI IMG/M metagenome (GOLD analysis project Ga0210400, IMG submission 155456) | Forest soil microbial communities from Barre Woods Harvard Forest LTER site, Petersham, Massachusetts, United States - Inc-BW-H-26-M | ecosystem: Environmental > Terrestrial > Soil >... | reverse complement strand
TGTTGTCGCCTGCTGATGCGGCCGCGAAAATTCCAGGCGCTGATGGGGCAACCTGCAATTGAACCGAGCTGGTGCCCATTTGCAGAACTGTCATTGAGCCTGTGACTGAGTACGGCACTGTCACGTTGACCTGGGTCGGGGAAGCGAAGAACGGCGACGCAGGGGTACCGTCGAATGTCGCGCTTCCGGTGAGGTTCGTTCCGAAGATGCTAACGATCTCGCCCGGCGCGACCGACCCGCTTGTGAAACTCGCAGCGTTCACCACACCCGCGGCCGTGAACATGGGCGTTGCCGCTCCGATTGTTAGCATTAGGGCGTTCGAAGGTACGGAGTTCGGATTGACCACGGCGAACGACAGCGTGACGGGTTGTGCGAGCGACGGCTTGTCAAGCGTGATCTGGAGCGTGCTAGTGTCGATGAACTGGGTGGCTAGCGCGACGCCGCCGGTTAACTGCACTGTAGCGCCCGGCTGGAAACCGGACCCGGTGATGGTCACCGTCGTCGCTTCAGAGCCCAAGGCGATGACCGCCGGAGAAATGCCCGTCACCACCGGTCCCGGCGCAAGGACAGTGAGATTCACCAGAACGCTGGTTTGAGCGTCTATCTGAATGGTAGCCGTGTAGGGTTCGGGCTTCAGTCCAGACGGGTCCACAGAGATGGTCAGTGTCGTAGGAGTCACCGTCCTGGACGCGGTGACCTTGAGCCACGCTGCAGTCGAAATTGGAGTGAAACTGACTGCGCCTCCTGAGTTGGTCACTGACACCGTTTGCGACGGCGGCACCGGATCGCCAATCACATAGCGGAATGGGACGCTTACCGGACTGGTACTGAATGGCGATGGTGGCGCGGCTTCGGGCGCAAGACGCAGGTAAAACATGTCGTCGAAGCCGCCGCCGAATGTGCCTTGCAGTGGGTTCTTGGTCGGGAAGTCTGTCGAATTCGTGACGCCGACAACATGCACTGCGCCACGAGAATCCAGTGCGATACCCCTAGCCTGATCATTTCCCGCGCCGCCAATGACGGTCGAATAAAATAGTACATCGCTGGGAGAAATCTTGGCGACGAAAGCATCATACTTAAGACCCGTGGCGGAACCGACGAACGGTTGCAGCGAATTCTTCAATGGGAAGTTCGAAGAAGAGGTTGCTCCTACCAGGTACACGTTGCCATCACGATCAGCGACGAGACCAGAGGGTCCATCGTTGCCGCTTCCGCCCAAGTAAGTGGCATAGACGATCGAATCGCCCGCTGGCGTCAGCTTTGCCAGCAACGCGTCAGTCTGACCGCCACCGTAGGTCGGCTGAATCGCGCTCTTTGTTGGCAAGCCATCGCTGAAAGCGTACCCGCAAACATAAAGCGCGCCGCTGCTATCTTGGCAATGAAGTCCAATTCACTGACCGCGGCGGCTCCGAAATAGGTCGAATACAGGAGCTTGTCTCCCGCAGACGACAACTTTGCGATGAACCCATTTATCGAAGCCCCTGACGAGGCCTGAAGCGGGCTCTGGACGGGAAAGTCCGTTGAGAGGGTCTTTCCGACGACGATCGGGTTTCCATTCCGGTCTAGGGCGATCGTATAGCCCGTGTCCCCACTGCTGCCTCCCAGATAGGTTGCAAACTGGAACTTATCTCCGGCCGGCGAAAGCTTTGCCAGAAAAGCGTCCGCTCCCCCCGCCTTTACCGGCTGCAATGCGTCTTTCACGGGGAAGTTCGCGGAATAGGTGAAACCGGTCACAAATGCCGCGCCATCGGATGCCAGGGCGATTCCATAGCCCTCTTCTTGATTGTTGCCTCCTAGGTACGTTGAATAAACGAGTCTTCCGCTTGACGACAACTTGACAATGATCGCGTTTGCATAACCGCCTCCGAACGTTGGCTGCGCGGCATTCTTCGTCGGAAAGTCGACGGACGACGTGTAACCCGTTATGTAGACATTGTTACTGGCGTCGACGGCAATAGCTTGTCCGGTGTTTTGCGCTGAGCCGCCGATGTATGTGTAGAAGGCGAGTGCATTTCCAGATGGCGTGAACTTGGCGACCACGATATCCTTGGATGTCCCAGAGGTCTGTTGAAATGGGTCCAGATTGGGATATCGAGGCGATTCAAGGGATCCGACGATGTAGGCGCTGTCGCTTGCGTCAACTGCGATTCCAGTCGCGAAGTCATCGCCGTTGCCGCCGAGGTAGGTGGAGTATTCGATTACCGGGTCGATGGTGAGCGATTCGCTGTGATCGTAATTGGCGAGTGCGAGTTGCACACGGTGTTCGCGATCGACGATGTAGTCGCAAGCGATCTCATGACGGTTCTGATATACCTTCGGCCGGTGCTGGCGAAGACCGGCAACGAGCAGATCGCCATCTGAAGTCGTGTGAACCGGTTGGTTGAATGCGATCTGGATCTGGCGCGGATCAGCGCCGGGCTGAACGATGAAGTCATATTCCAGCTTGCCTTGGGCGTTGCTGTAGTAGATCAGATCGATGCCCGGATAAACGCCGTGATACCGGACGCGCGCGAAATGCGGCACGTCGGTGCGCCATTTCTTAGGATCGTTGCCGATGTAGTAGTTACTGACGCCAGGAAGCCGATCGAGCGCTTCTCCGCGGGCGTGAGGGTTTGCGTGTTGAAGGGTCAGCACAACCGGCGATTCGCCAGCCTGGATTACAGCTTGGGTTGAGCTGAGGAGCAGATGGCGTGCCTGAAAGTGGGCGCCTTTCGGCTCGAACCACAGAGGTAAGGCCATCAGCCGCCAATGAAGGCAGATGAGCGCGAATAGTGCGAGCTTCTTCATGGCAGCGTGAAACTGAATGGCTTGCTCGATGCATCACCAGCGGTGAGGACGATAGTGACTTGGCCGGTCGTGATGTCCTCGGGTAGTTGGATATTAATCTGGTTCGCTCCGTGCACGAGTCCGGGGGCGATGCCGGCATAGAGCACTTGTGCCTGCTCGTTGTTGACTGTGACCGAGACCGGCAATGCACAGCGTGGGAGATCGTCCGTTGTGACTGCGCCGCAGCCGGTGGCGTAGAGCACCACGATATTGTTGCGGGCTGATGCGGCGGCGAAGATTCCGGGAGCGGATGGCGCTACCTGTAACTGAAGCGATGTTCCGCCCATTTGCAAAATACTCGTTGTTCCGGCGACAGAATATGGGACGGTCACGTTGACCTGGGTCGGGGAGGCGAAGACCGGCGTCGCAGGTGTGCCGTCGAACGTAACGCTGCTGGTCAGATTTGTTCCGAAGATGCTGATGATCTCACCGGGCGCCACCGGGCCGGCGGCGAAGGTAGCGGCATTCACGACACCCGCTGCCGTGAACACCGGCGCGGGCATGCCGATGGTGAGTGCAATCGGGCTGGACGGAGCGGAGAGGGGATTGACGACTGTGAAGGAGAACGTGACGGGTTGCGTTAGCGAGGGCTTGTCCAGCGTGATCTGAAGCGTTGCACTATCGATGAACTTGGTGGCAAGCGCCACTCCGCCGGTCAACTGGACGGTCGCCCCCGGCTGGAAACCAGTCCCGGTAATCGTCACGGTCGTCGCTTCCGAGCCTAAAGCGATAACCGGCGGCGAAATGCCCGTCACGACGGGTCCCGGCGCAAGCACGGTGAAGTTCACTTGGTTTGCGGATCGATCTGGATGGCGCCTGCGTACACACCTGGTTTGAGACTGGTGGGATCTGCGGTAACGGACAGCGTGGCAGGCGTGGTCGTGCCTGAGGCTGTGAATTTGAGCCAGGTCGCGCTGGATGCGGGCGCAAATGCCGCGGCGGGTGAACTGGCGATGGAGACTGTTTGGGGAGCGGGCAGACTACCACCGGCTACATAGCGGAACAGCAGCGTGGCGGGAGCGATTGTGAAAGGCGAAGCAGTGGCAGAGTCCGGAGCCAGTCGCACCAAGAACATGTCACCTGGTCCGCCTCCGAAGGTGCTTTGTAGCGGGTTCTTGACTGGAAAATCTTCCGAGGTAGTCACTCCGGCGACATAGACCTTGCTCTGAACATCGACAGCGATCCCGCGCGCGCAACTTTGGCCACCAACCAGCGTCGAATAGACTAGGGAGCCCCCGGGTGATGTTTTAACCATAAGCGCATTCGCATTTGCATTGGAACCGCCGATACCAGCGAGAAATGGCTGCAGTGAGTCCTTTAACGGGAAATCGGTTGAGTAAGTACAGCCCGTAATGTAAGCGTTGCCGTACTTGTCGAGTGCCAGGCCGCCGAAGAAATCGAGGTCGCTCCCTCCTAGGTAAGACGCGAAGACAAGTGAGTCCAGGGTAGCGGGTAGTTTCGCGAAGTAAAGATCGGACTGTCCGCCCGCATAGGCATTCTGTATTGGATTCTTCAATGGCCAACCGGTGGTTAGTGCTTCTCCACCCACGTAAACCTGTCCGGCCGTATCAATTGCGATCGAGGCGAGTCCACCATTGCCGGATTCGCCAATAAAGGTGGAGGAAATCAGGCGGTCTCCGGCAGCGCTTATTTTTGTAATGAAGCCGTTTCCCGGATAGCCGCCCCTGCCTCCTAGCGAGGTTTGCAACGCGCCCTTCACCGGGAAGTCTGGGGAATATGTACCGCCAACGATGACGGGATTGCCGTCCGGATCAAGCGCCAATCCTCCGGCGTAGTCGGGCCCGCTCCCGCCCAGGTAGGTTGCAAAAAGAAAGTGGTCGCCTGTTGGCGAGAGCTTGGCGACGAAGGCATCGGGCCGGCCCGAAATGGTCTTTTGGAGTGCGTTTTTGATCGGAAAATCGATCGACCATGTGAATCCGGTAACGAATGCGGCGCCAGTCGAATCAACCGCGATCGATTGCGCTCGTTCCTGATTATTGCCCCCGAGATAAGTAGAGTAGACGAGCTTGCCAAGTGGCGAAAGCTTGAATATTACAGCATTTTCATAGCCCCCACCGAAAACAGGCTGTGCGGCATTTTTCACTGGAAAATCACTTGCCGCAGTCCAGCCGCCCACGTAAGTATTTCCAGAGGTGTCCAGGGTGACTGCAGCTCCTAGGCTAAGCGCGCTTCCGCCTACCCACGTATACCAAACAAGGCCGTTCCCGGAAGGAGTAAATTTTGCTACAACGATCTCCTGGCCCAGCCCAGACGTTTGCTGGAAGGGGTCAAGACTGGGATAGTTGGGTGATTGCAGGAAGCCGGTGACGTATGCGGCCCCGGTCGTATCCACTGTGGTAGCTGTGGCAACGTCATAACCATTGCCGCCGAGGTAGGTAGCGTATTCGATCACCGGATCAATAGTGAGCGGTTCGGCACGATTGTAAGTGTCGAGAGCGAGTTGAACACGATGCTCGTGATTGACGATGTAGTCGCAAGCGATTTGTCGACCATGCTGATAGACCTTGGGCCGGCGCTGGAGAAGACCGGCAATGAGCAGGTCGCCATCTGAAGTTGTGTGAACCGGTTGGTTGAATGCGATTTGAATCCGATTTGGATCAGCGCCGGGTTGAACGATGAAGTCGTATTCAAGCTTTCCTTCGGCATTGCTGTAGTAGATGAGGTCAATGCCCGGATAAACGCCGTGATACCGGACGCGCGCGAAATGCGGCACGTCGGTGCGCCATTTCTTAGGATCGTTGCCGATGTAGTAGTTACTGACGCCAGGAAGCCGATCGAGCGCTTCTCCGCGGGCGTGAGGGTTTGCGTGTTGAAGGGTCAGCGCGACCGGCGATTCGCCAGCCTGGATTACAGCTTGGGTTGAACTGAGGAGCAGATAACGTGCCTGAAAGTGGGCGCCGTTCGGTTCGAACCACAGAGGTAAGGCCATCAGCCGCCAATTAAGGCAGATGAGCGCGAATAGTGCGAGCTTCTTCATGGCAAGGTGAAATTGAATGGCTTGCTCGATGCATCGCCCGCGGTGAGGACGATAGTGACTTGGCCGGTCGTGATGTCGTCCGGCAGCTGAATGTTAATTTGGTTGGCTCCTTGTACGAGTCCGGGCGCGATGCCTGCGTACAACACCTGCGCAGTTTCATCGTTCACGGTTGCTGATACGGGCAGCGCACACCCTGGCAGATCATCGTTCGTCAGCGCGCCACAGCCGGTGGCGTAAAGTACGACGATGTTATCACCGGCTGATACTGCTGCGAAGATTCCTGGTGCCGAAGGGGCGACCGGCAGTTGAATGGAGCTGGCGCCCATCTGTACGACCGTCGCCGGCCCAGTAACTGAGTATGGGACCGTCACATTGACCTGTGTCGGGGAAGCGAAGACGAGCGTCGCGGGTGTACCGTCGAACGTCACGTCTCCGGTCAGATTTATCCCGAAGATTGTCACGATTTCACCGGGGGCGACCGGTCCGGTTGAAAAGCTCGCGGCGTTGACGACCCCCGCCGTCGTGAACACCGGTTGAGGTGCGCCAACCGTTAGGACGACGGTGTTCGATTCAGCAGAGCCGGGATTCACTACAGAAAAGCCGTAGGTGGCTGCTTGCGCGAACCACGTGGCATCAGCTTGGAACTTCAGAGTGTTGGCATCTACAAATGCCGTCGCCAGTGGGACGTTGTGGTTTAACTCGATGACCGCTCCATTCGCGAAGCCCGCGCCCGTGAACGTCAAGATGGCAGCTTGCGTGCCGATAGCGACCATCGTCGGCGACACCCCCGTGAGCTGTGGCGCCCCTGAGAGCACGCGAAGATTCACACTTAGACTAACTGGGACGCCGGTGCCGTCAGCCAGCGCAACTTGAACCGTTCCCGAGTAAACGCCGGCTGCGAGTCCACTTGAGTGAACTGCCACACTGAACGAAATGGGACTGCTCCCGCTGGAGGGAGTAGCCGTTAACCATGGACCTCCCGAAGACGTGCTCGTGGTTACAACCACCGTGGCCGGTTTGTCGGACGATAAAGTGCTGGTCTGGTTTGGGGGCGGCGGGGCGCCCACGACCGTAGTGAATGACATCCTGGAAGGGCTAATGCTTAGCGAGGACGATGAGGGAAGGGCAACCGGAGACAACTCTGCCAGAAACATGTCTTCCAGACCTCCGTTCTGGCTTTGAAATGGATTCTTGGTTGGAAAATCGGTAGCGTACGTTGCTCCGCTGACCCAAACCGAACCTCCTGGGTCGAGGGCGATCCCACCGCCTCGCGTGTCGTTATCGGTTCCTCCTAGAAGCGTTGAGTAAACAAAGACATTTCCTGAGGGAAGAATCTGTGAAACGAAAACCTGAAAGCCATAACCCCGAAGATGACGTTGGTATGGCATCAGTGAGTCTTTGAGCGGAAAGTCTGGAGAGATTGTCTCACCTGTAACAAAGGCGCTGCCGTTTTCATCCACGATTATCCGATCGACATTGTCGATATCGGAACCACCCAAATAAGTGGAGTAAATCAGTTGATCGCCCGCGGCGGCGAGCTTGCTGACGAAGACATCCCATTGGCCACCGCCATAGGCAGATTGAATCGGATTCTTCACCGGGAAGTCGGGCGAGGAGGTCGTTCCAGCTATATAGCTGTTTCCCGAAGAGTCAACTGCCACGCGGTAAGCCACCGAAGTGCCACTGGCTCCGCTGAGCAGTGTCGAATAAATCAAGCTTTGCCCATCACTGGTGAATTTAGTTACGTAACCGGATGTTTGGGCGAGGAGCTTCGCTTGATACGCGTTCTTGACGGGAAAATCAGGGGAGCTGGTGAATCCAACAATCACTGGGTTCCCGGCGTTGTCCAGAGCGACATCCCATCCTGCCTCATGAACAGTGCCGCCGAAAAACGTTGAAAATACCAGCTTGCCTCCATCCGGCGATAGCTTCGTAAGGAAGGCCGTCGCGAATCCGTTCATCTGGCTTTGGAAGGCGTTTGCGAGCGGAAAGTCGGGTGACCCCGTGGTGCCTACAATGAAGGCGCTCCCGTTGGTGTCGACGGCAAGTCCATATGCCTCTTCATTGCTCCTGCCGCCGAGGTACGTGGAATAAACAAGCTTTCTTCCGTCGGGTGAGATCTTGGAGGCGAAGGCATCGAAAAAGAGTCCGCCGAATTGGGGTTGCACCGGATTCACAGTCGCCAAGTCCAAGGCTGTTGTTTGGCCAGTGATATAGACAGCTCCCGCCGAGTCGACGGCGATATTATTGCCGTAGGTGTCACCGACCTGTCCACCGACTACCGCGAAGAACACGACGGCATTCTTTGATGGCGAGAACTTGATAACGATCGCTTGGTAGCTGATTCCACTTGTCTGTTGGAACGGGTTGAGTCCGGGGGCGGCCGGCGAGCGTGCCAATCCACCGAGGTAGACATTGCCGGAAGAGTCGGTCTTTACTGCCGCAGCATATTCGAGTGCGGGACCGCCGAAGTAGGTTGCGTATTCGAGAACCGGGTCGACGGTGAGGGGTTGCGAGTGATCGTAGTCGGCGAGGGCGAGTTGCACGCGGTTGCCGGCGTGGAGGAGGTAATCGCAGGCGATTTCGCGGCCGTTTTGAAGGACCTTGGGTCGGTGTTGCTTGAGGCCGGCGATGAGGAGGTCGCCATTGGCGTCGATTTGTACCGGCTTGCTGTAGGCCAGCTTGATCTGGTTCGGGTCCGCGCCGGGCTTCAGCACAAAATCGTATTCGATATCGCGTCCGCTAGCGTAATAAACCAAGTCGATGCCAGCGTAGACGTTCTCGTAACGCACGCGGCCGTAATGTGGGATGCCGGTGTGCCAGTGCTTCTCGCTGCGGCCGATGAAGTAGCTGCTGATCCCTCCAGTCGGCTCTTCGAGTGCAACCTTAGCGTACTTGTTGGTGCCGATCAGCTCCATTCGGACATCGCGGAGAGCCATTTTGCCTTGCGCGAAGTAGACGTAGCCGCCGGGCGTATGCGCCAGGAACTGGACTGACGGATGCGCCTGGCCTTGATTCGGTTCGAACCAGAGCGGCTGAGCATGAGCAGCAGCGCAGGCGGCAACCAGTACAAGGAATCTCATGGCTGATTCCACACGAAAGGCTTGCTCGAGCCACCGGCAGTGAGGACGATCGTGAGCTGGCCAGAGGCAATGCCGTCTGGCAGTTGAATATTGATTTGGTTCGCGCCTTGTACCAGACCGGGCGCGATGCCAGCGTACAGCACGATTGCGGGCTGGTCGTTCACCGTGACCGAGACCGGCAGAGCGCAGCGCGGCAGGTCGGCGTTGGTGAGCGCGCCGCAGCCGGTGGCGTAGAGGGTCAGGATGTTGTCGCCGGCGGGAACGGCAGCGAAGATGCCGGGAGCGGAGGGTGCGACGTCGAGCTTCACTGGGACTGATGAGCCGACCTGGATCATGGTGCTGGGTGCGGTCACGGCATACGGGACTGTTACGTTGACCTGGGTCGGCGAGGCGAAGACCAGAGTGGCGGGGATGCTGTCGAACGTCACCTTATCAGTCAGATTCGTTCCGAAGATGGTCACTATCTCGCCAGGAGCGACCGCTCCAGAGGCGAAACTAGCTGAATTCACAATTCCGCCAGCGCTGAACTGCGGCGGGGGCGTGCCCACGGCGACAGAAAGCACGTTGGAAGGATCTGAGGTCGGGTTCTTCACCGCCACTGTGTAGTTGAACTGTTCCGTGAAGTAGTTTTCGGGCAGCGTAATGCGCAGCGTGTTTGGATCGATGAACGACACGGGCGTGTACGGGACTCCGCTCACAAGAACGACACTGTCCTTGGTGAAGCCGGAGCCGTGGATCACAACGGTGGTCGTCCCGGACCCGATGGGTACGAGCGACGGGTCTATTGACGTCAGTAGGGGAGCAGGCGCCAGCACAGTGAGCGTAACGTCGATGGATGCAGGCGTGTCAGCTTGCGGAATGAGGCTGACCGACGCGTTGTAGGCGTTGGGAGCAAGGCCGGTTGGATCGATGGATATGGTCACTCTCGAACCGTTCGCAGTTGCGACCAGCCAGGGCGCCGAAGCGCTCACGGTGAATGCCGGCCCTGTCACCGTCACGGTCTGTACGGCGGGCACGGAAGCGCCTTGGGTGTAGCGGAAGGACAAGTGGCCAGGATTAGGCGCGAGGGGTGACGGCGCAAGAGGCGTCGTGTCGGAAATCTTGGCGACAACCAAATCGCCATTCCCGCCATACTGTGCTTGATAGGCATTCTTGACCGGAAAGTCGTTAGACGACGAGGTGCCAGCCACATAAGCCGTACCTGCACCGTCGACGGCGACCTTTACACCGTAGTCGCTTCCGTGCCCGCCCAGCAAGGTCGAATAGATGATGGAATTCCCCGCGGGAGCGAATTTTGTCAGGAAGATGTCCGCGTTCAAGATGCCTCCGCCATAGAACGGTTGTAGTGAATTCTTCAAGGGGAAGTCGGCTGACGCGGCGTATCCGGTGAGATAAGCGCTTCCGCTTGCATCGACGGCGAGCCCATTGCCGAATGCTCCTCCACTGCCTCCCAGATACGTTGAATATATGACGTTGCTCGCGGTCGGATCGAGCTTCACCAGGAACGCACTCGGGGACGCCAACAAGCTTGCCTGGAAGGCATTCTTGGTTATGAAATTGTTGTCTATGACCGCGCCCTCTGCATAGATATTGCCTGCCGTGTCCAATGCGATGCCCTTGAGATCACCCGCGACCGGCCCACCGACGAACGTTGCAAACACCACGGAGCTTCCGTCCGAAGCGAATCTTACGAGGGCCGGTGTCCCGTACAAAGCTTTAGGTGTCAAACTGGTTTGCGCTGCGTTTTTGAAAGGGAAATCAGCGGACGACGATTCACCGCCTATGATTGCGCCTCCATCGGGAGCAACAGCCAGAGCGAAGCATGAGTCCTGCCCACTGCCACCGTAGAGAGTCGCAAACAGAAGTTTGCCTTCAGGCGTCAGCTTGAGAAGGAACATATCAAGCCCACCACCCAATGTTGATTGCACCGCATTTGTGACGGGAAAATCGCGCGAGTCCGTCTGTCCCGCGATATAGATGTTTCCAGCACTATCGAATTTAACGGCGGAAGCGGTATCTGAGTTCGAGCCGCCGTAATACGACGAAAAAACAAGAGAACGGCCGTCCGCGGTGATCTTTGAGAAGAAGCCGGACCAGTGTGTCGCCGTGAAAGTCGTCTGGAGTGGATTCTTCAGTGGAAAGTTTGTTGACTCGGTAAGTCCCACAACGACTGCTGTGCCGTCAGAGCCAGCGGCTACGTCAAAAGCTTCATCCCAGGCGCCGCTGCTCAGTTCGGCAAAATAGATTACGCGCTGGCCGTCGTTGCTCATTTTGATGACGAAGGGAGATAAGGCATGAAGATCCGTTTGATGAAATGGATCGAGTGTCGGACTCTGCGGCGATTGCGTGGAACCGGCGACGTAGATGAAGCCTTGCGAGTCGAGCGCTATGCCGGCTGCAGCATCCTCGCCAGGGCCGCCTAAGTAGGTGGAGAATTCCAGGACTGGATCGACGGTGAGCGGTTGCGCGTGGTTGTATGTGGCGAGAGCTAGCTGGATTTTGTTCCGATCGCGGATGAGGTAATCGCAAGCGATTTCGCGGCCCTTCTGCAAAACTCTAGGTCGATGCTGCTTTAGGCCGGCGACAAGCAGATCGCCGTTCGAGTCGATTTGAACGGGCTTGTTGTAGGCGACCGTGATCTGATTCGGATCAGCGCCGGGCTGCAAGATGAAGTCATATTCGATGTCGCGTCCGCTGGCGTAATAAACAAGGTCGATGCCAGCGTAGACGTTCTTGTACTGCACACGGCCGTAATGCGGGATGCCAGTGTGCCAGTCCTTCTCATTGCGGCCGATGAAGTAGCTGCTGATGCCGCCCGTCGGCTCTTCGAGTTCCACCTTGGCCTGCTTGTTTGCGCCGACCAACTCCATACGGACATCGCGGACAGCCATCTTGTCGTGCGCGAAGTAGACGTAGCCCCCGGGCGTGTGCGCCAGGAACTGGACAGCAGGATGTGCCTGGCCTTGATTCGGTTCGAACCAGAGCGGCTGAGCATGAGCAGCAACGCAGGCGGCAACCAGTACAAGGAATCTCATGGATGGCTCAACACGAAAGGCTTGCTCGACGCATCGCCGGCGGTGAGGACGATCATGAGCTGGCCAGAGGCAATGCCGGCCGGCAGTTGAATATTGACTTGGTTGGCGCCTTGTACGAGGCCGGGGGCGATGCCCGCGTAGAGGACAGTGGCGGGCTGGTCGTTGACGGTCGCTGAGATGGGGAGCGCGCAATGCGGCAGATCGTCAGTAGTGAGCACGCCACAGCCGGTGGCGTAGACAGTCAAGATGTTGTTACCGGCGGGGACGGCGGCGAAGATGCCAGGAGCGGAGGGTGCGACGTCGAGCTTCACTGGGACTGATGAGCCGACCTGGATCATGGTGCTTGGTGCGGTAACGGCATACGGGACCGTTACGTTGACCTGGGTCGGCGAGGCGAAGACCAAAGTGCCAGGTGTGCCGTCGAACGTAACACTGCTGGTCAGATTCGTTCCGAAAACGCTGATGATTTCTCCCGGCGCGACGGGACCGGACGCAAAACTGCCGGCATTTACCACAGACGCAGCCGTAAAGCTCGGCGGCAGGATACCAACGGAAAACGTAAGGATATTCGACAGTACCGACTGCGGATTTAAAACGGCGATCGTATGATTTGATGCGGCCGACAAGTACGCTGCTGGAAGCGTCAGCTTCAGCGTGGTCGCGTCCACGAAGACCAGAGGTGTGTTGGTCCAGAGCGATCCGTCCACTTGCGCGGAGCAACCATTCAGGAATCCAGAGCCGTGGATCGTGATAAGCGTATCACTAGAGCCAGTTGCCAGAAGCGCTGGTTCAATGGAACTGAGCACGGCCGCTGGCGCGAGCACCGTCAAAGAAACGCTAACAGTTGTGGCGGGTCCCGTAGCGGGCGTCAATACGATTGAGCCGGTATATGTGCCCGCCTGAAGGCCGCCGGGAAGCACGGAAACACTAACTGTGTTTCCAACTACGTTGACTGCGAGCCAAGGTGTGCTAGCGGCGGCAGTGAAGGAACCCCCGCTCACCGTAACGGTTTGCGCCGGCAAAGCCGACGTCCCTTGCACATAGGTGAATTCGAGTTGGCTAGGTGAGGGTACCAACGCTTGAGTTGGCGCAGCCGAATCATCAAATAGTCTGGCAATGAACGCATCCCTGACCCCGCCAAACTTGGTCTGAACAGCGTTCATAATAGGGAAGTCGGGAGAAGCTGTTGTCCCTATTACATATGCAGAGCCTTTGCCGTCAAGGGCAATACCGGATCCGAAATCGTTAGAACTGCCGCCTAGGATCGTTGAGTATAGTAACGAGTTGCCACTCGGCGAAATTCTCGAAATGAATGTATGAAAGCCGGATGACCCGGCGCCGCTAAGTCCTTGGACTGGACTCTTCACGGGAAAATCGGATGAGGCGGTACTGCCGGTAACATAGGCGGACCCCACGGAATCCAAAGCTAATCCTTTGATGGTTGCGTACCCGGTGCCCCCGAGAAAGGTTGCATAGGACAGTGTCATATCAGCCGCAAATTTCGCGATGAAGCCGTTGGTCGGTCCCGCTAGCGTCGGCTGAAGTGCATTTTTGGTTGTAAACGTGGGAGTGCTTACCTCTCCCGCAATGACGATGTTCCCCGAACTGTCCACGGCAATTGCGTTCCCGACACCGTAGATGGAGCCGCCGAAGAACGTTGAGATTAATAATTGCCCAGAATTAGAGAACTTGACGGACATCGGAGTACCAAACCCATCCGTAGGAAATTGCGCGTTCTGAACCGCATTCTTCAAAGGCAGGTCGCGTGAAGCCGAAGATCCAGTAATGTAAGCGCTCCCCTCGTTATCCACTGCAATCGCGTAACAGATTTCTTGTCCAGACCCGCCGAACAGAGTCGAAAATAACAGCGACCCGGATGAACTAAGCTTCGCAAGAAAGCAATCGTAGCTCCCGGCGTTTGCGGATTGGAAAGCATTCGACGTAGGAAAGAGGCTTGAGTTAGTATGCCCTACGAAAAATGCATTTCCATTCCCATCCAGCGCTACTTTAAAACCTAAGTCGAACTTCTCTCCACCGAAATACGTGGAATAAATCAAGCCGCCACCATCAGGGGTCAACTTGGAGAGAAACACCGTGCTGAAAGCCGACTTCAGTTCCGTCTGAATGGCATTTTTTAAAGGAAAGTTCGTTGAACTCGTATTGCCAATTACGATTGCGCTCCCCGAGGTATCAACAGCAAGCCCGGCTGCATTGTCCCAACCGTTCTTACCCAGGACGGCATAGTAAAGAATCGTGCCGTCCGGCCGCATTTTAATGACGAAGGGCGCCAAATCGACAACAATCGATTGTTGGAATGGGTTAAGAGTTGGCGCAGCAGGGGATTGAGTTGAACCTGCAATGTAAGTGTTTCCGTCCTTCCCGACTGCGACAGCCTGACCAGCGTCATCACCCGGTCCGCCGAGATAAGAGGAAAATTGGAGGACCGGATCGATTATGAGATCGCGCGAGTGGTCGTACGCAGCTGAAGCCAGCTCCACGATGTTGCCGTCGCGAAGCAGATATTCACAGAGTAGTTCCCGGCCCGCCTGATAGACGCGTGGACGCGTCTGGCGCAAAGCCTTGATGACGAGATCTCCGCTCGTTCCGATCCGAGGTGTCTGATCATAAGCCCATTTGATCTGTGCAGGATCTGCACCTGGGTGAACAATGAAATCATATTCGAGCTTCCCAGTGCGCCCATAGAAGACAAGGTCAATACCTCTATAAACGTCCCTTACTCGTAGTCGTTTGTAGTGTGGTATTCCAGTATGCCAATCCCTACGGTCTCGGCCTTCGAAGTAGTTGCTGAAGCCACCTGTTGGCTCTTCGAGTACGGCCTCTCCTTTAGTGGTAGCGCCAACTAGTCTAATGCGTATGTTCTGCACGGCAAGCTCAGCGGTGTTCAGGTACACGTAGCCATACGGCGTGTGAGCGAGGAACTGGGCGGACGGGTGTGCCTGCCCTTGATTCGGCTCAAACCAGAGAGGCTGAGCGTAAGCAGTGGCGAAGGCGGCAAACAGCACGACTAGTCTCATGGCTGACTCCAAACGAAAGGTTTGCTAGATGCGTCGCCGGCGGTGAGGACGATGGTGAGCTGGCCGGAGGGGATGCCGTCTGGGAGCTGGATGTTGATTTGGTTCGCGCCTTGGACGAGGCCGGGCGCGATGCCGGCGTAGAGGACAGTGGTTGGCTGGTCGTTCACCGTCACTGAGACCGCGAGCACGCAGCGCGGCAGGTCGTCGTTGGTCAGCGAGCCGCAGCCAGTGGCGTAGAGGGTCCAGACATTGTCGCCGGCTGGGACGGCGGCGAAGATGCCTGGTGCAGATGGCGCGACATCGAGTTTCACTGGGACTGACGAACCAACCTGGATTATCGTGTTGGGTGCGGTCACAGCATACGGCACGGTCACATTGACCTGGGTCGGCGAGGCGAAGACCAAAGTGCCAGGTGTGCCGTCGAACGTTACACTGCTGGTCAGATTCGTTCCGAAAACGCTGATGATTTCCCCAGGCGCAACCGGGCCGCCGGCAAAACTCGCGGCGTTCACGATTCCACCTGCGCTGAACTGCGGCGTTGGGCTCAGTACTGTTAAAGTTACGGAAACATTGGTGGATGGATCCACTTGAATACTACCCGTATAGGTACCGGCAAGCAAGCCTATGGGATCCACCGTAACCGACAATGTAGCGGGCGTCAGATTCGTGTTTGACGAGATTCTCAGCCAGCTGGGACTCGCGGTGGTTGTGAACGTCGCGGGGGCTGAACTGCTCACAAGAACCTGTTGTTGCGGCGGCATTGCGCTGCCGATCACAAAGCTGAAGGACAACTTGTTTGGCGTAACACTGAATGAAGCCGGTGAAGGCGCATCTGGACCGAGCCGCACGAGAAAAATGTCACCGTTGCCACCGTAATCTTTTTGGAAAGCGTTCTTGACTGGAAAGTCGGTAGAAAAGGTTTCCCCGGCGACCCAAATAACTCCGTTCGGCCCAATAGCGACGGCAGTACCGGCGTCCCACGCATTTCCTCCGAGATATGTTGAGAATATAAGTGCTCCGCCATCCGGCGTCAATTTCGTCACGAAGGCGTCGTATCCGTATGCTCCTCCTCCAACATATGGCTGCAACGAGTTCTTGGTGGGGAAGT
>Ga0210400_10002714_pt1 | contig 16086 bp, 11 predicted proteins | sample IncBWH26MmetaG_FD_155456 | JGI IMG/M metagenome (GOLD analysis project Ga0210400, IMG submission 155456) | Forest soil microbial communities from Barre Woods Harvard Forest LTER site, Petersham, Massachusetts, United States - Inc-BW-H-26-M | ecosystem: Environmental > Terrestrial > Soil >... | reverse complement strand
TTCGCAGCCGGAAGCCCGCCGCTTCAGCGACTACTACACCAGCGTCGACGTCCATCCCATCTTCGGGCGTCTCCTCGCCCGCCAGTTTGCCGAGATGTGGAAGCAACTCGATTGCCCCGGCGAATTTATTCTTGTCGAAGCAGCCGCGGGTACCGGCCGCCTCGCCGGCCACATCCTTGAATTCGCGCAGGCCCAACTCCCCGATTTTTTCAACGCGCTGAACTACGTTGCCGTCGAGCGTTCTCCCGCCCGCTGCGACCAACTCGCCGAACATCTCGCGCATTTCATTCGAAAAGGGAAGTGCCGCGCCTCCATCGAAATCCCCGATCGCATTCCCGCCGGCTGTGTCTTCTCCAACGAACTTCTCGACGCCCTGCCGGTTCACCGCGTGCTGCGGCAACGCGGTGCCCTGAAAGAGATCTTCGTCACCTCCGATGGCAAAGTTTTCTCCGAAATCCCGCACCCGCTCTCCACTTGCGCTATCTCCGATTATTTCGCCGCCCAGCAAATCGCTCTCGACGAAGGCCAACTGGCCGAAGCTGGCCTCGAGGCTTGCGACTGGATCACCGAAATCGCCCGCCGCCTCGACCGAGGCTTCGTTCTCACCATTGATTACGGCCATGAAGCCGCCGATCTCTTCGACGCCCACCACCACTTAGGCACCGTCCTCAGCTATTCGAAGCACCAGGCATCGAATAATCTCTACGCCGCTCCCGGCGAGCAGGACCTCACCGCCCACGTAAATTTCACAGCGATTCGCCAATGGGGTACGCGCCACGGCCTGGAAACGCTGGGCCTCCTTACGCAAACCGCGTTTCTGTTAGCGCTGGGAAAGAGAAATGACTTCGCCGACCTCTACGACAACGGCATGGACGAATCCGCCCGACTCCGCGCCCGCCTCCAGCTAAAAACTCTCATCTACCCCGAAGGCCTCGGCGAGCGCTTCCAAGTCCTCCTCCAGCAAAAATCCGTCCCCAACGCCCAACTAACCGCACTTGACCCACTCTGACCGCACAATTGTGCAGAACGAAACACACACAAGCGCCGGAGGCGCGACAGAAGTTAGCCCAGTGCGTAAGCAGTGGGTACACAATGCAATCGCTATCGAGCGCCGGAGGTGCGGCACGTCCGGCGCTCAGAACCTAATTTAAACTTCCAATATTTGATCTCTTCGTGCGAATGAACATCGCACGCCAATCGAAACGCCGTTTTCGCCCAGACTTCTACGGATTCGGCTTCTTCAACGTTGGTTTCTCCCCCGAAGCCGGCGCAGGCACATCCGCTTGCTTTCCCTTCGCTGGTGCGGTTACTGGCGTAGCCGCATCCGCCGGCGAAGGAGTCGGCATCCCACCTTCCGTGTACGGTTTCTTGATCAGCGCCTCCGCCACATCCTGCGCTCCGCCGGTATTGTCATTCGTCTGCCGCGATTTGTTGTACTCGTTCAGCGCACGCTCTCTCTGGCCCAAAATGTCAAATATCTTCCCCAGATACAAATGGCTCCAGACTTCCGTCCACTTTTCCGAGGGCTCCGGCACGGTCGCCAGCGCCTCGCGAAACGCGTTTGCCGACGCCTGATAATTCTTCTGGTAGAAAAACGCCTCGCCCATCCGGAAATTCGCCAGCGAACGGCTCGGCTGAATGCTCAGCGCACGCTGGTACTGCTGCACCGCGTCATAATATTTTCCGACCTCGGCCAGTTCTTCGCCGCGCGCAATCGCCGCTCGCGCCCGCAGATTCGGCGTGCTCTTCAAAATCAAATTGTTCGGATCAATCCGGATCCCGCCCGCTTTCGGCCGCCCGAACGTCTCCTCCGTAAATTGCGTCTCCAGCCCGGTCACATAAACCGTCTTCATCTCCGGGTTTCCTTCGGTATCCACGCGCAATTGCACCGGCATGCTAAACGTATCGAGCGGCTGCTTGATTTTTCCCACAATCCGGAATCCCTTGCGCGTGCGGTAGACCACGTCCTCCATCGAAAATTCCGGCACGCCCGTCGAATTGAGCCACTGCGCGAAATACCCCTGCAGGTTCGGCGGTTCCTGTCCGGGTTTTACGCCGGCAGTGGCCGTTGCGATCGCCATCTTTTCGAAATCCGCCATCGTCGCCGTTTTGCCCTGGTACTTCGCATAGAAACCGTGCAGCAACGACTTGAACGCCAGATCGCCCATCTGCCCGCGCAGCATGTGGAACAGCATCGCGCCCTTGTTCATCACCACAGAGCGATACTCGCTCGAATACGGCGCCAGCCGGGCCGACTGTGCCACGGGCGCCGAGTTATCGTACATAAGCGCTCCCACAGCAAATTCGTCCAGCGCCCGTAGTCCCGCCTCTTTCCCGAAATTCTGCTCCGCGTATAGCTCTTCCGAATACCGTGCCAGCCCGTCGCTGATCCACACATCGCTCATGCTTGCCGGCAAGACCTGGTTGCCCCACCACTGCGTCGCCACCAGTCGGCTCAGCGTGCGGTCACTGTATTTCGGATCCCACAGCCGGTGGCTCAGCATCACCACGCCCGGCCCGGAAAAATCCCGGAGCGTTCCGTCCGGCAACTCGACCACGGTCATGTCCGGTTCCGGCAGCGCCCCGAACATGTCCGAAAAAAGTACAACCTGGTGCGCCACGACGTTTGCGAATTCCTGCACTTTTGCCGAATCCGCTCGCGGCGCATAAACCGCCACGCTGATCCCTTCCGCCTGCTTCGGGCTCAACTGCAGCGGCCCCGCCACAAACGATCCGTTCGGTTCGCGCCGCTCGCAGTGAAAGGTGTACATCAAGCGCTTGGCTTCGGCGGCCGATCGCGGAGTCAGCGGCTGTGGCGCTTCGGCTTTTCCCGTTCCCGCCACCGCCATCGTATCCGGCACGTTCAGCTTGAACGTCCCCGTGTACCGGTTTGCGGGATAATTCGTCAGCGGAAACCACCGCGATGGCAGCAGCAGATAGGCCCATTCCTTCCCGATCGAAGCCACCTTCACGTTCGGCACGGGGCTGTTCTCTTCGTTCGCCAGTAGACCGCCATACGTAAATGTCAGTGAGACCGTTTTCCCCGTCGCCACGGGCGCGGGCAGCGTTACGGTGAGATACAGCGGATTATCCGGCTCCCGCTGGAAGGAAAGCGGCTTTCCATCCGGCCCCTTCACTTCCCGCACTTCCAGATTTTCGTGCAACTCCACGCGCACGATCTGCGAGACATCCACGGCGCGGAATTCCACCTTTACGATTGAATTGATGGTTTGTCCGGCCGTATCCAGATAAGCGGAAAGTTCGTAATTCTCAGCGAGAAAATTCGGGCCCCGCGATTCCTGGGCCGCCAATGGAGAACTGAAGATCGCAAGAAGAAGGGCTAAAACAGCCCAGCACGCACCCCTGACATTTTCCCGCCGCGTCATCGAGTTCCTTTCCGTCAGCCGTCTTGCCTTTGTAGGGGCGGGGTTCACCCCGCCCTCTTGGGTTACTCCAGCTCTTGTAGCGGCCGCCTTCTGAGGCGGGCGTCTTTCCGCGCTAAGCTTCGTTGCCCACCGTCAATAATCACCACTATGTTCTAATAACCCACAAAAGCCGGTAAGTAATTCTGGCCAAAGACGATGTATATAGGATAACAAGCCCTCAGAAAGCGTTGCCAGCCTTCCCGTGTAACAAGCTTGCAATTTCGTCCGCCGCGCGCTCCACCGCTCCCGGGGGACCCAGCCGCCTCCGGACCTCTTCCAACCCCCGCCGCTGTGCCTCCCGCGCGTTCGGCTCCTGCAAAAGCTGCAGCGTCTGGTGCGCCACACTTTCCGGGGTAAACTCGCCTTGCACCAGTTCCGGCACCACTTTCTTCTCCGCGATCAGGTTTACCATGGCGAAATAAGGCGTCCGCACCAGCGGTTTGGCCAGCGCCGCCGTCAACGGCGATACCCGGTAAATCACCACCATTGGCACGTTCAGCAGCGCCGTCTCCACCGTCGCCGTCCCGCTGGAAACAATCGCCGCATTCGCCGCGGCCAGGGCGTTGTAGGTTTCCCCCTCCACCACGCGCACCACCATCCCCGCCGGCCATCCCTCTTTCAACTGTTTGACGTCCTGCGGGTGCGCCGCGGCCACAACAAATTGCGCCGGAACTCGCCCGTTAATCTGCGCGCATGCCTCCCGTAACACCGGCAAATGGTGGACCAACTCCCCTGCGCGGCTTCCCGGCAGCAGCGTGACAATCGACCGGCTCGGGTCCAGATTCTGCTCCTCGCAGAATTGCCGCCGGTCCTTCGTCGCTTGCACCGCTCCCACCAGCGGATGCCCGATAAATTTTGTCGGCACGCCGGCATCCGCGAAAAACTTTTCCTCAAACGGAAAGATACAAAGCGCCTTCGCAAATCGCCGCCGCACCAGATTCGCGCGCCACGGCCGCCAAGCCCAGAATTGAGGACAGATGTAGTAAACGTTTCGAATGCCCTTTGGTTTCAGCTTCCGGGCCAGCCGCAAATGAAATCCGGGGAAATCCGTCAGGATCGCCAGCGCCGGCCGCCGCGTTTCCGCCGCCTCCACCAACCGTTCCATCGCGCGCAGCAGCGAAGGCAGGTGCTTCACAATCTCCGTAATCCCCACCACCGCCACTTCCGAATAGTCCGTGACAATTTCCACGCCCGCCGCCCGCATCTGCGGCCCGCCCATGCCGAACAACTCCACGTCCAGGCGTTGCTTCAGCGCCGCAGCCAGACGCGCGGCATACATGTCACCGGAAGCCTCTCCGGCCGAAATTAGCAATGGAATGGGGGGCATCAGCCTGAATATCTCACAAGTAATCGGTATTTTTACTCGGTTTGTAGGGGCCGGGCTTGCCCGGCCCGCTCTTGATTTTCGTAGCGGCCACCTTCAGGTGGTCTCGGCCGCTCTTGCATGAACTCTTCAATCAATCGCTCGCCGGCGTAGGTGCCGGCAACACCGCCGACCCCGCAACACCGTTCGTTTCCGGCAATTCCTGTTCCTTGTACTGCAACTGGTACAACCGGTAATAAATTCCGCGCTGCGCGAGTAACTCCTGATGCGCACCCTCTTCGCGCAAACGGCCTTTATGAAACACAAGAATCCGGTCCGCGTGCTGAATCGTGCTCAACCGGTGCGCAATCACCAGCGCGGTTCGCCCGCTCAACAGCCGGTCCAGCGCCTCGCGGATCAAAAGCTCGGTCTTCGTATCCACGCTGGATGTCGCTTCGTCCAAAATCAAAAACCGCGGATTGTGCGCCAGTGCCCGGGCAAAACTGATCAGTTGCCGCTGCCCGACCGACAGAGTGGACCCACGCTCGTTCACTTCCGTCTCCACGCCCTGCGGCAGTGAACGGATGAACTCGCCCAGCCCGATCTCGTCCAGCGCCTTCTCCACATCCCCGCGCGTGATTCCCGGCGTACCCAGCCGGATGTTGGACTCGATCGTGCCGGTGAACAAAAATGGATCCTGCAGCACGATCCCGAACTGTTTCCGCAATTCCTGCAAATCCAGCAGCCGGATGTCCACGCCATCCAGCAGAATCTGCCCCCGCTGAATATCGTAAAAACGCAGGAGCAGCGAAATCAGCGTTGTCTTCCCGGCGCCCGTGTGCCCCACAATCGCGAACGTCTGCCCCGATTGCATCTTGAACGACACATCGCGCAGCACCCAGTCCTCATCCCCGGGCTCCGCCACATCGCGGTAGCTGAACCATACGTTCCGGAACTCAATCTCTCCTTGTGGCGACGTGATCTGTTTCGCGTCCGTCCGCGATTCGATCGTGATCGGCTCGTCCAGCAGCTTGAAAATCCGCTCCGAAGCCGCCATCGCCGACTGCAAAATATTGAATTTCTCGCTCAAATCCTGAATCGGCCGGAAAAACCGCTGCGCAAACATCGTGAATTCGATCAGCACGCCCAGCGTCAGTGTTTGCCCCAGGATTCGATTGCCGCCCGCCCAGTAAATCATCGCAATCGTCGCGAAGCTCAAAAACTCCACCGCCGGATAAAAGAGCGCGTAGGCCAGAATCGCGTCCCGCCACGCCAGCATGTTCTCCTGGTTGCGCTTCTTGAACTCTTGCCGCGCTTTCTGCTCGCGGTTGAACAGTTGCACCACGGCCATCCCGGAAATATATTCCTGCAAAAACGAATTGATCCGTGCAATCGCCGTGCGGATTTTCCGGTTGGCATCCCGCACATACTTGCGGAACACCAGGGTCACCACGAAGATGAACGGCAGGATCGCCATCGCGTCCAGCGCCAGCCGCCAGTCTATTTTGAACAGCAGCCCCGCCATCACCACCAGCAGGAAGAAATCGTTGATCATCGTCACGACGCCGGCCGCGAAGAGGTCGTTCAGCGCGTCCACGTCCGTGGTTACCCGCGTCATCAGACGGCCCACGGGGTTCCGGTCAAAATACGCCATCGGCAGCCGCTGCAGCCGTCCGAAAATCTCCGTGCGCATGTCGTACATCGTCTGCTGCCCGACGCGCTGCATGATGCGAATTTGAACGTATTGCGCCAGGAAATCGAAGACCAGCACGCCCAGGTAAAACAGGCTGATCAGGATGATTCCGTGCCACGCCGTCGAAAGCGCCAGCGCGCCCTTCGACCCCGGCACCAGGTAGTTGTCGATCGAGCGTTGGAATAGGATCGGCGGGGCCAGTTCCAGCGGCGTCACAATCGCCACCAGTGCCAGCGCAAAAATCACCCGCCACTTGTACGGCCCCATGTACCGCAGCAGCCGCTTCATCAGCCGCGAGTCGTACGCCTTACCGAGAGCCTCTTCTTCGTGGATATTGCTCATGCCCGTTCGAGCTCTTCTTCCAGCAGTTGTTTCTGGTACAGATCCGCGTAATATCCCTGCCGCGCCAGCAGTTCGTCATGCGTTCCGCGTTCGACCAGTTCGCCGTCTTTCAATACCACAATCTGGTCCGCATCCCGCACCGTGGACGTCCGGTGCGCAATCAAAACCGTCGTTCGCCCGTGCATCACCCCGCGCAGGCGGCTCAAAATCTTTTCTTCCGTTTGCGTGTCCACCGCGGAAAGGGAATCGTCCAGTATCAGGATGCGCGGGTCGCGCACAATGGCTCGCGCAATCGCCGAGCGCTGCTTCTGCCCGCCGGAAAGCGTAATCCCGCGCTCGCCCACCATCGTCTCGTACTGCTTCGCAAAATCCTGGATGTCTCCGTCGAGGCTGGCGATCTCCGCCGCTCCCCGTACTTCGCTCAACTCAAACTTGTCCAGCCCGAACGCGATGTTTCCACCCACCGTCTCGCTGAACAGATAAGTATCCTGCGGCACGTAGCCGATCGCGCGGCGCAGCGTTTCCAGCGGCCATTCCTGAATCGGCCGCCCGTCGATCAGAATCTGCCCTGCCGGCGCTTCCCACAGCCGCGCAATCAACGCCGCCAGCGTGGTTTTCCCGCTTCCCGTCGGGCCGATGATGGCCAGCGTCGATCCCGCCGGAATCTCCAGATTGATGTTCTTCAAAACCGTCCGGGCTGCGTTGCCGTTTCCGTTTGCGCCGGCCGCCGTGCTGCCCGCGATTGTCGTTGGATACTGGAAAGTCAGGTTCCGGAATTCGATTTCGCCGCTGATCTTCGCGTCCTTCGGCGCCTTCGCGCCCCGGTCGTCAACCTGCGGCTTGGCCTCCAGAATATAGTTCAGGCGGCCCATAGAGGCCGCGCCGCGCTGGAAGATATTCGTCACCCAGCCAAGTGCGATCATCGGCCACACCAGAAAATTCAGGTAGGTAAAAAACGTGATCAGCGCCCCGATGGTCATCTGCCCGTGCAGAATCCGGAAGCCGCCCTGCCACAGCACGATCAGAAACGTCGTCCCGCTCAGCGACATCAGGGACGGCATGAACATGCTCCAGGTCCGGATCAGCTGAACGTTTTTCGCAACGTACTCGCGGTTCGGCTCGTCGAATCCGCGCATCTCCGATTCTTCCTGCGCATAGGCGCGGATCACCCGCACGCCGGAGAGGTTCTCCTGCACCTTCGCCGAAAGCGTCGCCAGCGCCGCCTGAATCTTCTCGTACAACCGGTGAATCACTTGCCCGAAATACCAGACTGAACCTGCCACCACCGGCACCGGCAACAAAACCCAGAACGTCAGCGATGGGGAAAGCTTCAGCATCAGCGCGATTGCCAGAACCATGGTTACGATGGTCGTCCCGCTGTACATGATTCCCGGGCCCAGAACCATGCGCACCGCGTTGAGATCGTTCGTTGCACGCGACATCAGTTCGCCCGTGCGGTTTCGCACATAAAACTCCGGCTCCATCACCAGCAGCCGGTCCAGCAAGTCATTGCGAATGTCGAATTCAATGTCCCGCGAAATCCCGATCAGGATCCACCGCGTCACAAACGACATAAGCCCCTTCAGCGCCACAAACAACACCAGCAGCAGGCAGTAAATCTCCAGCGTTCGCCGACTGTGCGGTTCGTAAAATGGCACCAGGCGGACCAGCCAGTCCGCTCCCGCCAATGGCATCGCTTTGGTGGCCGCGGCCGATTCGAAAGGATGGATGCTTCCGGAAAGTGTGTCGACGATGATTCCCGCGGCCAGCGGCATCAGGTTCCCAATGAATCCCATCAGCGCCAGGGTCAGCAGGCCCAGCACAATCGATCCTTTATAACGCCCCAGATACGGCCATAGCCCGCGCAGATTCTCTCGGGTGGACACCCCGGGTTTCTTCGGCCCGCCCGCGCGCAGCACTGCCGCCGATGTGCTCATCGCAGCGTGGACCTCGGGTTTTCTAGGGATGGCGATTCGCCCAGGAAATGTTGGTAGGAAATATCCATCGATTGGTATCGCTTTGTCTCGGGATTCCACGCCACCGCGATTGGCAAAGTGCGCTCATTGCTTCCCGCCTTGATCGGCGTGAGGTAAACCGTCATGCCTTTTTCCACGCTCTGCTCATATTGCAGCTTCCATCCGGTCACCGCCACCAGCGGCGTCTGTCCCAGGAAGCCTTTCGCATTTTTCAAATGCTCGTCGGCGCGCATCAATTCAACCCACTTGCCGTCTTCTTCCTTCTCCGCCACCACTGCCCGCGTTACCACTGTCCCGGCAATCACGCTCTTCGGCGTGTTCGGCACCACGTTCGCCACAAGCACTTCCTGCTTCCCGGTCTTGGCCAGGTCTCCAAAAAGCAGCACTTGCGCCTCGCTTCCCAGCAGCGCTTTTGCCGCGTCCTGCATCTCTTCGGGAACCACAGGCTCCACGGTTTTCTTCTCGGTATCCGCGGCCGTTTTCGCACCTTCCGAACCGCAACCAAACAGCACCACGCTTGCCGCCATCACGAGGATAAGGGGACGCTGCATTCCGATCCTTTCTAGAGTAGACGTGCCTTCAACCGATGCGTAATCAAAGTGTTGTGGAAAAAACCGCCGTTCACACCCGGCATCGGTCCGGGCCGGTATACCACAATTCTAGCCGCTGCCCGTCCCTTGGGCTAGCGTTGCCCGCTACCGTTGTCCCAGAATCGCATCCAGCCTTGCTTCGAAGTTCTCCTCCCCCTCGCTCCACAACACGCTTCGTTCCACTGGCAGCGCCGCCTGCACCGCCTCCACCCACCCGAACAATTTTTGGATGTTTTCCCTGGTCCGCTGGTGATATTGCCTCAGGTTCTCGCCGCTCCCCATCCACGCGCGAAACCTTTTCTCCACAGGATGGTCCGAACTATCAAACGGATTCGATGCCGCCCCCGGCGCCAGCAATCCCGCATGCCCGGTGAAGAGATGCTCGAATCCCAGATCCGCCACGAAGTGCCCCTCGCTTGCCGCTGCTCCATCTTCAAACGCCGTTCCCTGGCAAATCAGCGTCAACGGCTGCGGCCCGTTCTCCCACTTCAGGGTCTCAATATCGAAATTCCACAACTCCCATTTCGCTTCCACCACGAATGCGGTATCCGCATTCAGATCCTGAATCGCCAGCGCCGCAATCTCCGCCGGGCCATACTTCGCATCCCGCAAATCCCACTCCACCTCGGACGGGATCGTGTAATCCACCGGCTGCACTGTCAGCATTTGAAACCCCTTCGGCCGTTCCGGCACGGGTGCAGTTGTCAAAAATCGCGCAAATTCCGCGATCATCGTTTGTTCGGAAAAATCGCGTGTCCACACGCGTAGGTACGCTCGGTTGGCCATGGCAATTCCCAAATTATACAGGTTCTTGTAGTTTCTTGTGGGTCTACGGGCCGACGGCCGCTCTTGCTTTGGAGTGCGGTGGCTCTGCCACCGCTTTTGAGGTGTACCTCTACTACAAAACCAAAATTCGTCTACGCTCTGGAGCTTCCTGATCGCTGCTATCTGCTATCTGTTATCCCTATCCCTTCACTCCAGCCACAACCCTACCCACCCGCCTTCGCCCCCTGACTCTTCTCAAATCCCGCCGCAATCTGCTGCAGCCTTTCCCGCAACGTATCTCCAAAGTTCGCGAATACTTCTGCGGACGCCTCCCGCAACCTCTCCTCCGCTGTCGCCGCAATCTGCGCAATCACTTCCTTCGACTGATGGTTCAGCGTCGTCACGGTAGCCACCATCCACGAATTCGAAATATTCTGCAGCCGCCCGAGAAATTCCGTCACGGCCTCGTCGCCCATCTTGTGGAATCCACTGCGGATCTCCGCCTGCTGCTCCGCGTTCATCTTCTTCCACGATTCCCACAGCGCCGCATACTCCGCCCGCACCTTCTCCTGCGACTCCTTTAATCTCTGGTCCACGTTCTCGCCCATCTCCGTCTGGAATCGCCGCAAAAACTCGCTTTGCTCCACGGTCAACTTGTGGCTCATCTCCGCGCGCGCCCCGTCCAGCCGCTCCCGCGACTCCTCCACCGTCTTCTGCATCAATTCCATGAACCCTTCCAGCTCCTGCCGTCCGCTCCGCTGGATCTCATCCGTAAACGCCGCCGAAGTCGTGTCCGCCGCCTCCGCCGACAAAATCCGGATTCGCTCAAACGACTCGCGCACGGACTCTTCCATCTGACTGTGGCTCTGCTCCACATAGCTCCGGCTCGCGTGATTCAGCTCGCTCGCGAACAGGCTCGAAACCTCTCCCGCCTTCTCCCGCAATTGGGCCGCCGCCTGCTCCGCCAGCTTTTCCGTCGTAGCCTGCAGTTGCGTCTGCGCCTTTTTCTCATACCATTCCGCGGACTTGAACATCTCCTCCATCGTGTGGTGCTTCAGGTCCACCGCCTTGCCTTCCAGTTCCTCCAAATGCTTCGCGGTAATCCCCTGCGCTACTTCGTTCAGCACCTGCTCCACGGTCCCCAGGTTTTCCCGGAAACGCGCCAGCGATTCCGCAAACGCCTCGTCCGCCGAATTGCGGATCCGGTCCTGCTGCATCGTCAGAGCCGCATCCAGCAGCGAACGCCCGCCCGCCAACCGGTGCACAGCCTCCTCCGTCCGGGTGATATGCGGCTGTACCATCGATTCCACGTGCTGTTCAAACTTCTCCAGCGCCTCGCTGTTTGCCGCTTCAAAACTGCTCCGGATTCGCGCGTGAATCTCTTCGAACAAAGTTTCCGACTGCCGGTGCAGCTCATTCCGGTGCAGGCTCAACACATCGTCCAGTTGCGCCTGGAACCCGCCGATCGCCTGTTGCTGCACGCCCTCAATTCGCGCCGCGAACTGCTCCAGGCGTTCCGTCGCCTGGTTTGCCCGCGCCAGCAGTTCTTCCAGTTCTCGCGTCCGTTCGCCCAGTGAACCCAGCACCGTCGTGCTCTGCGCCGCGCTCTCCTGCTTCAACTCTTCCCGCAGTTGCTGCGTCTGCTCGTGCAGCGCCGCCGCGGCCAGTTGCTGCGCGGAACTCACTTCCTGCGCCACTTGCTCGCGCATGGAGTTCTGCGCCTGCTCGAACGTCACGGTCACCTTTTGCTGAATCTCGTTCAGCACCTCGCCCAGCGCGTCCTTATGCGCTCCGGCCGCTTCTTCTCTGCGCCGAGCCTCTTCCTCTGCCTGCTGCCTCGACGCTTCCAGCCGCGCCGACGCTTCAGACTCCACCTGCTCCGCATGAGTCCGCAGCTTCGCCGCCGCCTCTTCCGCCTGCGTACAAAGCGTCTGCAACGTCTCCTGCGCCGTCGCCAGTTGCTTTTCGTGCTGGTCCCGCTGGAGCGCCCCTTCTCTGGCCAAATGCGCCATCAATTCATGCGTAAGCTGTTCCAGTTGCGGCGCCAGCCATCGCGGCAGTTCGTTTTTTAGCGATTCCGCAGCGGCCGCCTGGGCTGTCCGCGCCCGCGCCTCGGTCTCTTCCTGAATCGTGCCGATGGCCTGCGCCGTTTCGCGCGCCACCTCTTCCCGGAACCCCGCGTACTTCCGTTCCCACTCTTCCGTTGTCTGCTGTCTCTCGGCTTCCACCGCATGTGTGGCCGCCTCTTTTGCCGCCGTATGGATTTGCTGCTTCGCCTCCGAAAGCAATCGCGCCACCTGCCGCGCCAGTTGCATGGACGCATCCGTCGCGCTCGCCGGGGCAGGGAACACCCGCAAGTTATCCGGCGTCGCCACTCCCGGCTCTGCCTCAATGATTGGCAGCGGCGTCTCTCCCGGCGTCGGCATTCCGATGCTCGTCGGCAGATCCATCGCCGAGGCTGGATTCGACAAAATTTTATTTTCTTCTGGAAAAGCAAACCAGTCGTCGGGAGGAAAAGCTATTCCCCACGCATTTCCTGCCGATTCCAATTCCAGCGCCACCTGGAACAGTTGCCGCACCGTTCGCGGCCGCTGGATCCACGCCACCTTCCCGCGCACGCGCCGCGGCGGATGCCCCTGCTCCGGATGCGGAACCTCCAGGTTCACCCACATGTTTTTCAGCACGTAATGTTTCGATTGGTAGCGGCACCCGTGGCAGTTGATGATCAGCGTCGAAGTCCGCTCCGCAAACGGCCGCCCCAGCGCGTCCACACCCGTCACCATTAATGGCACGGCTTGCACGATACGCGTGCTGCGGCGCTTCCTCAGTTCTTCGCTTGGGTTTGCTGCGCCCTCTGTAGGCATTTCGCTTGTTTCGTCCGTCAGGTCGGGGCCGCCTGGTTCTTCGTGCATGTTCGCCGTAACGCTTTCTTGGCTCGTCTTGAATCTGAATCTCTATGGCTACTTCGGCTCGGCTGCGTTCTGCTCGCTGTGCGAACCGGTCACGGTATCCCAGATTTCCTTCGCGACCCAGATTGGCCCAACCAGCAGGTACACCGGTCCCTGGAAAAATGCGGGCTTGTTGCCCTCAATCCGGTGGCCCAGGAATAGCAGCACCCATCCGCCCACAAAACACCCAACGCCCCAGCGCCACCGCAGCAGCACCAGCAGAATCAAGCCCGCAAAAATCAGCGGAATCCCGATCCCGTGCAATACCTTGTTCCACACTGAATGGTGTTCGTGGTTGTACTGTGCCATGTAGTGCTCAAGACCAGCCATCTGAGCACCTCCTACCCCGGTTCCATTTCGGAACCAGCGCGATTGGCGGGGACGTCCCACCGCAGGCCAGAACTCTATCCTGATTCGTTCCCCTTGCCTAGAGGACGTTCATTCTGTACGTACTAGCTCCCCAGGCCCACGAGTTTGACCCATAGCGTCCACCTTCAGGTGGACAACTTTGGAGTGCGGGAGCTCAGCTCCCGCTTTTGAGGTCGCTACCTTGGCTCCCAAACCCCAATTGGATCACTCGGCCCGGGTGCCGCACTCTCCGCCTTCGAGGGTACGGCCTTTTCTTCTCTTCCTCAGCGTCCTCTGCGTTCTCAGCGACCTCAGCGTTAATTCTTATCCGCGTCTTTGCTTCGTTACTTCCTTACTTCATCTCCCCCAACAAAAAATCCCCGGAAAAACCTCTCCGGGGACCTCCCAATCTCTTAACTCGATTCTTCCTACAACTCCCTCCGCCCCTCCATCGCCTTCATCATCGTCACCTCATCCGCATACTCCAAATCCGCTCCAACCGGAATCCCTACGCCAATCCGCGTCACCCGCACCCCCAGCGGCTTCAGCAGCTTCGACACATAAATCGCCGTCGCCTCCCCCTCCGCCGTGGGATTTGTGGCCACGATAATCTCCTCCACGCCCCCGCCCTTCAACCGCTCAATCAAGCTCTTGATATTCAGCTGATCCGGCCCACGCCCCTGCAAAGGCGACAGCGACCCGCCAAGCACGTGATACATTCCGCTGAACGTCCGCGTCTTCTCAATCGCCATGATGTTGTGCGGCTCTTCCACCACGCAAATCGTCCGCTTGTTGCGGTTCGCCCCCGTGCAATAGAGGCACGGATCCGCGTCCGTAATGTTGTGGCAAACCGAGCAAGTCCGGATCTTGTCTTTCGCGTCGCGAATCGCGTCCGCCAGTCCCAGCGCATCCTCCGCCGGAATCCGCAGCAGGTAAAAAGCGAGCCTCTGGGCAGTTTTCTGTCCAATCCCAGGCAGGTGTTTTAATTCATCGATGAGTCTTTCCACAGGAGCAGCAAAATCAGCCATGTTCCTTAGTTAACACAAGCCGCCCCTCTCCGCAAATTTTCACCCAACCGCTTATTTTCCGATTGTCCAGCCTTACCAAGAGCTAGCCAAACACTCCCACCCCCTGTCGTTCTAGTTGACCCAAAGAACAAATCTACAATCCTTATGCCGAGCAACGACGTCAGCATCAGTTACCCTGAGTTAAATGAGCAAACAGAGTCTTGAGCGAGTTTCAAATTTTTTGATTGAAGCAAGGCTGCGTGCAAGACGGCGAAAAAGCGCGTGGAATCTAATTTTGATTCCGCCTGCTCTATTTGGTTGGCTTGGCAGTTGGTATGTACTCTTCCGGATTGTCTGGGTTTTTCACCAGATACTCTACCCGCAACATGCCTTTCATGATTTTTGGCAAGAGGGCGTCGGTTTTGCGAGTTTTGTGTTTAGCTTCATGATGCTTTTTGCTCTGTTCCCCGCTGCTATTTGCATCGGTCTGATATTTGCAAACTACGTGGTTTGGCTCATCCCTCAGGCGAGACACACACTCGACGCGGAAGCCGAAGGATTTGAAGGAACCAGTTTTCGTGAGTCAAACCAAGCACTGCTTAGGTTCGCCAAATGGGCAGTTCCGGGGGGCTCATCGTCGCATTAGTTGCGGCGAGTTTCCTTAGGTCACTACGCTAGCGGCCAAATTCTGACTCAGCCCTGATAAACGCTTTCAGCCGAAAAGTGGCCATTGTGCACCGACGACCTCTGACATGGACAACGGGGAAGGGTTGGCCTAGCGGCCAGAATTCCAATCCGAAGGCGGAAACGCCACGCGCCAGAAACTCGGCGCGGGCTTGGTGAATTCCACGGCAACCGTCGGCGGGCCCGTCATATCCTTATTTACAGAGACCACGCGGCACTCTTCCTGTTGCCCGCTGCTAGTGTTTTGCAGGAGCAGTCTTTGCCGGGGAGCAACCATGCCCTTCAGGGCCACCAGTGCACCGTGCGCGCTGACCACCAGCGTCTTCGTGTTTTCGTAAAACTGCGGGCCTTCGCCCTTGGGTCTGTGGACCACAACGGAAACGCTCAAATCAATCCGCTGGCTGCGGCGGCCTTTCAGCCTTAACGTTGTTTTGGTCAAATTTTGGTCGTACATACAATCAGGATAAGTCGCCATCACCCGTCCGCGGATAAATGTCCCGCACCGGTTTCCAATCAAGCACAACCTGTCCGAGTGTTCAGGTACAGTAGTGCCTTGCCGCGCTTGTCATTCTGAACGCATCCGACGAGGTGCGGTGTCGGGACTCCGGTTGTGTTTACCGGAGATGCGTGAAGGATCTCAACGTAAGCCGCAAGCACAAATTAAACGACTGAGCACCAACAATCCCGTCGGGCTCCATTCACAAAAACACAACTCGTCTCAGTGGGGTCTTCAAAACAACTTCGGTAGGCTCTTAAAACAATCCGGGAATCTTCATTCCCGCCATGCCGGGGATTCCGCCCGCCAGGCTCTTCATCTGGTTCGCCAGTTCATCATCCACGCGCCGCGACGCTTCATTCACCGCCGCCCGCACCAGGTCCTGCAGCATTTCCTGATCCTTGCCAGCAAACACTTCCGGCTCGATCCTTACTTCCAGCACTTGCTTCTGGCCGTTCATCTTCACGGTCACCATGCCGCCCCCGGCCGACGCCTCCCCCGCAACCGAA
>Ga0210400_10002713_pt1 | contig 16095 bp, 18 predicted proteins | sample IncBWH26MmetaG_FD_155456 | JGI IMG/M metagenome (GOLD analysis project Ga0210400, IMG submission 155456) | Forest soil microbial communities from Barre Woods Harvard Forest LTER site, Petersham, Massachusetts, United States - Inc-BW-H-26-M | ecosystem: Environmental > Terrestrial > Soil >... | reverse complement strand
CGCTTCGGTGAAGCGGCTCGCGGAGCTCGCGACGCAAGTGAAGCTGGTGCTGGGCGCGCACAATATCCCGGTGGCAAATCCTGATGTCCTTCCGCGGCTGGTTTCAGCTTTCCAAACCGTGCGCGAGGGGAAAGTGCCGGTGCAGAAAAGCGAGGGAGGGAAAACTTTGTACACGATTGACGGCATATCCTTTCTGATGAAGACCGGGGCGGTGGGAGTACACTGAAATCCTGAAGAAAATGGGAATGCGCCGCTTCTTTCCAAGAGTTTTTTGCGCCGTCCTCGCCGCAGGACTGTTGCTGGTTCCCGGTTCGAACGCGGGCCAGGAGCAGCAAAAACGGAAAAAGAAAACAGTCCGCAACGACGTGCTGAATTTTGACGGCGGCATTGTTTTTGAAACGGACGGCAGCATTTCCGAGCAGACTTGCTTTCGAGTGACGGGGCGCGTCACGGCGCCGGAGTTTTTCGACAAATTTGAGCGCATCGATACCGAGCAGGGGACGGAGTATCGAAGCGGCCAGACGATCGTTAAGGAGTTTCCCGAGGAGGTGCTCGTCTCGTTTGTGATTTTCGACATGCCATGCGCGAGCCAGTTGCAGCAGCCCAGTCCGCGGCGGTACCTCACGATGGATATGATGAAGTCACTGCGGTTCCTTTTTTACTGGAAGCGCGGGATCGAATTGCGGCGCATTGAAAACCTGAAACACGAGAACGCGACGGCCGAGCCGGTGGAGCCCTACAATACGGAGAGCAAGGAGGAATTGCCAAAGCGATTCCGGTGGTTTATTGACTTCACCATTCCAAGTGCGGGAGTGCCGCTGACGGATCGACTGGTGCTAATCATCCGGACTCCGGATGACCGCAGGGTAGCTCGGGTTGCCGCGCGGCTGTAGATACAATTCTAAGTTGTAAGTTCTTAGTTGCTAGTTGAAAAACGTCGGAATCGAGTCCTCTTGGGGCCCCGCTAGATTTTTTCCCTTCCCTATCCCATGAAGCTGACTTTTTGCGGTTCGATCTTGTAGGTGACGCGGACTTCGCCGGGCTTGCGGAAGGGATAGACGGGATTGCCGAGATATTTCTTGGAGAGTTTGTTGATGTGGTCGTCGGCGCCCTTTTCCGTGATTTCGACGACTTTGCCGCGAATCTCCAGGTAACGATAGGGATTTGCAGGGTCTTGCAGCGAGATGGAAACGCGGGGATCGCGGCGCATGTTGATGTCCTTGACGCGGCCTTTCGCGGAATTAATACAAACATATTTTCCGTCGTAGTCCACCCAGACGGGCGTGACTTGCGGCTGTCCGTCCTTCATGAGCGTTCCCAAACTTCCGAACGCGGCTTTTTCCAGCAGATCTTTGTGCGAATCTGGAATTGCTTGACTCATTTTTGTCCTCCATGCGAATTCAAGAGAAAGTCATTTCTACGGTGTGCCCCTTGGTAATCAACCGCGCGCCGGTGGCTTTTTGCACCTCGTCGGGCGACCAGCCTTGAGCGACTTCGCGAAGCACCAAGCCTTCGGGCTTGACGTCGATGACTGCGAGATCGGTGACGATAGTGTCCACGCAAGCCAGCCCCGTGAGCGGATAGGTGCAATTCTTTACGATTTTGGGGTCGCCGTCTTTTGTGGTGTGCTCCATACAGACGATTAGAGTTTTTGCGCCGGCGGCGATATCCATGGCGCCTCCGATGCCCCCCGAGCCTTTGGCGCCGGGGATTTTCCAATTGGCGAGATCACCTTTTTCAGAAACTTGAAATCCGCCAAGAACGGCGACATCGAGATGCCCGCCTCGCGTCATGAGATGAGCGTCGGCCTGATGGAAGAACGATGCGCCGGGAATCAGCGTTACCGGGACCTTCATGGCGTCCACTTGGTCAAAATCTTCTTCGCCGGGCAGTGCGCGGCGCCCCATGCCCAGGATTCCATTTTCACTGTGAAAATAAACGGTGATGCCTTTCGGCAGATAGTTGGCGATGAGATTTGGAATCCCCCAGCCAAGGTTGACGTAGGCGCCGTCGGTCAATTCCTGGGCAGCGCGCTGGGCGATCTGCTCTCGGCTAAGGCGCGGCTTATCCGGCATAGTGAAGGCCTTTCGCTTGCACGATGCGATGGACGAAAATGGCGGGGGTGATGACATTTTCCGGATCGATGGAACCAACAGGCACGATCTCCTCGGCTTCGACGATAGTGGTTTTCGCGGCCATGGCCATGATGGGATTGAAATTTCTTGCGGCCAGGCGGTAGGTCAGGTTTCCCAGCGCGTCGGCCTTTTGCGCTTTGATGAATGCGTAATCCGCGTGGATGGGCATTTCCAGGATGCAACGCTTTCCGCCAATCTCGCGCTCTTCTTTTCCTGTGGCCACTTCTGTGCCGACGCCGACGGTGGTGTAGAAGCCGGTAAGGCCGGCTGCGGCAGCGCGCATGCGTTCGCAGAGAATGCCTTGCGGCACGAGCTCGAGAGTCACTTCCTTGGCCGCATAACGATCCTGAAAATGATTCGCATGCGGGCCGGGGAAAGAGGCAATGACGTGTTTGATCTGATTGTTCTTGAACATCAGGCCGAGCTCGCCTTCGCGCGTGCCGCAATTATTGCTGATGGCAGTAATGTTTTTCGTCCCTTTGCGCGCGAGAGCCTGAATCAGATTATTGGGAAAGCCCGCGCCGCCGAAGCCACCGAACATGATTCGAGCGCCATCGGGAATATCGGTGACCGCCTCGTCGAGGCTGGCAAAAATTTTCTGCTTCATCGCGCTCCCATCGCCCCTGCTTTGAGCAGTGGCGGGAACCGCGTTTCCACTCCGCTCTCGTGAAGCCATCGCCCCGTTTCAGTGCCGCTCAAATCATTTTTCAGCAGCGCGCGCAAATCAGCTTCGTCATCCACATCCATCTCCAGCCGTACGTTCCTCCGGAAAATCACCCGGGCGCCGATGCGTTCGGCTTCGCCAACGTGTTTCGCGAAACTCCCTGTTCCAAAATGCGATGGAAACAACGCCGGAGGCATGCGCAGAATTGCATTAGTTCCCATGCCGTCGCGTGACGGAACGATAACCAGCGCTGGTGCTTCACATTCGATGGCCAGCAAATCATCGATATCCCCGGCTTGCACCAACGGCACATCCAGCGGCACACGAAGGAGCCCCGTGACTCCGCGCAGTTCACAGAGGCGCGAGGCACTGTCCACGGAATCGCTTTCGGAGATTTGGCGGTCTTCGCGCAAAATTTCCCAGCCGTTTTCCTCGGCGATGCGCATCGCGGGTTCGTAATTGGTGACCACGAAAATCTTGTCTGCGCGGCGCACTCCTTGAACGGCGCGAACGGTGTCAGCAAGCATGGCTTGCGCCAAACCAAACCGCTCTTCTGGCGTTAAGACGCCGATCAACCGCTTCTTGGCATTTCTCAAATCTTTGATGGGCAGGAGGAGGGCGCGCATGAGAATGGGTCAGTAGGCGCCTTCGGTGTAAGGCGCGTGGGTTTGTGCGCTGAGGATTTGCAGCGTCGGCGCAGCGGCGTCTTCTTTCACGGCAACGAAGATCTGGCGGATCTTGTATGTCGTCGTACGCTCGGCGGGGACGCGATCAATGGAGCGAATCCTGGCGCGAAATTCCTCGGGCGAGACGTACTCGCCAAAAGTGGCGCCGGCGGCTTTCGAAATACTCTCTTCCATCAGCGTTCCGCTAAAATCATTTGCGCCGGCTTGCAGGCAAGCGAGGGAGGTTTCGAATCCGAGTTTTACCCAGGACACCTGAAGATTCTTGATGGCGCCGTGGAGCAGCACACGCGAAAGCGCGTGCATGCGCAAGTGTTCGTCCCGTTTGGCGCCAGGGCGGGCGCCACCGTGACGGTAGAGGCGAGTCTTTTCATGGATGAAGCCGAGCGGCACGAATTCCGTGAAGCCGCCGGTGCGCTTCTGGATGGAGCGCAGCAGGAGAATATGGCGCACCCAGTCGGCGGGCTCTTCGACGTGGCCGTACATCATCGTGGAAGTGCTGGGAATTCCCAGTTCATGAGCGGTGGTGATGACTTCGACCCAGCGCGCAACGGGGAGCTTGTTGGGGCTCAGCTCTTGCCTGACGCGATCGTCGAGAATTTCCGCAGCCGTTCCCGGGATGCTGCCGAGACCTTCGTCTTTCATCATTTGGAGATAGTCGCGCAGGGCCATGCCGGTCTTCGCGACGCCGAAATCAATTTCCATCGGAGAAAAGGCGTGCACGTGCATTTCGGGAATGGCGTGCTTGATGGCTCGCAAGAGGTCGCGATAGAAAAAACCATCGAGGTCGCGCGGCAAACCGCCCTGGATGCAAACTTCCGTGGCGCCGCGTTCCCAGGCTTCGCGCGACCGGCGAACCACTTCTTCGAAGGAAAGCGAGTAAGCGTCGGGCGCGCCGGGGCCGCGGCCAAATCCACAAAAACTGCAGCCAACAAAACACACGTTGGTGAAATTGATGTTGCGATTCACGACGTAGGTGATGGCGTCACCGACGGTTTCGCGCCGCAAGTGATCCGCGACGGCCACCAGAGCGTCCAAATCTTCGCCTTCTGCAGTCGCCAGCCGCAGGCCTTGTTCGTACGACAGTTCTTCGCCGGCCAGCGCCGCCTGGAGACAGTCGCGCACTTCCGCAGCGCAGGCCGTGAGTGCGCTGAAGGCAGGCTCGCTTATCGTCTTCGTGGCCATTTCCTGCGTATCGTACCAGAGGAACGTGTTCCTGTGGTTGCGCGGCGGGAAGATTTTTGTTCCTCGCCCGCGGTCCGGACTGGCCCGCGCGGCTGGCTTCCTTTAACATAGCTGCGAGACTATGAAGCGCGGAACTCTGTTCCTTGTGATCGGGCTGGCAGTCCTGGGCGTGGCGGCTGCGGTAGCGGCGTCGATTCTGCATGACGGACTCAGCTCCCGGGCAACGCCAAGCAAGCTGGAGACGGCGATCGCGCGCAATTCTCATTATTTTGCAATCCCATCGAGCGCGCGGTCGGCACAGAACCCGGTGCTTGCCACTGTTGAGGAATTACGCGACGCGCGGCTGCACTTTGCCGATCACTGCGCCATCTGTCACGGGAACGATGGCAGCGGGGCGACGATGATCGGGAAGGGACTCTATCCGCCGCCGCCGGATCTGCGCAAGCCGGACACGCAAAATTTGACCGACGGCGAAATTTTCTGGGTGATCGAGAACGGCGTGCGATTTACGGGAATGCCGGCGTTTGGAAAAGGCGGCCAGCACGGAGGAGAGCTGGATAGCTGGAAGCTGGTGCATTTCATTCGCCATCTGCCACACCTGACCATGGAAGAGCGCCGGGAAATGGAACGGTACAATCCCGCAGGACCAGAGGATCGCGCGGAAGAACAGCGGGAAAACGAATTTTTGAACGGAGCAACGCCAAAGGCCAAGCCGGAATCCGATAATCATCATTAGGAATGAGGCGGCGTAATGTTACGCTTGCAATTTCTCCGGGAGGATTTCATGAGAGTTCGCGTTCTCACCTTCGCAATGTGTTTTGCCCTTGTGACCGGGATTACCTTTGCGCACGGCGACAAGGTGCATATCGTCGGCACTCTGGAAAAAATTAATGCCGATTCCGTGCTGGTGAAAACGAAACTGGGCAAGTCCGTTGAGGTGAAACTTACAGCTTCGACCGTCTATATTCTGCGGAGCAACAATCAAGACAAGCCGGCGAAGGTTTCCGATCTCGCGCTGGGATACCTGGTAGTCATCCACGCAACACCGAAGGACAGCGCGCTGGAAGCCGATGAGGTCAGATTCTCCGTGCCCAATGCGCCAAAGGCGGCAGCTCCAACCGTGCCGAAACCGAATTCCTGAGCAAGCTGAGAATTCGCGGCACGTTTCTATTCCACCAGATGACACGAATGGGTTTTCAAGACTAGCCAGACACGACGTCCGGCGGCCAGTTCCAGGGCTCGGACCGCTCCGGGCGTGACGTGCACGGAGAACGGCACACCGCAATCGACACGTGCAATCACCATCGTTCCGCGCGGTTCCAGCGACGCGATGCGGCCTTCGATGATGTTCCGTGCGCTCAATCCGCGGGGCTGCTCGGTTGCCAGGAGAATATCGCCCGCGCGCACGGCCACTCGCACACGGTCTCCGGCTGCCGCGAAGCCCAGGGGAACTTCGAGCTCACACGAAGTGTTTCCCAGGCGCACGCGCATCACGCCATCGGTTTCGCGCAAATCCAGCACGGTGCCTTCTAGGAGGTTTTCGAATCCTGCCGCTTGCGCCAGACGTTTTCTGCGCGGGGCGTCGAGCACGTCCATGGGCGTGCCGGCGCTCACCACGTGTCCGTTGTCGATGGCGACCACGCGCTCGCCCAGAGCGTCCACTTCTTCGCGGCTGTGCGTGACGTAAAGAATCGGGATACGGTTCGCGGCGTTCCAGGCGCGCAGATCGTCTACAATCGCCGATTTCAATTTCGCGTCCAGCCCCGTTAGGGGCTCGTCCAGTAGCAAGACGCGAGGCTCGGTCACCAGAGAGCGTGCCAGAGCGATCCTCTGCTTTTCTCCGCCGGAAATTTCACCAGGCTTCTTTTTTCGCAAGTCCTCCACGTGGAACGCAGCGAGAATTTCTCCGACTCGCTCCCGCTGCTTGCTTTCGCTCAGAGCGCTCAGGCCGTACGCAACGTTGTCTTCCGCGCTGAGGTGCGGGAACAGCGCCAGCATCTGAAAGACGTAAGCGATACGGCGTTTCTGGGCCGGAAGATCGATGGCGGCTGCGGAATCGAACAGCGCCTCGCCGCCGACCATGATGCGCCCAGTATCGGGGCGTGCCAGGCCGGCAATACAATCCAGCAAAGTTGACTTCCCTGCTCCGGAAGGTCCGAACAAAATCGTAATGCCGGGCGACACTTCGAGAGAAACATCCAGAACGAAGGAGGGAGCGCGCGCGTTGCGCCGGTCTTTGCGGATTTGCGCGGTGAGCATCGCTGTTATGACTTCGCCGCCCAAGGTGTCCACACGCGCCGGTTCACGGCGTACACCACGGAGAGCACGGCGAACGAAATCATCAGCAGCACCAGTGCCATGCGATTGGCTTGGCCGTATTCGAGCGACTGCACGCGATCGTAGATGTCGATGGAGACTGTTCGGGTCACGCCGGCTAGATTCCCGCCTACCATCAGCACGACGCCAAATTCTCCGAGTGTGTGCGCGAAACTCAGCACGATGGCGGTCACTACGCCTGGCAATGAAAGCGGCAGGATCACCCGCCAGAACGTGCGCAGGCTTCCCGCGCCGAGAACCGCCGAAGCATCGAGTAGTTTTCGGTCGACGCTTTCAAACGAAGCAATCAGCGGTTGCACTGCGAAGGGGAAGCTGTACAACACCGACGCCAAAACTAATCCGGTAAACGTAAACGCCAGTCCATGCCCGAAAAACGCGATCCACAATTTTCCGAGCGGCCCGTGCGGGCCCATGGCCACCAGAGCGTAAAATCCCAACACGGTCGGGGGCAGCACTAGCGGCAGCGCCACGATGGACTCCAGCAAAAACTTCCCGCGCCAATTCGAATACGCCAGCCAGTACGCCACAGGCATGCCAATCAGTAGCAAGATTGCCGCCACCCACGCCGCCAGCTTCATCGACAGCCACAACGCATCCATTTATTCTTCACTCCCCGTTTTTCTCTTCTACGCGTTTCCTCCGCGTCTCCGCGTTATCCTTTTTTTGACTTTACCTTTTCCTTGAGGCCGCGAATCCATACTTCGAAAGCAACGCGCGCCCCGCATCACTTTTCACAAATTCCAGAAACGCCAGCGCCGCGGCTTTATTTTTGGCGTTCCTTAGAACAATCGCGCCCTGCACGATTGGAGCGTGAAGTTCCGCGGCGATCGCCCAGCGCTTTCCATCATTCATAGGCGGCGAGATAGCAAGCGAAAGCGCGATGACTCCCGCCTGCGCGTTTCCCGACTGCACGAACTGCGCCGCTTGGGAAATGTTTTCGCCGTGGACCAACTTGGATTTTACTTGGTCGTAGATTCCGGCCTTCTGCATTGCTGCAACAGCGGCTCTCCCGTATGGCGCGTGTTCGGGATTGGCGATGGCGATCTTTTGTACGCGCTCATCGAGCAGCGCCCTCCAGCCTTCCTTTACAACATCCACCTTGGCATCCGCCGGAGTCCATATCACAATTCTTCCCACCGCATATTCGTAGAGCGTTCCCGGCTCCGCCAACCCGGCTGCTTCGAGCTTTTTCGGATAATCGATATCCGCCGAGAAAAATAAATCGAATGGCGCTCCGTTTTGCAACTGAGAAAAAAAATTTCCGCTCGAGCCGTAGGTGACATCCACTTTCGTTCCCGTCTGCTTTTCAAACTGCCCGGCTAATTCTTCCATCGCAAATTTCAGATCCGCCGCCGCCGCAATTCGCACCTCTTTGCCTTGCCCTCGTACTCCTCCCTGCGCGAGAAGAAGCACCGTGAGGAGTGACGGAAGCTTGAGGAGCCTAAGCCAAACTGACTTCTGATTAGTCACAAGTCACCAGTTAAGGCCTTGTCACACTCGCAAAATCATTACTTCCGTCGATTTGATCAGCGCCGCGGCGCGCTCCCCAGGCTTCAGCCGCATTTCTTTCGCGGCATCCGCCGTGATGATGGCGGTAATCTGCTGCTCTCCGATGACCAGGCGCACCTGTGCGAGCAATCCGCTGTACTTCACTTCCAGGACGCGCCCGATCAGCTGGTTCCGGCCGCTGATCTTTCGCAAATTCCCGCGGCGCGTCTCAACGCTGCCGCGCTCGAGTTTTTTGGGAAACAGGCGGTCGATCTCGCTCTCCGGCACGCGATGGTGGCCTCCCGGGGTCTTCACGGATTTGATCTTCCCGTGGTAAATCCACTGCTTCAAGGTCGGATAGCTGATGCCCAGGACGTTGGCCGCTTCCCGCGGCGCCAGCAGTTTTTCCACGACGGACCTCCGGCGAATCTGCAGAATATCGCATATAGAATCGCCAAATCAATACGTTTATATACGTTTAGAAAGGCGTTTGGCTCAGGCTCTTGGGGTACCGCCGTCGTACTCAGTACAAGAGTGGAAACAGGGCTATCGCTCCACTCTTCGGGCCGCAAACATGACGAGTAAACTCAATCTGCAAGGACGCGTGCCGTTCGCCATTTGAGTATACGCGAGGTTCTTCGTGGAAAAACTAACACCGGAAGAGGTGCGCAAAACCGTCCACCTGTTTTGGACCACGTTTCTCGCCAAGTCCGAGGATGTTTTGAATTCCTACTACGCCTCCGCAAGCAGCGTCTTCCAGATTAGCATGGCCCGCAGCGAGCCCGGGCGGCTCGGGGCCATGCGACGCTCCCGCGAATATTTTCGCCCCGATACGCGCATGGATCTGAAACTCGGCCCTATCGAGATTGCATTGATTGGAGCAGATGCGGCGGTGGCGACCTACACGTTTCATTTTGAGGCCACCGGGCGAGATCTGGGGGGCGGCAAGCGCGTGCAAGAGAAATTGGAGATCGTTCGTGCCACGCATGTCTTCCAACGTGACGCCAAGGGCAAACTTCTTATAGTTCACGAACACTTCTCCGTGCCCGTTGCCTGAACCACCCGGGATTCTAGTTCCGTAGAGGTTTGCCCGTTTTCAGAGTATGGGCGATGCGCTCTTGTGTCTTTTTCTCGCCGAGGAGGGAGACGAAGGCTTCGCGTTCCAGGTCGAGGACGTATTGCTCGCTGACCATTTGCGGGGAGCTCAGTGCGCCGCCAGCCAGAATGTTGGCGAGCTTGCGGCCGACGTGGGCATCGTACTCGGAGGCGTAGCCCCCGCGCATCATCATGTGGATGGCCAGCTTCGCACCAGCGAGAAACTGTTCGCCGAGTACTTTAATCTCTGTGGTTTGCGCTCCCTCCTGCCACGTGGCCGCGAGCGGCTTGTAGCCGCCGCGGACCAGCGCGAGCGCGGCTTCTTTGGCGTCGGCGACCAGCCGATCGCGGTTCATGGAGACCCCATCTTCGCGGCGCAAAAAGCCCAGCTCGCGGCACTCTTCGGCGCTGGTGCCGACTTTGGCCATGGCGATCGCTTCGAACACCGGCTTCAATGCGTGGAAAAGATCCAGATCTTCGCCGCCGGCGGCATGTTCGTTCGCGCGGATGAGCATTTCCTTCGTTCCACCGCCGCCGGGGATCAAGCCCACGCCCGTTTCCACCAGGCCGATGTAGGCTTCCGCCGCGGCCTGAATCTTTGCCGAATGCAGGCCCACCTCGCAGCCGCCGCCCAACGCCATTCCTTGCGGAGCGGCCACCACAGGCTTTGGCGCGTACTTGAGCGCGAGATTGACGTTTTGAAATTGCTTTACGGCCATGTGCAGTTCGTCCCATTCCTGTTCCTGCGCGCCCACCAGCACCAGCATCAGGTTCGCACCCACGGAAAAATTCACCGCCTGGTTGGCGATCACCATGGCGTCGAAGTCTGTCTCCAAACGCTTCAGCCCTTTGTGCAACATGGCGATCAAGTCAGCGCCGATAGCGTTCATCTTGGCGTGAAACTCGACGCACGCCACGCCGTCGCCAAGGTCGATCAAGCTCGCGCCGGAATTGCGCTCCACTTCGCGCCCGGCGTCCTTCAGCGATTTCAAAATAATGACGCCTTTGGGCTCCTCCACTTTTTTCGCCGCGCCGCTGGCGATGTCGAAAACCGTGGTCTTGCCTTTTTCCGATTCGTAAAATCCTTTGCGCCCGCTCGCCAGCACTCTTTCGATCACCGGGGGAAGTGCGCGTCCTTCTTTCTGGACTTGCGCCGCGAAGGCCTTTACCCCGATGGCGTCCATCATTTCGAAGGGGCCGAGTTCCCAGCCGAAGCCCCAGCGCATCGCGCGATCCACGTCCACGAGGTTGTCGGAAATCTCCGGCACGCGCCGCGCGGCGTACAAGCAAGTCTCGGAAAGCCCGCCCCACAAAAATTGCTGGGCCTTGTCGCCTTTCTGCCCTTCCAGTACAGGGCCGACCAGCGCACGCAGCCGCTCACGTGTGTCTTCAATGGCTTTGCCCATCTCGAGCGAGGCAAACTTCGCCTTCTGACGCGGGCGGTACTCCAGAGTGTTCACGTCGAGCGTAAGAATTTCTTTTTCTCCGGCGCCCTTCACTTTTTTGTAAAAGCCCTGGCCCGTTTTGTCGCCCAGCCACCCCCGCTTTGCCATCTCTTCAACCAGCGTGGGCACTCTGTACATTTCGCGCGATTCGTCGTTGGGAGCAGTCTCGTAAATGTTTTTCACCACGTGCACCAGCACGTCGAGTCCAACGATGTCCGCCGTTCGAAACGTAGCCGATTTCGGCCAGCCCACCGCAGGCCCGGTGCAGGCATCCACTTCCTCGACCGTCATGCCCAGCGTACCCATCAAGCGCAAAGCATTCAGCATGGAAAACGTTCCGATGCGATTGGCGATGAAGTTGGGCGTGTCCTTCGCGATCACCACACCTTTGCCAAGCCTGCGATCGCAGAATTCGCTCAGTGTCTCGATGACCTCGCTCGAAGTTCTTGGACCCGGGATAACTTCCACCAATTTCAGATACCGCGGCGGATTAAAGAAATGCGTACCGGCCCAGTGCTGCTGGAATTCCTCGCTCATTCCCTCGGCGATCAGATGCACCGGTAGACCAGATGTGTTGGTCGTTACGATGGCGCCAGGCTTTCGAAGCTGGGCTACGCGTGTGAGCAGATTCCGCTTGATCTCCAGATTCTCCGCGACAACCTCGATAATCCAGTCCGCCTCCGCGCAACGCGCCAAATCATCGTCAAAGTTTCCAATAGCAATTCTCTCCGCCAGTGCTGCTGTAAAAAAAGCCGCCGGCTTCGATTTTTTCGCCGCTTCCAGCCCCGCGCGCACAATCTTATTGCGTTCGCCTGCCTTCGCATCAGGCGGCAAATTCGGCGGAACGATGTCCAGCAGAATGCACGGCAGACCCGCGTTCGCGAAATGTGCCGCGATCCGCGAGCCCATCGTTCCTGCCCCCAACACGACCGCTTTTTCGATGCGACGTTTCATGGCACGCCTTCTATACCGGATTCGAACGGAAGGACAGGTTACAAAACCAGCATGCGCGGGTCAAACGACCTCCCACAGTTCAGCGATGGCACTAGAATAGAGAGATGGCAGAAGAAAGTAAGGTCTCCGGAGCCCTCGGCTGGCTCCGCTCGGCAAAGGACAAACTGAGTGCCTTTGCCCACGGCGAACCAGGCGAACCTGCGAGGCGACCGCGCGTTGGCCTGGCCCTTGCGGGCGGGTTTGCGCGCGGCCTGGCCCACGTCGGCGTAATGCGGGTGCTGCGCGAGGCGAAAATCACCGTCGATTGCGTCGCCGGCACGAGCGTCGGCGCTTTAATCGGCGCAAGCTATTGTGCAGGCGTAGCGCTGGAAGAGATGGAAAGAATTGGCTCGGCCACGACCTTTACGGATTTTGGGCGTTGGACGCCGTCGTGGCTGGGACTGGCCACCAACCAGCGCATGGAAAAATATTTTGCGCGCTTCACCCCCATAAAAACTTTTGAAGAATTGCAAACGCCGCTGGCCATCGCGACAACAGACATCAACGCAGGGGTATCCGTCTACTATTCGCACGGCGCGATTATGCCGCCGATCCGAGCCTCTTGTGCATATCCAGGGCTCTTCCTGCCCATTCAATACGACGGGCGAACGCTGGTAGATGGATTTCTGACCGCGCCGGTTCCGGTCGAAGGCGCATTGTTACTCGGAGCCGACATCGTCATCGCGGTTTATCTGGAAGCGGGCAGCCTGGAGCAGCCACGCACGTTCACGGACGTTCTCAGCCGATCGTTCACGATCATCCAGCGTCACGCGGACCTTGGCTGGCGCACGCAGGCGGACGTGATCATCGAGCCGGATGTGAAACCCTTCGTATGGGACGATTTCAGCAAAACGCCGGAAATGGTTGCGGCAGGGGAAGCAGCGGCGCTCGCCGCGCTGCCGCAAATCCGCGCGGCGCTTCGTGGGGAAAAGCGCGACTCCGCGGCGTAGCGCAATTCTCCTCTTGCGGACCGTATTGTATTTCCCGGCTCGCTTGGAGAAAATCTCGGAAAAATCATTCGCGGGTAACTTGGACGAGGACGGCATGGCCGTCGCCTTTGCCACGTTGCGTGAGCCAAACGGCGAGTCCCTCGGCAAAACGATCCGGACTGAGGCGGAAGCTGGCTTCGACTTTGCCTTCTGCCACAGGAAGGGTGTCGTCAAAGTCGGCGGAGTTGGTGAAATTGCGCATGCAGAATTGATCGAGCCAGTCGAGCGGGCAGGCGCGCGTTTCGCCGCGGATGACGACGTTGACATTGAATTTTTGCGCGTACATGAAAGAAAAATAATCGCAGCAGCAGCGAGCCGCGCGGCCGATTACGAAGTGCGCGGGCGCTTGACGGAGTGGGCCAGGCCGACGGCTTCGAGCATCCAGATGAAGTACCAGCCGATGTCCGTCTGATACCAGCGCAGGCCGAGGCGCGCAGAACCGGCGTGGGTGTGATGATTCTTGTGCCAGTTTTCGCCCCAAGCGGTCAGCTGGAAGGGGCCGAGCCACCACACGTTCATGCTGGAGTCGCCTTCTTGGACTTCGTTAAGATGCGTGAGGCTGTTCACCAGGCACTGCATGTGCAGCGAGTAAACCAGGCGAATCGCGCCCATCCAGAAGAAACCCATCCAGCCAAAGCCGAGAATCAGTCCGACGAAGATTGAGAAGACGATGACTGGCGTTTCAGCCCAGCCCCAGATTTTGTAGATGCCGCCAGTGAGTTCAGGCGCCCAGCGCTTTTTGTCCGCCGGGTGCGTTTGGTAGAGCCAGCGGAGATGCGCCCACCAGAAGCCGCCCTGTTTTGGACTGGAGATATCTTCGGGTGTATCGGTGACGGCGTGGTGGAGACGGTGATAAGCGACCCAGCTTGCAGGATGTCCGGAGCCGTTGAAAACGGCCCAGAAGATTAGGAACTGCTCGACGAAGCGGTTCGTCCTAACCGTACGGTGGGCCAACATGCGGTGATAGCAGACCGTGGTGCCGAGGCCGCCGAAAGCGATACTGAGGATCGTCATGCCGACGACTTTGAGGCTGGGCACCGGAAAGAGGATCAGCCCGATGACTGCAAGGACGTGAATCAAGACGAGATAGGTGAAGACGCCTTCTTTGCCGCGGACCGGTTTCCAGAAGGGACGGTCCCAGGGGCGCTCTTGTTGCGTTGCGGTCAATTCCATGTGCTCTCCGGCGATCTGCTTTGTAAAATGCGCGAGTGCCTGGTGTGCAGAACGTGATAGGCAGTCATAACCATACCATTTTCTGGCGCGGCGCGCCGAAAAACTGTACAAGATTGAACACAAATAGTGAATGGGACGAGAGAGTGACCCCGGAGAACTCTGCCCATCTGCTGGGTCTGCCGATACCCGCCATGGAAAAGCTCTTTTAGCGAGAGCTTTACCATCAGAAGTGAACGACGGCGTAAGATAGGAGATTCGTACCGGGAGGCTTGCGTGGAGGCGAAGCAGCGGGAATGGCTGGAGCAAGTGGGAAGCGTTCTGGAGACGCTGAATCAGGGCGTGATCATCAACGATGAGTTGCGGCGGGTGGTTTATGCCAACTCCACGTTTCAGGAAATGATCCAAAAGGATGCGGCGGACCTTCTGGGGCGAACGATGGTGGATTTTTATCCGCCGGAGGACGTGGCACGATTGCTGGAGTTGATTGGGAGGAGAGAGACCCACGGGCGCGCACGGTATGAATTCTATATCCCGCAAGCGGATGGGGGACGGCTGCCGGTCGCCGTGACGTCGCGGCAGGTGCAAGGGGCGGACGGCGCCTTATTTGGAATGGTTACGGCCACGGACATCAGCGAACAAAAGCTCGCGGAGGAAGAACTGCGCAAAGCCAACGAGCAACTGTTGGCGCGCCAACGGCAGATGGAAGAAGAACTGCTGCTGGCGGAGCGCGTGCAGCAAAGCCTGGCGCCAAAAAGCTTGAGCTGGGGAAACGCATCGGTGGAGGCGTACTACCAGCCGGTGTGGACGATCGGAGGAGATTATGGACTGGTGCTACCGCGGAAGGAACATCTCGATGTGCTGGTGTGCGACGTGTCCGGGCACGGGATCAGTTCGGCGCTGGTGGCCAACCGGATTTATTCTGAAACGATGTCGCAGGTGGAGAAGAGCGCGGAGCTGGGAGCGATGCTGCGGCATCTGAATCACTTTGTGCTCCAGAATCTGGCGGGGTCGGCATTTTATTTTACGGTTGCGGCGGTGCGGTTTAATCGCAGCTGCCGTTCGTTGCAATTCGCAGGGGCCGGACATCCACCGGTGATGATTGTGCGACGGGGAAATGCACCACAACTGCTGGAATCGAAGAGCATGATTTTGGGATTATTCGAAAACGCGGTGGAGGCGGAAGCCATCGTGGAGGTGCCGCTGGAAGCCGGGGACCGCGTGGTGGTGTACACCGACGGATTGAGCGAGAATTTCAACGCGCGGCGTGAAATGCTCGGCGTCGACGGGCTTGGCAAAATTGTGGGCGACACGTTGGATCTGCCGCTGGCGGAGATGAAGCAACAAATCATCGAGCGGGTGGCGGCATGGCGGAACGGCCCGGCGGCTGATGACATTTCGCTGGTGCTCATGGAAGTTCGCTAGAGATATTAATTTCAAGGAGATCCTGGGAAGCGGTCATCAGCAAGTTCTGAGAGTTGAAAGCCAAAGGTCGAAAGTTTAAAGGAAAAATCGGAATTCACGCAGGGGACGCTCAGACTCCGGAGTTCGCAAAGACGAAGAGGGGATTCTCCCGTAATCATTCTTCGATTTGCATGGCGTTTGTGAAAACGGATGCGCATAGAGCGCTTGCCATTCCCCGCTTGAACTGCGCGGTAGCCCAGTCTAATTGGGCAGGAGGCCGAAGACGGTGATTTCGGCGCTTGTACCGACGTAGACTTTGCCGTTGCTGATGGTCGGCACGGTGAACTTGACGGCGTTGCCGGCCTTGTCGCGGCTGGCGGCGGCTTGCGAGCTGTTCCACAGTTCGCTGGCCAGATTCGACGCGTCGTAAGCGTGCAGAACCGCCGGACCAGACGATCCGAAAGCGCTGGCATCGATGGCCCAGATAATGCCGTTGGATGTGCCCGT
>Ga0210400_10002712_pt1 | contig 16101 bp, 11 predicted proteins | sample IncBWH26MmetaG_FD_155456 | JGI IMG/M metagenome (GOLD analysis project Ga0210400, IMG submission 155456) | Forest soil microbial communities from Barre Woods Harvard Forest LTER site, Petersham, Massachusetts, United States - Inc-BW-H-26-M | ecosystem: Environmental > Terrestrial > Soil >... | reverse complement strand
TGGATCGCTTGATTATCAAGGTCAGGTGGTGGTCAACCCGGGCGCTGTGGCAGGATCGGGTGTGGTCGGCAGCATCGTCGGCGGATTTCTCAGCAGCCGGGTGAGCAAGATTACCGTGCCGATCGCACTGGGCGGAACAATCGAGAGTCCGAAAGTTCAACCTGGGAAAGGCGTTCCGAGCTTTGCAGCACCCGCGTCTACCAGTGGCGCGGCGCCATCTTCGAGTACGCCAGGCCAGCCCGCTGCGCCGCAAAACCCCATCGATACCATCAGGGACTTGTTCAAGAAACACTAGCAGCCCGTTCGCAAAGCGCTTTCGTAGGGTCGGCCTTAGGCCGGACACAGTAAATTCGAGCACATGCCCACCTGAAGGTGGGCGCTACATGCGCCCGTGGCTGAACTTCACGCTGCGAGCGCTAGCCTATAAAAACTGAGGGCGGCATCTCCCTGCTCGACCACGCGCGTAAGTTCCAGTTCCCCAATTCGTTCTGGCAGCGCGCGCTTGCGCAAGTGCTCGGCGATGACGCGGCCATCAGTCGCAACAATCGGCGAATCGCCCAGAAATTCAAGCACGCGCTCATATTCTGCGGTTGCCGCGTAGGGTGGATCGAGAAAAACGAATTGAGCGTGCGCGTGGCGCGCCTCCAACCGCTCAAGTCCGCGCAAGACGTCCACACCGAGTAATTCAACTTTGCCGCTTATTTCCAGTGATTCCAGGTTGCGGCGGATCAAGGCCGTCGCGGGCGCATGCTGTTCGACAAATATCGCCGCGCGAGCACCCCGGCTTAACGCTTCGATACCAACCGCGCCTGTGCCTGCGTATAGATCGACGAACATTGAGCCTTCGACGGTCGGACCCAGAATATTAAACAGCGTCTCCCGCAAGCGGTCGCTCGTGGGCCGCAGCGCCTGGCCTTTCAGGCTGCGAAGCGTCCTGCTGCGGTATTTCCCTGCGATCACGCGCATGGGAAGAGGTGGCTCGTGATTTGTGACTGGAGATTGGTGATTGGATTGGGTCGGGGTGCGAGGACTGCGGAGAGTTGCACGTCAAATAGTGCAAGTTGAGAGCTTGAATCTCTTCTAAAGCACGGACCAGTCACCATGTGCTTCTCCTTAAACTCGCAATGTTCGGTTCTACACGAATCACGGGTTACGAGTCACTAGAAGCTATCTAGCTAACTCATAAATCGCTTCGTACCACTTTTCCCCCGCTCTAGAACTCAGACGCGCCAACGACGCAGAGCATGCCAACCCGGGGCGACGTCCCGGTATGGGTCCGAATACCTCTTCCGCCTGCAAGGGCCGAGGATTCCTCCGCCCCTGCAAGGCAGATCGATCGATTCCGAAACCCAGGGCGTGGCCCTGGGCTGGAGTGCGGCGGCGCCTTCAGCGCCAGAATCAAAAACCAACTTCGTGAGCCTTGACGGTTAGCCATTTATGGGATGGCTTCTCGTCACCGGTCACAGTCACCCTCGCTTTCATCCTACGGACGCGAGTTGGTACCGCCGTTGCCATTCCTGTGGGAGCTGGGAGAGGAGACGCTTCCGCGCTGGCTCTGCACCGGGAGTCTCCACAAGGGAAAGCGCTTCGCGGCGTGCGAGTTCGAGAAGCTCGAAATCGCGCAGCGGATTCGCGATATGAAAACCGAGTTCGCCGTGCTGGCGCGTGCCGAAGAATTCGCCCGGGCCGCGCAGCTTCAAATCGGTTTCGGCGATTTCAAACCCGTTGGTCGTGCAAACCATGGTCTCGAGTCGCGCGCGCGCCTCGTCTCCCGGAGTCTTGGGCGCGATCAAAATGCACGTGCCTTTTTCGCCGCCTCGACCGATACGCCCTCGCAGTTGATGAAGCTGTGAAAGGCCGAACCGTTCGGCGTGCTCGATCACCATCACGGTTGCGTTCGGGACATCCACGCCGACCTCGATCACTGTCGTCGTGACCAGCATGTCGAGCTCACGGCGGCGGAAGCGTTCCATGATGTCTTCTTTTTCATCGCTCTTCATGCGTCCGTGCAGCAGGCCGAGTTTCCGTTCCGGAAAAACGGTCTTTTGCAGGCGCTCGAATTCCACCATGGCAGCTTTTAATGAGCGCTGCGATTCCGCGGACTTCGACTGCTCGATCACGGGATAGACTACATAGGCCTGACGTCCCGTGGCAATTTCGCGACGGAGAAATTCCCAAACGCCCGGCAAATGTGCCTCGGAGGACCATCGCGTCTCGATAGGCACGCGGCCGGGCGGCATCTGGTCGATCACGGAAATATCGAGATCGCCGTAGAGCGTCAGTGAAAGCGTCCGCGGAATGGGAGTGGCCGTCATCACGAGGACATCGGGCGCGGCGGCCTTCTCCATCAATTCCTTGCGCTGCAGAACACCGAAGCGATGCTGCTCATCTACAATTACCAGTCCCAGCCGGGCAAATTCTACTTCGGGTTCGAGCAGCGCGTGTGTCCCTGCGACGAGTTGTGCCGCGCCTGATCGAACGCGCTCGAGCGCCGCCCTTTTTTCCGCCGGCTTCATCCCGCTAATCAACAGCTCGACGCTGTAGCCGGCGCGCGCAAATATCTTCCGCGCGGCGAGGTAGTGTTGCACGGAGAGGATTTCGGTCGGCGCCATGAGCGCCACCTGGCAGCCGTTTTCAATCACAATAGTCGCCGCTTCGAGCGCTACAATCGTTTTTCCGCTTCCCACGTCGCCTTGCAGCAGACGATTCATTGGAACGGGGCGTTCCAGATCCGCCGCGATTTCACCGAGGGCCCGTTTCTGCGCCTCGGTAGGCTTGAAAGGCAGCACGCGCTTGATCGCCTCCCGAATCGCCGGCTCGCGCACGCGGAATGCGATGCCCGGCTGTCGCTGCGCCACTTTCCTGCGCATGGCGACACTCAACTGGTAAAAGAAAAACTCTTCAAAAATCAGACGCTGGTGCGCTTGCGAGCGGAACGAATTCAGCGCTTCGACCGATTCCGTCGGCGGCGGGAAATGGACGAATTGAATCGCGTCGCCACGCGAGGGAAACTTGTAACGGGCCAGCAGCTCCGCCGGCAACGGATCGGGAAGCATCCCTCCACGATTTTCGAGAGCTGCGTAGACGATGCGCCGCATCACTCGCGAAGTGACGCCACCGATCGCTTCGTAAATCGGCACGATGCGGCCCGCCTCGGTCGAGTCCGCTTCCCCCGAACCCAGCAGCTCGAATTCGGGATTGATCATCTCAATCCGGCCGGGGCGGTTCGGATCGAGCTCCGTTTTCCCGTGCAGGACGATCCGTTGCCCTGCTTTGAATTTGCCTTCGAGATAGAACCCATGAAAGAACTTGCAGGCGAGGGAGCCGCTATCATCACGCACGAGCAGATGGTACATGCCACCTCGCGCGCGCGTGTAACGTACAAGGCTTCCGCTCAAGACCTCTGCCTGTAGGGTGTAGACCTGTCCCGGGGCGATCTCGCGAATCTTCGCGAACCGGAGGCGATCCTCATAGCGGAACGGCAGATAACCAAGAAGATCCTCAAACGTGCGGATGCCGCGCTTCGCGAGCAACTGCGCACGGCGAGGTCCTACACCTTTGAGGTACATCACTTCTGTCGCGGGCATTACGCGCATTCTATTGATCCGGCGGGCTCACGCTTCACTGCAAGCGCTTCGCTCGAAGAGCTTAGGGTAAAGTTCACCGTAAAAGTAGAGCCCGCGTCCATTCTTTATATCACCGCACACGGCTGCCCGCGCTGAGACTTGCAATCGTCCGCCGCATGGGAAAAGATGGATCGTTCTTCTGGCCAGCTTCAAGTAGAGCTCGCGCCCTGTACCCGTACTGCAGGAGGAATTTTTGTCCCTAGAGCGGCTCGACGGGAACGACAAAAAGGTTCTCCTGATCTGGATTCTCGCGGGCCTGCTCGGCGCGGGGGTGGCGTATAAGTATTTCTTCCAAGCTTTCCCTGAAGCATCCGTTCATTTCAAGGTTCCGCGCGCGGCGGCGCTCGAGCAGGCGAGACAATTCGCGATTGCGCAGGGCGCGAAACTGGACGGGTATCAATCGACCATCATTTTTGACGTTGACGATACCGCGAAAACCTACCTGGAACGTGAAGTAGGACTCAAAGAGGCTAACCAGATGATGGCGAACGATGTCCACATCTGGTATTGGCAGACGCGTTTGTTTCGTCCGCTGCAGAAGGAAGAATTCGATGTGCGCGTCGACCCGGCCGGAGGCATCGTCGGTTACACGCACGAACTGGAGGAAACAGCTCCCGGCGCGCGGCTCGAACGCGGCGCGGCACAAGCTGCCGCCGAATCGTTCCTGCGCGATGTCTTGCACGCGGACCTCTCACGTTACGACTTCAGGGAAGAGGAAGTGAACTTCAACGAACGGCCTAATCGCCGCGACTGGAGTTTCACTTGGGAACGGCGCGGATTTCGTGCCAAGGATGCGCCATACCGCCTGAACGTGACGCTTGCCGGGGATCACGTCGCCAAGTACGTCGAATATCTGAAGGTTCCCGAAGCGTGGGAGCGCGGCTACGAGCGTCTGCGGTCCTCGAATAATTTTATCGAGTACATCGCGCTCATTCCCTACGCATTTTTTCTCGGTGGATGTCTCTACGTCATTCTCTCGCTGGGACGCAGTGGTTTGCTCGAGTGGCGCGGAGGCCTTGCGCTGGGCGCGTTCATCACCGTCCTGTATTTCATCATGACGATGAATCAGTGGCCGCTTGAGCGCGCCGGGTACGACACGAACACGTCTTATTCCGGCTTTGTTCTGAGTCAACTCGGGCAGGCCGCCCTGCTCAGCATTGTCAGTGCGTTGCTTGTTGTGCTCGCTGTCGTGCCGGGAGAGCCACTTTATCGAGTTTCACAACCCGGCAAGATAAGGCTGGACGTTGGGCTGCGGCTTGCGGGCATTCGCACAAAGCAATTTTTCACCGCGAATGTTATTGGGATCTGCCTGGCTGCGGCACACATTGGGTACATCACAGTCTTCTATATCGTGAGCGGAAAATTTGGCGCCTGGGCGCCGCAGGATTTGAATTATACCGACGTCGTCAGCACGTGGCTGCCCTGGATATACCCGCTGGCGATCGGAATTTACGCGGCCACGAGCGAAGAGTTTTTGTTCCGCTTATTCGCGATTCCGTTTTTATTGCGCACAACCAGGTCGAAATTCCTGGCGGTCGTGCTGCCCGCCTTCGCGTGGGGATTTCTGCATAGCAACTATCCGCAAGAGCCGGCTTATATTCGCGGAATCGAAGTTGGCCTGATCGGAATCGTCGCGGGGCTCGTGATGCTGCGCTGGGGAATCTGGGCCACTTTGACCTGGCACTATACCGTCGACGCATTCCTTATCAGCACATCTCTACTGCGTTCGGAAGGAATTTATCTTCGTGCTTCGGGAGCGATTGTCGGCGGCGCCGCGTTATTCCCGCTGGCCATTGCGACAATTTTTTATTTGTCGCGCGGACGATTTGAAACGAACCCGGAGCTTCTAAACAGCGCCCGGCCTCTGGCAGCGTCACAGACGGATGCGATGGCGGGGACCGCGGAAACCGTGCCCGAAATGGCGTCCGAGAGTATCGCCGCGAAAGCTTCGTCGGGATACTCGCCGATGTCTTCTCGAGCGCTCGCCGTTCTGGCCGTTTGCGGCGTGCTGGGCATCGCGCTGGTGGTGGGCGTGGAACGCGAGGAGATTGGGGATTTTGTTCGTTTCGGGATCAACGCGAGCCAAGCTACAGCCCGCGCAGACCAAGCCCTGAGCGATGATAGGGTCGAGCCCACAAGCTACCTGAACATCCCCACGGTCACGTATACATTCGACGGATATACCAATGAATATTTGCGGCGCACGATTGGCATCGCTGCCGCAAACCGCATTTATCGTGATCAGGTTCCTTCGGCATTCTGGACGGTCCGCTACTTCCGCGATTCGCAAAATGAAGAATACCTGGTCGTCCTGCGGACGAATGGCTCATTGCATTCGATCCACCACACGCTCGACGAAAAGGCCCCGGGTGCCAATCTGACCAAGGAAGAGGCTTTGGCGCGCGCGGAGGCTTATCTGCGCCAGCAGAAAAAAATCGATTTCTCGCAGTGGAATCTGGTCGAGCCCGCCACCGAGAAAAAGCCGGCGAGGACCGACCACACGTTCACCTGGGAACAGAAGGCCGCGCTCGACGCGCCGTCGGCGGAGCTGGGTTCTAATGTAGGCGCCCACATTCGGATGCAAGTGCAAGTGCAGGGCGACGAGGTCTCCGGTTACCGCGTGTTCATCAAGATTCCGGAAGCGTGGCGCGATGCGGAAAGCCGCAGGACGGCGGCGCAGATCGCACAAATCTTTGGCATCGTGCTCCTTTTGGGGATCGCCGTAATCACGGTGGCGGTTGTCGCCGCGCGCAGCTTGAAAAGCCCGGAAATTGCGCGTGTTCCATGGCGCCAGCTTGCCAAGTGGTCCGCCTGGGTTCTACTGGCCGCGACGGTGGCTTTTGTGAACCGAGCGCCACAGCTTCTGGCTAGCTATACGACCACCATGCCGCTGAAGACGTACTACGCCATTCTTTTCATCTCGCTGCTATTTGTGACGGCCCTGTACGCGACGGCTGCGCTCCTATTGCTCGGCCTTTCGTGGCTCTTTATCGAACGGACATTCGGCCCCGGACGTATCCCATTATGGTCCGGGGTGCGACCTGAGTATTACCGGGACGCGTTCTGCGTCGCTGTGTTTGGGTTGGGGGCGATAGCGGGAATGGCGCGGCTTCCGGGATTATTTGCGCGCTGGCCGCTTGTGAGGCACACGTTGGGTGCGGCCGTGCCGGACGGTTTAGATGTATTAAACCCGGCAATCGGGACGATGGCGTCTGGAATCTTGCGCAGCTTCCTGATCACAGGAATGGTTGCGATGGCCATTGCTCTGGTTGCCGAATATATTCGCCCTCGATGGATGCGTGCCGGAGTGGTGGTCCTGGTTGCAGTGCTGTTGGCCACCAACGCCGCCACTGTCGGGACTTTTTTGCGGGAGGCGGCGTTCCACGTTGCGATACTTGTCGCGGCGTGGCTCGGTGTGAAACACATCGTTCGATTCAATGTGCTGGGTTATTCGCTACTCGCCGCGGTGACCACGCTCGTTCCCGGCGCCATCGAATTGATTGCGCAGCCAAACGCCTATTTCCACGCGAACGGATACGCTGTCATCGCGTTTACGGCCGCTCTCCTCGCCTGGACACTTTGGTCCTGGCTCCGCAAAGCAACTCCGGCACGAGCGTAACGGCATTTTCAGGCCGCTTTTTTCTGTTGCATCATCCGGCTTAAGAAATAAAACAAGACGCCGGCGGCAATGATGGCGAGTCCGATGACGAGCCCGTTCGTATCGCCGACAAACTCAGCACGATTGCGTACCACGACTACGACCATCAAAGCGAGCGGAGGCAGTCCTATGGCAATCGCGCCTGTTGTGCCTCCCGGAACGCGAAACGGGCGGGCAAGTTCCGGTTCGCGAATCCGCAATGCTACCAGCGCCCAGAATTCGAGCAGGATACTTAGGCCCGTCAACAGCACATCGAGGATGAGATTCTTTTCAAATCCGAGCGGATAGCACATGGCCCACAAAACTGCACAGGCAATGATCGCGACCCAGGGCGCCCCTGTGCGGGAATGCTGTCGCGCAAAGCTGCGTGGCAAGTAGCCATCCTCGGCCATCACGAGCGGCAATCGTGTGAAGGAAAGCATCAAAGCGCTAAATGATCCGATTGCTCCAATCACTCCTGCGAATGCGATCGCAATAGCGAGGGTCTCGCCGCCGACTAATCGCGCGACGTCGGCCCAGCCGCCTGCCGCCCAACTGTTTGGGTCAATTCCCGTGCGCGCCACGGCCGCCACGGGCAATACGTAGCTCACAACAACCAGCAAGACCGCGCCAAACATCGCGCGCGAATACGTGCGCTGTGGGGCTTCAACTTCTCCCGCGATCGTAGAGAGGTTGTCCCAGCCCATGTAGTTCCACATGGCAATGAGCACCCCACCGAGCAAATCGACTTGGCGCAACGGGACTGAAGCTGGCATGCCACCCCGCCCCGCACCCAATGCGAGAACAATCAACGCGACGAACGGAGCCAACAACGCGATGTTGAGCCACACAGAGCCTTCGCCAACCGAACGTGCTCCCAAGATATTCCAGGCCGTGCACAGCGCGATCATCGCGAAGCCAAGAAACAGCCCGCGATGTCCCGACTGCAGGCCAGGCAGAAGCCTGGAGGCGTAAGCCACACATAAATTCGGATACAACGCCATTTCAAAAATGCTGCCTGCCATCGTCAACCACGTTTCCTGATATCCCCAGAAACGTCCCATGCCGCGCCGCACCCAGATGTAAAAGCCGCCCTCTTCGGGAATTGCGGTTGCCAGTTCGCTGACCATCATGGCCGTCGGCAAACTCCACAGAAGCGGTGCAATCACGAGAATCAGCACGGTGGGCAGATAACCTGTTTTTTGGACAATTTCTTCAATACCGTAGGGACCGCCTGCCACCATGAAATAGGTTGCTGCGATCATCGGGGCGACGGAGATCTTTGACTGAGATTTGCGGGTGCCGTTAGCGGCGTCGATCTTTGAAGCGTTCGCTAGAGCCTGGTTCAATGGGACTCCGCCTTGGTAACACTCTGCCGTGCGTTTATATCATTCTGCAAACGCGATTTGAATGAAGATGAAGGGAGTGAGCCATAAAAGCCACGAGCTTCCGTCAAGTTGTCTGCGAATGTGATCGGAGCTTGACCCGGTGAATGGTGAGTGCGATGATCGGCCCGATGACTTGCTCTGGCCACCGCTGGCCTGAAGCTGGCAGGGACTAACTTATGCTTTTTCAATGTGTTAGATGTTTTTGATCGTGGCGAGCTTGATGGTGGAGGTCGCTACCTTTCTCGGCTTTCCTGCGTCTAATCAAACAGGGTTGTCTCGCTGAAAGAGTAGCAGGCAACTAGGAAGCCGGCGTTGCACCAAGCGAAAGCAGCAAAATGGCAGCTGACGGAATGACAATCACATGGTCCGGAGACGCCTGCGGAGACCCGGGAGAAGGTTCCGCTACCGGTGCAACAAGGCGAGCTTTGGCCGCGCCTGATGACCGAGCTCTGATTGAACGCGCGCAGACGGGTGATCGCGAAGCGTTTGAAGAGCTCGTGCACCGCTACGACCGCGACGTCCTGCGAATCGCCCTGAACATTCTGCACAAACCGGAAGACGCCCGCGATGTGTACCAAGAAGCCTTCCTAAAAGTTTATAAGAATTTGCACCGCTTCCGTTTCGAGTGCAGTTTCTATACCTGGATATACCGCATCGTCACAAATGTTTGCCTTGACCAGCTCCGCCGCAGGAGCAGCCGGCCTGAAGATCAGGCGCCTGAACTTGCGCTGCAGGCGCGTGGCGAAACCTCCGCCGGGGATTTTTTCGATCGCCAGCAGGAGCCGGGCGCGGCATCCGATCCAGAACGGCGGCTGATGGGCCTGGAGATCGGGCGGAGAATCTCTACCGCGCTCGATCAATTGACGCCGCGCGAGCGAATGGTTTTCGAGATGAAGCATTACCAGGGCTTGAAATTGCGCGCCATTGGTGAGGTCCTCGGTACGACGGAGGAAACGGTGAAGAATTCGCTGTTTCGCGCGACGCGCAAATTGCGCGTCGAACTGGAAGGATTGCTGTGAGCGAGCAATCACAAGACGGCGGCGTGCTCCGCTGCGAGGAAATCGAGCATTTCGCCGTTCTCTACGCTTGCGACGAACTTGAACCCGCGCTGCGTTTGGCGCTTGAGGCTCACACCGCCCAATGTGCGGCCTGCGCCGCCGTCGTTTCGCGTGAGACCCGCCTGCATCAGGAAATTGCATCCTTCAACCAGCCGGCCGATTCGCTGGACCGTTCCGGTCTCTTGCTGGCGCAGTGCCGCAGCGAGTTGGCAGAGGCGCTCGACGACCAACAGACACGGACGAATCAGCCGAGCTGGCACGCTGTGTTTTCTCCGCTGGCGTGGTGGACTGTGCTTCGCGATACGCTGGTCTATCATCCGGCGATGAGCATGGCCGCACTGGTGGTAGTCGGCTTTTTAGCGGGCGTGGCCGGCCAGAGGTTGCGCGTCACATCCCCTGTGTCGCCGCGTCCTGTGATGACAGTTTCAGCCACTCCGAGAGTCACTGACCAACAGTTGCAGAGCGCCGGGAGCGCCAATGTTGCCTGGGTAACACCGTCCGGTTCGCGCACGCCAACCGTGCAGGTGCAACTGATGTCGCAGGCGCCGATGAATATCGTGGGCGCGCCGGATGATGCCGATGTGCAGCGCGCGTTGACCTTCGTGTTGGCGAATGGAGAGCGATTTGATTCGAGCGCGCGCATGGACTCGCTTGATGTGTTGCGCACACGTTGTGCGGATCATGAAGTGCGGAACGCGGTATGCACGGCGGCGCTATCAGACAGCAATCCCGGAGTGCGCATCAAGGCTCTCGAAGCTCTGCAAGGTTTTGAAGAAGACTCTACGGTCCGGCAGACGCTCACCGAGGCATTGCAAAATGACGACAATTCGGGTGTGCGCGTCGAGGCAATCAATCTCCTCCTCAATGCTCTCCGTGCAGAAAATTCGTCCGGTATGGCGGATCCCAAGATTCTCGCCGTGTTGCGCGACCGCCGGCGGAACGACCCTAACAATTACATTCGCCTGCAAAGCGCGGCCGCACTTCGGCAGCTGAACGGTGGCGGACTTCCGTAGGTAAATGAAAACTTTTGGTAGCAAAAGACTTCACTCTGCATGCTGTTTGAATTTGCAGACCTTTGAAGGGTGTGCTACATAGACACACAATTCAATGAGGGGCTGGCAAAAACTTCTCGTAGCGATGATGGGCGTAATGCTAGTAGCCCTGCCGTCGTCACTTGTCGCGCGCCATCGTTTTGATCCTCCTCCCGGGGATGCGCCGCGCGTCGTGCTAATCAAATCCGGATCGCTTCCGACAAAAGATGGTTTGTGTCTTCAGTTCAAAGCCGACCTTGGCAGCGTCCACATCCTCACCGATGCTTCCCAGAAGATTTCCTATCGCGTGATGGTGGAGGCGGATTCGCGCGATCCCGACGCGGCGAGAGTTCCTCGGGAATTCTCCGTGATTGCGCGGCGGATTCGCGGCGGAATCTCATTGATCGGCCGCGCGCCGACCGAGACATTTCGCGGCCGTCTGCGCGAGAGTTTTGAAATCCATGTTCCCCGCCGCTACAGCCTTGACGTCACCACGCAGGCCGGCAACATTGATGTGCAGGACGTTGACGGCCAAGTGGCCTTGTTCACGGCAGGAGGAAATATCACCGCGGGTCGCGTGGGCGCACGTGATGCCGCCGGGCGGACCACAGCGCGCCTTGAAACAAAGGGTGGTCATATAACGATCGGCGATGTGGCAGGCGATTTGCATGCCACAACCGCGGGCGGACACATCAGCGCCGGAAATATCGAAGGTGAGGCCATTCTTCATACGGGCGGGGGGCACATCGATACGGGCCGCGTCACCGGAGCCGCAACACTCGACACCGCCGGCGGTAACATTCACATCGCGAGCACACGCTCTACGGTAACAACCACCACAGGCGGAGGGCTGATCGATCTTGGCGATGTCGCGGGCGCCATCCACGCGCATACGGGCGGCGGGTCCGTGCGGATCGAGCGCGTATCTGGTGCGGCGGAATTGGATACGAGCGGGGGGAGCGTGTTCTTGCGGCAAGTGGATGCGCCGCTGCATGCTTCCGCAGCCACCGGCAACATCACGGCGTGGTTCAACGACGGCTTCGAGCCGGGGCCGGGCACCATTTCCCGTACCGTCCGAAAAATGCGCGATGCGTCGCAACTGACATCCGCTGAGGGGGACATTATCGTGTACCTCCCGCGCGAACTCGCTCTCACTATCGATGCGCTCATCGAGCAGGGCGGCGCTCGCCACATCGTCGCCGACCCTTCCCTTCCTGTCACTTTGCGCTGTCAGGATTCCCCGTCCGGAGTCCACACGCTGCACTGCGAAGGCAACCAGAACGGCGGCGGAGAAGTCCTTCAATTGAAAGCGGTCTCTGGAAATATTGCGTTGAAACTCGGCGAGGCCGATGGAAAGGCAACCGCCGGAATGCCCGCACCGTGGATACAACTCCTTCCCGGACCCCCTCCCGAACGGAATTGGAAATCCCATGAACAAGACCGCTCGAACGATGATAGCAACGCCAACGGGGAGGGATTCATCGAGGAAGTACGCCGAAAAATCGAGGAATCGTGGTGGGGAGGCGTCCCCATCGATTCGAGCGAATTGCAGAAACATCTTGAACAGTCGGTGCCTCCCCTGTATCCGGAAGTTGCACGGAAGGCGGGCATCGAAGGTGATGTCGTTTTGCGCGCTCGTGTTTCAAGTGACGGGCGCGTCACGGACTTGAAGGTCCTCGCAGGCCCGCCCATCCTGGCACGCGCGGCGATGGACGCCGTGCAGCAGTGGCGTTACCAGCCAGTGTCGATTAATGGCCGCCCCACCAATGTGGTCACAACATTTGTCGTGTCTTTCCGATTGCACTAAATCCAAAACGTCGCAGGATACTCTCACTCGATGCTGGGAATAGTCTCACTGGATGCGCTTCTCTTCGGCCGATCTATTCGCGCTCGATGGTCGCTTTGGAAGAGGGAACGTCGACGCGCATGAGGCGGCGGCTGGCGTTCAGGTAAAGAAGAATTTCCAGGTCCGGAGAACTGACGCGCAAGGTTTCGTAATTCGCGTTCTCCACGTTTTGCGGACCAATCGACTCCACCGATATGCTGCCGGGCGTCATGTCTTGAGGAATCAGGACGGGAAAAACCTGCTTCCCGCCAGCCTTCCAATCGTAAATAAGGGCGAGCACGGCATACTGGTAGTAGAGATTGTTGTCGAGCACGGCGATGCGAGGGGACGGAAACGTGAAATCCTGCAGGAACGGTGATTTACCGCCAAGATCAATCGCACTCTTGGCTGTGCCATTCACGAAATCCACCGCGCCGGACCCTTTTTTCTGGGTCTGCGCTGTCCAGTCGTAGTGAATGGGTGTACCGTCGGGACCCAACGTAAGCTGGCCCGTTGCCTTGATGTCCGCGCCATCCGGCGAATGCGCGGTGGTTGAGCTGCGGGCGATCCAATTTGCGCCTGAGGGTGAAATTTCAAATTCTTCGTTGCCGACTGCCCGTCCATCGAGCAGAATACGAAATTTCCCCTTGTCGGGGGTAATCCCTGTGGTGGGGACTGCCGCCTTCGCATCTTTACCTTTTTTCTGCGGAAGGCGTGCCGCTCCAACTGCTCCAATTCCTGCCGCAAAGCTTAAAATAACTCCTAGCGCGACGTGTCTCCTCATTGTTTTCGGGTCGTGACTCATAGCAGCGGTTGCCCTGTCGCGGTTCCATCCGCAGGAACGCCCGCCGTCCGGTCAAAGATGCCGAGCGCTAGAATCTGCTCGACAACGCGAATGGATTCGCCGCCGCTTTCGATGCGATAGTCTGCCTGCCGGTAATACGGAAGACGTTCTTCGTACAGTCTACGAAAACTGGCCTCGTCCCGGAAGAGCGGCCTGTCCCCCATCAGTACACACCGTTGCAGCAGGCTTTCGATCGCGCAATCGAGCCATATGACAGCGACGCCGGCATGTTGTGGGAAACCCACATTGTGTATCAAGGCGGCGTTCCGGGGTTGCGCAAACGTGCCGCCTCCGAGCGCGAGAACCACGCGCGCGCCCCTTTCCGATGCCCATCCAAGCACGCGCGCCAGGCGTTCGTGTTCGATGTCGCGGAAAACCGGTTCGCCCTTTTGCTCAAAGATTTGTGAAATTGGCAGGCCGGTGTGACGTTCGATTTCGGAGTCGAGGTCGACAAAGTGCCACGCAAGCTGGGCGGCAAGCAGGCGGCCCACGGTGCTCTTGCCCGAGCCCATGAAACCGGTCAGGCAGACCATGCGGCAGTCCGGGACAGGCCCGGTCACAGACTTCTTCGGTTGGGAATAATCCTGCAAGCGATTCCGAGTTCGTTAGTCACGTTTCAGAATCTTGATTGTACCACTAAAGGAAGAAAGCTCGACCTTGGCATGGCCTTCGTTCATGGTGCCAAACAGGCTCTGCCCGTATCTGGAAGAGGGATGATGACGGCCGTGCGCATCCGGCTTGAAGGAGGCCTGGTTGATGACGCTGCCCTTGAGGGAGGTCGCGTTCAGATCAAACGAATCGGTGCCGGAAAAGTGGACTTCAATCGTGCCGCTAAAATTCTTCATGATGTAAACGCCACGGCTCAAGAAACTGCCGTCAAACATGATATTCCCGGACGAAGTCTGCACGCGGATGCTGTCGAGCGAGGGCTGGATCAATTGTATGTTGCCGCTGATCGAGTTTGCCTCGAGTTTTCCCGCGCACCGCGTACACATAAGCGAACCGTCGATCGTCTTGATCACCATATAGCCGTCCACGTCGGATAGCTGTAGGTTCGCGCCGACCGTATCAAAAGTCATATCGCCATGCACGCTTTCGACTGTCACGTTGCCTGAGTCCGTGCGCACACTCAACTCGCTCTCTACGGGGACGATAATTTCAAAATCTGTCTTTACGTCCTCGGCGGAGGCTTTCTCATTGGCCATATGCGTCGCGACTTCAATGCGATTTGCGGCCTGCTCTGTTTCCACGACGGCTTTCCCGCCCGCGTTTGTCCATACCACCTGCACTTCATTCTTGGTCCAGGCCTTGACCTGAATCCGTCCGCTCGCATTGCGCACGGTCACCATCGGTTTGCTCTGCACTGGGAAGTGCTTCTCGGCCCGATCGGCGTGCACAGGTGCAGCGACGAGGGCAAAACCAGCCATTACCGCCCCGATTGTGCCTAGCCTTACACCATTACATGTCGAATTCACTGCAACCCTCCCGCCGTGCTTCGGTCCATGGCTGTGACTAGTAACTCGGCCTTTTGCTGGTAGGCGCCATACAGGTATTCCCGCGCCATCTCATTTTCGGGTTGTTCGCGTACGTTCTTTTCACATATGGCAATGAAGTTGTCAACAATGTTTAAGTTACGGCGAATGGAATCCGACACGGCAGCGTCGTGCGCCTGCAAACCCGAGATATTCTCGTCGCCGACCGTGAGTCGTTGTTCTTCCTTGAATACGTTCTCTGCCGTGGGCACCGCAGACGCCTGATGCTGAAGCTCGAGTTGCGGAGCCACCGTCAGACGTCCCGACGTCTGTGTGGGATTGCCCGTGGTGCTGATCATCCCTGCCGCCACGAGTACGAGCGACAGAAACGCGCCCGCCAGCGCAGGCCGTTGAAATGCAAACCACCAGGTGTGCTTCACGCTCGCGGCAGCCGGAGATGTTCCGTAAATGATTCCTTCCGCTTCCAGTTGGTTGCGCAGGCTGATCCACACGCGCTCGGGAGGTGCGATTTCTTCGGCGCCGAGTTCAATCGCCGCGGCGCGGATCGCCTTGAGGTCCGCGGTAAGACCGCGACAAGCTTCGCAGATGTTGATATGAGCGGTGGCAAGATCCGGCAGTGGCCCGCCAGACTGCTGCTCGAGAATTTCTCCTAACTCATTGCACTGCATGTTCGTTGTCCTTCTTCACTAAAGTATTCACTGAGTCCAATAATGATAGAGAACCCAGGACCGAGCCGAATGATCGTCTTGCCGGCTTCGAGCGGAGTCCGGAACCCGGTAACGTCAGGTCGCTTGCATTCAATCCGAACCCGCCGTTTCCGTCTTGGCGGCCTGGCGCTCTTGCCGCGCCTGGTCGCGCAAAGTTTCCTGCAAAAGTTCTCGCAATCGCATCCGCGCCTTGTGCAGTTGCGACTTGGAATTCCCGATCGAGCAGTTCATGAGCTCGGCAATCTCGTTATGCTCAAAACCCTGAATATCATGTAGCACGAAGACCTGCTTATAACCTGGAGGCAACTGCTCGATCGCCCGTTCGAGATGAACCCTGTCAATCGAGCCGGTCAAGAGCAGATCCGGTGCTCCTATTTCTCTTCGCGGCCCGCTGGATTCGTCTTCAGGGTCGTTCGTCTCCTCCAGCGAGGTCTCCGCCAGCGTCTTCTTACGCAACTTCATCAACACAACGTTCACAGCCAGCCGGTGCAG